>ERZ779875.1307-NODE-1307-length-16957-cov-3.378890_pt1 | contig 16957 bp, 8 predicted proteins | sample MGYA00511246_ERZ779875 | MGnify/ENA primary metagenome ERZ779875 (study PRJEB29588, sample SAMEA2155093) | human gut metagenome | biome: human gut; feature: human-associated habitat; material: faeces | place: Denmark | collected 2008/2010 ... | reverse complement strand
TACTCTTTAACAAGACCTTCCATATAATTTTCCTGCCAGCCTGATAATCTTTCTCAAAATAATTTCCAATCCTTTCTGCTTATGTCCATGATTTTGAACCTCCTCAGTCTCATGTTAGCCTCAACAAACAGTGTCAAAAATAAGACCGATTTGAAATTGTACTCATACGAATCAGCCATAAATTCCGATTTTATCGCATTTTTGCCATATTATGTATTCTCTCCAAATCTTAAATCTCATTGAAAGCAATATCACTCTTTTAACGAGGCTTTAATTTTTTGTAATATTAAAAATCCTATAGATTGGGGGTAATTTCTTCTGTTTCTACATCCACACATTCGTTTTTCTCAACTATTTTCTCTCCGTCATTCGTTTGTAAATACTTCATATCATTAAGCTGTAAAATCACTGGTTGTTTTAGCCCGATACCTTTTCCAATAGCAATTGCGTGTCTTTCTTCCAATGTCGGCAAGGTATCCGAATAATCCTTACCAATATAATTTTCCAAGAAAGATTTTCCTGTATCATCAAATACTCTTAATGCAAAAATTGTATTGCATTGGTTCAATATACTCTTTGTTACATTTGCCGTACGCTGCGTAACTATAATGCAACCAAGTCCGTACTTTCTACCTTGTAAAATAACTTTTGCAGTGCCATTCGCATGAGAATTATCATCTTTTACTACAACTGAATTAAACTCCGGAGTCAATGAATGCGCTTCTTCATAAACAACACAACATCTCGCCTTATCTATTTGCCCTAAATCCATACACTTTTTAAGAACTATTTCAGAAATAATTTGAACCTTTTCAACCAAAGAGACATCCTTCAGCTCTGTAATTCTAAAATCAGTTGCAGCTTGTCTAACAATATATTTTTCAGGATTAAGTACCATCACAGATTTGTTATTAGCATCCATAAATCCAGACACTGCCGATTCCATCAGCTTTTTAAAATTCTCAACATTTCCCCACGAAGATTTTGAATCACTTGTACCTGTACGCATTGATTGTGACTCAAGTTCATCTATTTTCTCCTGCAGCAAATCACTTACTATTTGTGCTTCAGGAATATATTTGTACAAACCATTATCACTTGCATATTGATTTGTAATATCTAAACATATAACTTTTATTCCAGCGGCAACAATTTTTTTAATCAACTCGAACGTTAAACATGATTTTCCAACTCCTAATATTCCTAATACTGCCGTATTATGAGTTACAAGAGCATTAATATTCTTTATAGGTATACTCATATCAGATCCCGGTAACCGACCAATAGAAGTTATTGCTATTTCTTGCAAATCAATATCTCGATTTACTTTGCACAGGTATACAGGCTCATAAACTTTCGGTGTCCAATTAACATGTTTTATCTCATGATGTTCGACATCATAGTGTCCCAATTTTCTTGCCACCGCACACATATATCCATACTCGCTATCCGCACTGTTACTAGCTATCTTTGTAATGCCATTAATTACTTGGTAAAGAACTTCACTTCCTGCAATATGTGTTTTAACTATTGTTCCTTCTGTTAATCGCGTTTCATCTATTTTGCATGTATTAAACCTGATAGTACTAACATTCGATTCAGGAAGAACAAATCCAATAAAATCATCACGTTCCATAAAAATAGTTGATAATTTCAACTGTTCAAGAATTGATTGTTTTATTTTTCCATTATTCAAAACATGTGCAGTTCCTAAATTTTCCGTATAATTAATGTTAATTCCTATATCTTCCAAATCATTTAGTGTAATTTCCAGTTCTGCATTATCCAATAACATTATGCTTATCCAAGTTGAATCAATAAGGTTCTTTCTTTGTATTTCTATTCCCAAACAATAAGAATCAGAGTCTACCTTTACCGCATACACAGAGTTTCTACTTGAAGATACAAGTTTTTCTTTTTCGTCTGTTTTAGGAACTGAAATTGTATATAAGTTTGACTCTGAATTTTTTATAGCTACTCCAATACACGAATCAATATCTTTTTCTTTTATTATCCCCATCAACTGACTAAATTTGGCAATAATGCTTTCTACAAGTCCAATTGGTACCATACATATCCATAAAGCAATCGCTGCGAATAACATAGGTGTATTATCTCTAAAAAACGAAAATGCCGAGACAAGATACACCACAGAAAACATAGTTTTAGAACTTCCTAAATGCTTTAAACACCAAAAACTAATCCGTTTTGCCTTTTCATTATAATTTTTTACAACCATATGAAAAATACTTAATATAAACATACAAACTGCATAAACAAGTAATTCAATGTAACCATTCAATTCCTGCCGATTTGTAATAGCTAGTAAAACCAATATCAACGAAATACTATTAGACAAAGTGTCTGTTGGCGATGAAAAATATGGTTCAGTTACGTACATTCCCATTATAATCAATAAGATCCCAGAGAAAAACCAAACTGATGCAGCCTCCGACTGATTCAATATATCCGCTATTCCCCCATTTAGCAATCCATATATCATAACAATTATAAAAATATATATTCCCGCCACAAGTAGTCTCTGCAATTGTGACAATTGTCTCTTCATTTTTCATTCTCCTTTTTAATTTTGCTATAACTTCTCTGAACTATTATCACATTGGATTCCTGTCCATAAAATATGCCTACTTACTCCCCTTTAATCTCCCAGTGACCGCTATATCCACTTCCGACATATACAATATTCGTCATTTGTTTTATTCTTCTCTTCACAGTCCTTACACCAACACCTAACCTTGTTGCAATTTCTGATGTGGAAATTTGAGGATTTTCTTCTATCATGTCAAAGATTTGTTTCTGCAATTTGTCTTGAGTGCCACCTTGAGTGCCACCTTGAGTGCCATCTTGAATGCCATCTTGAATGCCTCCCTGAGTATCATTAACATTCATCACATAATCATGTCCATAATTCAGATTATACAAAGTCAATGTAAAATCATCATTATCCGCATCAAAGACTGGCATCCTAGACTCATCAAATTCGACTTGTCCCTCATAATCTGCCAATATTTTCTTGAAACCACTACCTCTACGCTCCATGTATTTCAAGCGGCTGAATATATCAGCTAATATCGGATTTCTTCGCTTTGATGGAATTTTCAATAGATCTTTTCCTTCTAGAGAAATCCCACTTACCATTCCACCAGGCGAATATATTTCAATTCTATCATCGAACATATCTATATGGACTTCACTGCCTATCTCCATATAGTTTCTATGAATTAATGCATTTACTACACCTTCAAGCACTGCCCGATCCGGATAATCCGGCATTTCAATTCTGCCGTCCCCAACCTTACGCCATGCCTTCTTAGAGTTATTTCTCACAAAATCAGTTCCCGCCTGCAACAATGTGACAAGACTGCCAGTATATTCCTTATCATCAAGTGCATCTACAATTCCAGATGCCTTAGTAAGTCCATTCCATCTAGTGCAAAACAATCTGGAATGACGCACAGGTGATTCATCTGCCAGAAGTGCTCCAGCATTCGTCAGATTCCCTTTTTCATCAATCAATCCAAATGATTCATAATCTGTATCTTCAAATGTATTTCCTGTTCTCTGCTTATATACTGATTTCAATTTTGTAAATGACATATTGTCAAAATCATAGCTTGATTTCAGGCTATCATAGCTTTCACCGCTACCACGAAGAACCAGTTCTCTTAGTTGTGAAGGAGTCGCTGGAACACTTTCATTTCCTATACGCATAAATGCGACAAGTTGCCCGTCTCCCTCATAATAGTATGGTGTCTGCTGCCCTTTCATAACTTCTACAATAACAAAAGTCTTGTCCCCATCTTTTTCAAACGAAAGCTTAAACTCTGGTATTGGATTCAAATGTATTTTTATTGCTTCACTAATTTTCTCCGCATCACTTTCTGCATCAGCAAGTCCCACTAATTCACTATTGTTAGATACACCAAATATCAACTTGCCACCAAAACAATTAGCAAACGCACTGATGCTCTTGCACCAACTTTTAGGTTTCTTCTCTTCAAGAGCAAGCTTTTTGTCATAATCTGTGGTTTCACCAATTAGCAGCTTTATGTCCATGAATTCACTCCTTCTTTATTTTATGATTGATAAAACTATCTCAATATATAATTAAGCTTTTTCGTATTCAAAAACAGATTCTATCATTTATTGTTTTATGTTTACTATCAATTAAATTCACAAGCTCATTCAAAGTGATAAACTTATTCTTTAACTACATTATATATCCTTATTTATCAGATTTATTATTCTTTTTCATGCTTATGTCTTCATACATTTTATATAAATCATCATTATATCTTCTTGCTTCTGCAAGCAAATCCGAATATGATTTAATAAAAATACCCTCTTTTTCTAATCCTTTTCTATACTTATTTGCTCCTGGTTCATATGTCATATTATCAGATATCAAAAATCCCTTCACATTTCCCTGTGTTTGCGGAAACTGTGTTTCTATAAACTCTACATACTCGCAAATTTGTTGTATCTCTTTCATTGTCAATTTTATCCTTGGTCTTTTTAATTCTATAACATGAATAACACCTGCACTATTTGTACACAAAAAATCCAATCTTCTATTACTTTCTGGTAATATAGATTCATCATTAAATTTTTGTTTCAATAACTTTGTATAGGTAATTTCTCTTTCAAACTTTGACATCTTTGCATCTAACAGCCATGGAAATTCTTCTAGAAATTTTTGGATAACATCTCTCTCAGATGCATTAGTCTGTATAAATTTTTCAAATTGTTCAATAGTCTTTACTCTACCTATAGCAATCTTGGCATATTCTTTCGCTTCAATAGTGTTCCAGTCTGTAAGTAATTTTATAGCATGCTCATTATCTAATTCTTGTAATTCATCTAACTCTGCAGTAAATTGTTTAAATCCCTCAAAGCTATACATATCTTTAATACATCCAATATAATCTGCTGCTATATCCTCAGCAATATCATCATTTTCAATAATTGCATTTGTTAACTTCTGTGCTAAAGGTCTTTCTGCTGGATTGAGAGCTTTTATCCATTCGTCTACATCATAACCATGAGAAGATACTTTCCTTTTCTTTTCCGCTTTTCTTTGCTCCCTCCACTTCTTTTGAGCTATAGACACAAGTTTCTTTATAAGTTCTTGTAATTTAAATAACTCCTCATTCTCATCTATATCCCACGCAAGAGATTTTCTATCTGTAGAACAATTATCAACGTCAAAACTATTGTCTATAAAATCCACATCAAAACTTCCTGACATATATTGAAAAAAATTATCGTTTGCTCTATCATCAAATGAACTATGTTCCTGAACAAGTTTTCCTCTTGAAAATAATACTATTCCTTGAACATCCTTATTCAATGGTGTTTGTGATGTATATATCTTTCCTTGTACTCCTTTAACTTTGCCAAATTCGAATAAATCTTTGAATTTATAAGTTTCCGTATCAAAATCTTTTTCAAAATCTTCTGGAAATTTCCATATAAACTGACATTTATCCTCCGGGATATCATTTGAATTAATTTCATATTTTTCATCATCATTTATATGTACAACAAATTTATCTGAATAAATATGGAATCTAGTTTGCAAATTTCTATGTAGTCTTTCAATATCAAAATCCGACTTTCTTGATAAATGCTCAATAAAAAAAGAGGTTCCATTTTTTTCGTCAGTTTTAATACAATAATCAATAACTGTAGGCTTATATACATTTCCCTCACAATCTTTTAACTGCTCATAGTCCATTACAAAAGTATTCTTGATGCCAGACTTAACAGTTGAAATCGTAATTTTTTTACCTATTCCAAACATTGACAGCTTTCCAAGCCCCTTTTTACCTAACACTTTTCTTCCACCATCAGTTTCATCTTTATGCATTTCAACTCTACGATTTCTTCCAATTTTCAAAAAATAATCATTTAATTCAGAAAATGTCATTCCAATGCCGTCATCAGAAACAGTAATAGTCTTCTCACCTTCATTTTTAAAGTTTATATAAACATTATTTGCATCAGCATCCCAAGCATTTGATACCAACTCTGCAATCATTGGTGGAATCGTTGAATATAGTTTTACCCCCAAGTGATCTATTGTATTTATATCAAATGTTACCTGTAATTCTTTCTGCTCCATCCTATGACACCTTCTTTCTCATTAATTATCATAATAAAAATGATATATATTATTTGTATAAATGTTTATTCCCTTTTCTTTATTACATTTACTACACATCAATTGCATATTTGATACATCATTGAGTCCACCATCTTCTAAAGGAACAATATGATCGTATTGATTCTCATATTGTTCCTCAATATCCATGATTCCGGATAGATCCTTTTGACACATAACACATTTGCAACGGTCTCTATATTTGACTGCACGTTTTACCCATAGTGGAACATTTTTTCTATCTGACTTCCCTAGGAGCACATCTGACATAAATATATTAAAATGCATCAAAAACTCTCTGTTCTGAAACAGCAAATAGACTACTTCGTTCTTAATACAATCAATCACATCATAATAATTGTCCTCAAGATAATTAGTATATTGTGTGGCAACATCCAAAGCTTCAAACTCATCTGGAGTTATATTTTTTGCAATCCAATCTTCCATTTTTTCAATGCATCCTTGATAATGCATAATCGCCAATTCGAATGTAGTGTATTTGTATCCATATCTATAGAATACTTCATGTTTTTTACCAATTACATTTTCAAATCTATCTGCATCAATAGCACTTTCAACATCTAACGCCATATACTTATTTTGTTCGAAAAGAATTCTTTCCACAGCAAAATCTACAAAGCTATGAAGATACGATTCTTTAGAAAAATCTTCTCTTTCACATTCACTTAACGGATCTGTAAATTCTGCCAATGTTCTAGCATAATCCAAGCTAGAGTCCTCAATAATATATTGAATTATTGAACAAAAATAGTATGTGTTAAAATATTTCATTTCTAATTTTCGCAAAACAACACCTACTCTCTTAATTTTGAGAATACTTTCATCCTTACCATTTTTTTCATAACTTCCTCTATCTGTTTTGCCTTATCATGGGATTCAATCAAGAATCCCATTTCAATATTTCCTTGCATTCCGTGATATGAAAGATTCGCCGATGACACTAGTGACCTCTTTACATCTGATACAATAAGTTTCGCATGCAATGCTGCCATCTTGTCATCTTCTTGCTTTTGATATTCATATATCTGTAAGAATCTCGAACGATATGACATCAGCCTGTCAAGTACTTCTTTCTGCTTTTCTATATCATTTACATATATACGAACATATACTCCTTGCTGGCTTTTTTTAATAATAATATCGAGCATTTCGGCAAAATAATCTGAGATTGAATAACCAGTTATAGTAAGACTCTTTTCCGTATTCTCTATCATATTACGCATTGTATCTTTGGTTCTTAATGTTTTCACACGGAATGAATCTGGTGCAGTAAGAACAAGTTCTGCGTGTTCAATTTTCTTTGACGAATACATCTTCATACAAAGGCTGATTATATCTGTTATCTCTTGTTCAGAACAATTAGTAAAATGATTTCTAAGTTCTTCAATCACAAGACGAAACTGTGCATTCTCTCCATTAACAGAATAATTTTCAAGTGCATCTACAATCAGACCTGCGATATATTCGATTTTTACACTTGTATTCCACATAAATCTCTCACCAATTCTCTGAAATATCCCATTTCCTCATGCTCCGGTACCGGTACAACTAATGCTCTATCAAGTAGGCGGTTACCATTTTCACATGCAGTTTCTGATATCATAGTACAAGAATGACAGGCAGCCCCATTTAATCTCTCACTCGTCGGATTCTTCATAAAGCATTCTGGGTCTGTTGTACATGTTAAACCATTCTCCAGTGCCCCTTTTAAAAGCGGCAAAAACTTATTCATTCCGCCAAGTTCAACAAGTCCACCTAGTGAACCTTCCTTATCCGCCGCACCTGTGTAAATTAAAATTCCACACATATTTTCACTACTATAAATGCGTTCATGTAATGCAGATGATGAATATCCTGACTGCATAGACATTTCCTTAATCAACATATGTGAAAGTGTATGTAACAACACATACTCTGCATTTCTTGGTTTAAAATTCTCCCATCCTTTTTTCTGACAATATGCTGCATAACATTCCTCATATTTATCAGAACGAGATTTCACAGTCTCTATCTGCATCCACTGGTTTATTTTTTCCTTATTTAATTCAATAAATACACCTTCACCATTGATTTCGACTGCCGGAAGCCATTTTTCTCCCGAAGAGCACTTCAATTTTACGATATGTGACTGCTCATCCACTTCTGGTTCTGGTGCCTCCAATCTTGTAAAACCTGTCAAAACTCGTACTTCACGTAATCTATGTATTTTAATAATCCTAGAAATATACTCTTTTAAACTTTCACTCAAAGCAACTTCTTCTGCTTTGAAGTACTTAACATCATGTTGATACTCGACATCCTCATGATGCGTAATAGCTGCATACTCCATTTCTTTAAGTTCAGTAAACTCTTTGATATTTTGGCTTAATCTATCATAGGCCGCTTTAAAGTCTTCATAAGAATATTTATCTCCAAAATACTTCTGATAAGCAAATGAAAGACCTGCCTCTTCTCCCATAGCCTCTACCAATGTTTCAATAGTTGCTCTTTGTGTACCCATGATATCATTAATAGGATTTGTCCAAGGTGGAATTGATATTGCATTTCTTGTGACTGTAAAATACACATTAGATGCACCACGCTGGCTAGGTATTACACTCTTCTTACAAATTTTCGCCTTTGCTCCTGGTCTATGCGGATGGTTTCCTGAACAGCATAGACCAGCAAATTTTTCCTTCTGCATTGCTCCAGACATAACTCTCCTTGCACCGCAATTACACTCAACACGGAGTTCTGCAAGTGATGAAGTATTGCCCATTGATTTTAGGTACATATCTTCTTTACAACTTGTTTCTCCATGATGTACCCACCATCTCCAAGGGAAATCGTCCATATGCCCATCTTCGCATACTGTTATAAATCTCGAAGGGTATGCTGGGAATCCACACTTAGGGCATTTCACTTCACCTTGATTCTTTTTGTACTGGTCCATATCAAAGTAATCTCTCATATCAAATAAGAATTTACATGTTCCCTTTGAACACACATGGTAGTATGGAAATGACACAACTGGAATATCCTCTTTTCCACCTGTCTTTGGCATAAAGAATCGTCGAACATTCATATAACTAGCCAATCTTGCATCTCTAATTTCTTTACCAATATTGTTAGTATCCCAGTACTCTATATCTAAAACTGTCAATGAATCATTTACAGCATCCATTATCGAGCCTGGTCCATATGTAGTTATTAACTGATTCGGACGAATCTCGCCCAATTTTTTATAAAAATTCATCAGACACCCTCCCAATAAAAAACTGTTGATGATTGCTCAACATCACGCATAGAATTTAGTGTTGGTTTTTCTTTGTCTCCATAATATTCGCCATAGTATGTAAGCAGCCTCTTCTTATCATCAGCTACTGCTGGAACAAAATAATATAGCTTTTCGTCTTTTGCAATGTTCTTCCAAGTATTGATAAACTCATCCATTTCTTTCTCTGTATCTACATAAGACGATGGTGCAGTTATCTTAACTCGTTCAAGAATTTTGTCTTTTATATCTTTGATTTGTTCATCAGAAATATCATTAATGTTTGATGCTCCACCATTATCAGCCATCGTCTCTACCTGTAATCTTAGTAAAGAAACTACCAATGCATGTAATACTCTGTCTCTAGCTCTAGCCGCAAATGGCGTTGTTGTAGTTCCTTCTACATATCTATACATCTGTGAGTGGAAACCAACAAAATTCTCATAATTAGACAAATCCCTTGGTCTGTAAGGATTATAAACAGTAAAAATAATTCCAGGATGCTGTCGACCCACACGGCTTGTTGCCTGAATATATTCAGAGTTCTGCTTTGGCTGACCTACAACTGACATAAGTCCTAAACGGTCAACATCCATACCTACCGCTATCATATTAGTTGCAATAACAACATCATAACAGCCTTGCTTCTCCTTGTTTTTATCATAAGAAATTGCTAACTTTTCAAGAACCTGCGCAATATCCCATGAAGGTATGCGGGATGTAATTTCCTTCTTTCCCTCAAAACTGAGATACCTCTGTTCTAAGCTATTATATTTATTCTTTACAACACGAATACGGCTTGCTATATCGTCGTCAAGAAGGCGCACTGCACCACCCAATTCTCGAATACTATTAAAGTACCCAATCAATGTGTAATATGGATCAATATAATCCTCATATTCCGGTTCCTTTGCTATATCTAGTGCTGTTTGCAAAATAATCGAATACAAACGAATAAGAGTTGTTTTTACAGATTGTCCGCTCGCACATATACCAGCATATTGACGAAATGGCTTTTTTCCATCACTAATCATTCTACTGATTTTTTCTTCTGAAGCATCAACTAAATTTTCAGTTGGAAGCGGTACTTCCTTAATAAAAAATGAATCTCTTGTATCAAAGCCACTTGGCGGAAATTGTGCAAATTCATTTCTCCCATAAAGGAACTTAATCTGTTCCCCAGCATTTCTAATAGTTGCTGTTGAAACAATATACTTAGGTCGAATCTTCTTTCCATTCTTCTCAATACAACACATCTCTTCTACAACAGTTTCATATCCACCATAAATCGTTCCAAGAGGACCAGTAATTAAATGAAGCTCATCCTGTATAATTAGCTCAGGAGGATAGAATGGTTTACATGCAACCGTTTCAGCCCTTTCCAATCCCGCTGCGACATCTGCATTATGTCTTCCTGCATGCTTTTCTCCAATAGCAATATGTCCACATCTACTACAATATCTATCTGTTCTGCCAAATAGCAAACCAACTCGTTCAGACCATGGAAGTCTCGCAAATTTATCTACAGTAGAAATAATCACAGTAGGACACTTTGCATAAATTTCCTCATCAACAAGATAAACCGGTATGGTTCTTCCTGTTTTTAACGAAAACATACAATTCTTATCTGCACAATGAATTTTAACATACTTTCCCTTTTCATTGATGTCATATTCATCCCGTGTGATTTCCTTACCACAATAAGGGCATTTAATAATCTGCTTTGTAAGCTTCCTTATAAATTCTTTCTTCTTAAATTGATCAGAATCACTGTATTCGCTAAATTTATTTGGGGTAACATTACCTCCAACCCAGAATCCAATTGAAATTTTTTCCTTACCATATAATTTTTCATTCTTCTCACGCAATTGTTCCATTGCAACAATAAGACGCATCAGTCTGTCTCTCTGCTGAGTTGTAAGTAAACGAAGCGTGTACCTTAAAAATACTGTTACTCCACCATCTTTCTCATAATCAGTTTCATCTGAAGCTGTCAGTCTCCTATATGCTATAGTAAAAGCAATCAGCCCTAAATATGCCTCTGTCTTACCACCACCAGTAGGGAAGTATAATAAATCAACAATATTTCGTTCCGGAGACTCACCATCCATAATCCCATACAAATTCAAAAGAACAAATGCAATCTGGAATGGTCTCCACTCACTGTGATCTTTCTTTCTTCCTTTTTCTGGCATATCAGTCATATAATCTCTTAAGCTGCAAGGAATGCCATTACCATAATCTTTTGAAAAAGCTGTAATACTTCTCTGTAAATACATTGCTTGATTCATAAATACAAACGCTTGATATACCTTATCATTGTTTTCAATCAAATCAATTCCAGCATTCATCCTACGATTTGCATCATTGCATTTATCAATAATAGTCTGACCTGTTGCCTTAAATTTATCATCATGCATAGCTTCGTCGTTTGTCAATGCATCTGTAATCCAACTTCCATACATTTCTGTCAATGTACGAAGATTCTGAATAACTTCTGACTTTCTCTTTGGTGAGCCCATCTGAAGCATCGAAAAGGCATGCTCCGGCATATCATCTATCTGTGCACTTACACTTGGAATTTCATAATCTGGAATAAATGATGATTTTATAGCAGTCGCATTTATCTCTTCTGCTTTCTTTTCCCAAGTAGCAGCACAACCTCTTCCTCTTGCATAAACTGGTCTGCCTTTATAATAATATTCATCCTCTAATTCAACTTTTCTACAGAGATATTCTGGTACAAAAACAGGACTCATCAAATCATCTGCTATGAGCATCTCCACTTGGAACATTACCTTTGCATATTCTTTTTCATCGCCATCTGACTTATCATTATTATGCAAATAAACCGATACCATCTTGTATCCATTGTCTAACTGCATCTTCATAACATAAATATAGACGTTTCCATTAGACTCAAGTGAAATCTGCTTCGAACGCCCCATCTCATTAAAATCGATTTCCACAACATCATTCATCTGCTCACGAATATATATGGTATGTTTCTTCTTTTTCTTATTCTCTGCATCTTCTTCTAAGGTTTCATCTATTACTTCACCCTGCACCTGTTCTGCATAATACTTTCCCCAATTAATATAGGCATTAACCTTTTGAACATTATCAGAGACATAGAAAGACACACCTATAGAAGACGGCTTCTGAAAACCACCTTTTACTCTATCCTCTGGTTCCTCTTCTTCAAAAATTCCTGCCTCCAAAGTTTCTCCATCAGCATCGAAATTCTTTTCTGTAAACTCTACATCATTGTAATTTTCATCTTCCGTTACATCTGTATCAGCAGGATATAATAATCCCGTAATATAACTACTCGTTGGTACTTCATTCAATTGTTCACAATCTGATGTTGGTCCTATTAAGTCTTTTCGTACTGCATCTAAAATCTTCTGTCGAACAATAGCATGTTTAAAATCCTTTATATCAGCCATCTACAACCTCCTTTTATTCTCCGTCTACTACAACAGGAATTGCCATACCAATTACATATTTGAATGTATTACCTACTATAATCTTATCCCCTGGCACTAGGCGGTACTCCCAAGTCTTTCCGTCCGCATCCACCTGCGATGCACATTCGCACCACTTAATTGCAGCCTTTGCTTTTTCCTGTACATCTTCATTATCTGTTTGATTTGCAGCCTTCACTTCAATCATATATTTCTTGTCAGCCGTCTCTACTAAGAAATCAGGATTATATTGTTTTGCCGCCTTATAAAATAGTCCTAACTGATTCAAAGGTGGCTTTATAAATCTAATAACTTCTGAATCCTCTTCTAATACCACAGACAACCTTCTCTCATCATCACTATCAAATGCATTCTCTGCATAGTATGATTTCTTATATCCTTCAAACAAATATTGCTTAATATTTTTCTTATCTGGCACTTCCTTCTTAAAATTCAATCGTCCATTTTCCTTCATATTCTTCGCAAATGATTTGAATACAATAAGATCTTTCTGAACGTTAAATACAAACTCAGTGCTTTCTTCCTTTGACGCATATATCTGTTTTCTTAAGTCCTCTACTATAACAGATGCATATCTACGGACAATCTTCTTTTTTTCTTCATCCGTACCTTCGATTAATGCGAGATACTGATCAACCACCTCAAGAATAAATTCTGCATCATCAGAACTAAACTCCGGAATACTCTCCAATAAAGAAACTGCAAGCATATTCTCAGGATTTTCTACAATAAGTGCATCTGCATCCAGCACTTGCAGCAACTTACCATTTACAGCGTCATATCTCTCGATTCTCGATGCCGCAACATCAAAATCCATAATATTTCGTTTAACAGTAAAAGACTTAAATGTAATTGTTGAACTATAGCTAATTCCAATCTTTGGAACAGAGATAGCAACTTTCTTTAACTCTTCAACTTTCTTGATAAACTCTTGTTTTGCATATGGCAATACATTCTTACTGCCAGATGACTTCTGTAAATCAATCTGTAATGAAGCATCCCCCTGATGTACAGTAAATGATGTATCAACTGCATCAGTGCGCATGCCCGTCTGTGTCATTTTGTGATCTGATGCTGTGCCATCATTTGTTTCTTTTTCATCATCGTTAGCAAAATAATCAAAAATAGACATCTGTCCACTATCACTTTCGGACTTCTTGGGTGCTATTTTCTTTACAAATGCTTTCTGATACTCAGCAAACAGATTCTCCACCACATTTTCATTATTCAAATCTTGGTATGATTTCACTTTACTTTCGCATAACGCTTCATCAAATAATGAAATCTGCTGGTTCTCAACTGCTGGCTCTACCATAACTGTTTTTGTGTTCGGTATATCTTCCTCATCAAGATTTCTCTTCTTAAATACAGGGTTATTCTTGATATCATCCACAATCTCTCGATAATGATCGTGAGCAACAATATCCAAGGTATCTAATTCCTCAATACCCGTTATCTCACCAAAAGGAAGCCTCAATCCTCTACCAATAGTTTGAAGTGCCAATATATCACTCTTTGCAGCATTAAGTGGGATAATCGTAAACAGATTATTTACATCCCAACCTTCTTTCAGCTTATATACATGCAGCACAATCTCAATTGGATTGGTATTTTTCTCAATGGTTAGTAATTTCTGAATGTTTTCTTCTGTCTCTGCACCACTTGTGCTAGAGTCAATTTCAATAACCTTACCAACATAACGACCTCCAAAAAAAGCATCTGAATCTATTTTTTCTTTTATTTTTCTAGCATGTGTTGTATCTTTACAAGCTATCAAAACAATCGGCTTTACCTGTTCTAACTGATTGTCTATACAATATTTATATACGATGGACTTTCTTCTCTCATGAAGCTTGATTCCATCTTTCAACTTCATTTCCTCTATATCATCATCTGAATATCCTGCTGTATTTGTTCTTCCCATAACAACCGGAATCTTCAAAAACTTCCCAGCTCCATCCTCTAATCCGTAGTGATAAATAATATTCTTATTTGTACTTTTAGGTGTAGCAGTATATTCTAATCCCAACACTGGATTAAGATAATTAATCGCTTTCTTTGATGCTGGGGCATAGTAACGATGCGCTTCATCCATACAAATAACCAAGTCATCAAACGAACGTAACACATCCGCAAAAGAGCCACCCAAATTTTCATTAAACTTGTGAAATTTAAATTCAATATCTCCCCTAGTAAAAATCTTTGAAATATTAAAGATAAATATCTGAATATCAGATGTTTTTTCTACCACCATTTCCTCTTGGATATATCTTACCGGGTATGATAAATAATTTTCCCCATCATAAACTTTTGGTCTTCCCATCTCTGCTTCAAGTCCCTTAAACATGTATTTTGGATGTCCCGGGACCGCCTCTCGACGCATCTTGTCGTAAATCGTATTTCCTGGTGCCAAAATAAAGAAATGTTTGTACCCTTTTGTTTTGTATAAATAATAAATACATGCACCCATTAAACGGGACTTACCAATACCGGTTGTCATATCAAAGCAGAATGATGGAAAATCAAATTCCTTATCTACAGATATTGTATGTGGAGCTTGGCAATTCTCTGATGCTATTTTCTCTGCTTCGGCTTTTGAACTAGTTCTATACTCAATCTTGGAACTGATTGCATCAAAGTATTGTAGCGCTTCATACTGAGGATCACGCAGGCTCATAGCCCATTTGATTTTATCTACTGAACTCATTATTCCTGCACCTCACTTTCAAAATTACATTTATCCAATAAATCCTTTGGTATTTTTTTCACTTCCACATTCTCTGGAAGAATCATGTCAGCTTGATTTTTCTTACAATAGATAAGTAAACTCTGCTTATCCCCTAAGTTCTTCATTATCGACATCACATACTTTGTATTAACAAATTCTTCTGTGATATGTATGAATCGATTCTCTGATGAATGCCCTTGAAACTCCCCATATGGTTCATAGGTAAATCCTTCTATCTTACAAATAGCTTCACATACCATATCCCATGTATAAGATGGATTTATTTGATAAACAGGAAGAACTTTGTTCTTTACAAGTAATGGTTCTGCAAGTTCGTAGAATTTATATCCCCCGCCACCTTGCCAACCTACCTCTTTGGAAATTCCTCCCTGTTCTCCTTTTATTACTTTGTCCATTCTCACTTTACACAATGAATAGGCATGTTCTCCCATTTCTATCCCAATCCATTTTCTTCCTGTCTTGTGAGCAACGGCTGCTGTAGTGCCAGATCCCAAAAATGAATCTAGAACAATATCCCCCTCATCAGATGCAATATTAATTACTTGCTCGATAAGTTTTTCTGGTTTTGGAGTGTCAAAAGCTTTATTATCATTAAATAATGCTTTTATTTCTGCTTTAGCATTTCTATTGCTTCCAGCAAACTGAAATGACCATAGTGTTTCAGGTGGACGAGTTGCATCTTCTTCTGCAAATATTCTATAGTATGCTGTCCACCCATTTTTTCCGTCAACCCATTCAATTAGGTCTGGATTACTATCAACTTTATCCTTAGACCATCTCCATCTCCCATCTGAACCATCTGCTCTTTTAGGGAAAACCTTCTTTCCATTGGGTGCAATTATAGGAAAGTATAAATTTGGTCTATCAGCTCTGCCATCAGCAGTTCCCATATATCTAAGCGGTTTCAAATAATACCTTTTTCCATCTTCAGTTTGTTTATTATAATGTTCTGGTATTTCACCAGAAGGAACTGGGTTTATCTTAACTAATTCAATATTCTTAGCATATACAAGTGTATGATCATATCTAGAAGAAAACAATTTTGCATCCATTCTTGGACTATCCGATTTTTCCCATGCAACATCGGCAATGAAATTTTTTCTTCCGAATATTTCATCCGCCATTACTTTAAAATAATGTACTTCATTATCATCTAATGAAACCCAAATCGTTCCTTCTTCACATAGCAATTCTGATAACTGTATTAGTCTTTTTTTCATAATACTCAGCCATAAACTATGTTCTACAGCATCATCATATTG
>ERZ779875.1306-NODE-1306-length-16959-cov-4.200840_pt1 | contig 16959 bp, 13 predicted proteins | sample MGYA00511246_ERZ779875 | MGnify/ENA primary metagenome ERZ779875 (study PRJEB29588, sample SAMEA2155093) | human gut metagenome | biome: human gut; feature: human-associated habitat; material: faeces | place: Denmark | collected 2008/2010 ... | reverse complement strand
GAAAATGGGCTATGGCTCACGCCATAGCCCCGTTCCCCGCTGCCGCCGCAGGGCGGTCACGGCGAAGAAATTCCATCAATACACGGTGTTGTTCGGATCGATGTATTCGTCCACGTTGCTGCGATCCACGATCGTCGTCGGGATGACCAGAACCGGATCAACCTTCTCGCCCTTGAGCACGGAAATCGCCATATCCACGGCCTGAGGTACCATCAGCGGGCTGTACAGCGCGGAGCAGATGTTGATGTCTTCGTGCTCCTTGATGATCTTGAAGTATTCCTGGCATCCGCCGCCGCCGGTGATGACCTTGATATCGGTGCGGCCGGCGTCTTCGATCGCCTGAAGCACGCCGATGGATGTTTCGTCATCCAGGCTGTAAACCGCGTCGATCTGCTTGTTCGCCGCGAGGATATCGGTGAAATCCTTCAGGCCGTCTTCACGGGTGAAAGCGGTCGCGTACTCGATCACGTTCATTTCCGGCGCGATTTCCTTAATCGTGTCGGTGAAGCCCTTCATGCGCAGCTCGGAAACGCTGCCGCTGGTCGGAACCGGAAGCGCCACGACGGTGCCGGTGGTGCCGATCTTCTCGACGATGTACTTGGCGGACTCAACGCCCATGCCCTCGTTGTCGCCGGTCACGCGATACACGCCGTCCGCGTCGATGACGATATCGAAGTAAGGAGCGGATCTCTTATCGGATTCCTTAAATACTCCGTTTACAACGACTTCGGTTTCACCTGCGTAATCTCCGAGGTCGATACCGTCCGCTTTGTATCCGGTAAGGTGTCCGTTTTCGTCCATGGTGATGTTTCCGGCTTTGGAGAACTTAGAAGTATCTGCTTTAGCGTTTTTAACGGTGAACTTCGAGCAATCGAATACGTTCAACTTGCCGCCTTCAAGCAAACCTTTAACTTCGTCGAGTTTAGCCTGAGTTCCTTCAGCGGCGGCTTTGCCGAGAGTGGTTATCTGAACGGAACCGGTGTGAAGGCTTCCGACGTAATCCTTGGGAAGTTTAGCGCCTTCTTTCATAACGCTGTCAATCATAAGTTCGAAATAAGGCTGCCAGTTGATCTTGGAAGCGATAACGAAAGTGTCTTGAGTTGTAGTTCCGTTGTAGAATACGTTGGGTACGCCTTTTTCTTTGCAAGCCGTGGGAACACCCATAGAGTCTGCGTGACCGGAAACAAGTTTGCATCCGTTGTCGATAAGAGCTTCGGCAGTGAGTTTTTCACCCTTTTCGCTGTACCACGAATAAGTGTATCTTACTTCCATGGTGACGGTGGGGCAAACGGATCTTGCGCCGAGATAGAAAGAAGTGAAACCGGAGATAACTTCAGCGTACGGATGAGCGCCGACGTAACCCATTTTGGCTTCTTCCGCGGTGAACTTGCCGGCGGCGATCATTTCGTTAAGTTTCAAGCCTGCGGCAACGCCTGCAAGATATCTTCCTTCATAAATAGAAGCGAAAGCGTTGTGGAAGTTTGCCGGAGTGTCGTTCGTGGCGTCGGCGTCAAGGCTGAGCGAGGACTTCGTTCCGGTTGCATGGCAGAAAGTGGTGTTGGGATATTCCTTGGCTGCTTTAAGCATATTTGCTTCGTGACCGAAGGAATCAGCAAAAACGGCTTTGTAACCTGCGTCGGCAAACTGAGCCGCTTTCTGGTAACAATCATCGCCTTCTTCGGGGATATCGGTTACGATAGTGTACTGTTTTTTCGTAAGACCTTTTGCTTCGCAAGCGGCTTTGAACGCGTCGATAAAGTTCTTGTCGTAAGAAGAAGTATCGCCGTGCAACGCAATGAGAGCGGCAATTTTTTCATCGCCCTTGCAAGAAGACGTGAAGCCGATCGTTCCGAATGCCATCGCTGCGACAAGCAACAAAGTTAAGAGTTTTTTCATTTACATTATCTCCTTTTTTCGCACTTTAATGCGATTTTTAGCAAATTTAAAAACAAATAAAAAATCCCAAAGAAATATCGCCGTATTATCTTCGGAATTTAACCGAGTCGTCGGTCATCTCGTCGATTAAAGCGAGAGATTCCACTCTGACTCCTTTGCTTCTTAATCTGTCCCCCGCGCCCTGAAAACCTTTCTCTATCGCTATCGCGCAGCCGACGAGTTCCGCCCCTGTCTGCTTAACGATATCCATAAGTCCTTCGAGCGCTTTTCCGTTAGCAAGAAAATCGTCCACGATAAGCACTTTATCGTCCGGGCCCATAACTTCCTTGCTTACTATAACGTTATATGTTCTTTTATGCGTAAAACTTTCGATTTCGGTAGAATACACGTCGCCGCGGATATTCTTCGTTTCTCCCTTTTTTGCAAAGACAACGGGAACGCCCATTTTATAGCCCGCAAAAACGGCTATGGCTATACCCGACGACTCGACCGTGAGGATTTTATTCACTCCGTCGTTTCCAAACAAACGCGCGATTTCTTCGCCCATCTGCATCAGAAGAGTCGTATCCAACTGATGATTGAGGAACGTACCGACCTTAACGATATTTCCGGGATATATCTTCCCTTCTTTTTCGATTCTTTCCTCTAAAATCTTCATGACTTTCCTCTGTCGTAAAATAAAATTGAAAACAAAAAAACAGGCTTTTAAAAACCTGTTTGCCAATGATAAACCTTTCGCCGAGAAAAAATTCAACGACGAAAAATATTCCCAATAGTCGCGACTTTTGCGGCGCGCGGTAGAAACATCTGAACCCTCATATTCAAATCTATATTGGCAACGGATATTCAATTTTTATATTTGCATTATAACTTACGCTAATGAGTTTGTCAAACGTTTTTATCGGCTTTTCGCAAAATAATTTTTTTATTTTTTCACTCCGTTTACAACGTCTTTACAATATATATAGCGCGACTTGAAATAAAAAAATTACCGCCAAAAAAATTGACATCGCGGCTTGAAAAGTGATAACATGTTTTTATGATTGCGATTATTGCGGAAAAACCGAGTTTAGCCAGAAATATCGTTTCGGGCATAGGCGAAATGAAAAAGAAAGCGGGCTATTTTGAAAACGACGAATATATCGTCACGTGGGCATTCGGACACCTGTTTTCCCTTTGCGACGTGGAAGATTACCTCCCCTCGCCCGTTCAGAATAAAAAGTGGACGCTCGACAACCTGCCGTGCTTTCCCGATAAATTCCGTTTTCGCCTCAAAAAAGACGATAAAGGTAATATCGACGAAGGGGTTAAAAAACAATTCGAGATAATACGCTCGCTTTTAAACAGAAACGACGTAAATAAAATCGTAAACGCGGGCGACTCGGACAGAGAGGGCGAAATAATCGTTCGTCTTTGCGTATCGAACGCCTTAGTCTCTCCGAAGCCCTTTTACAGATTATGGCTTCCCGATCAGACTCCGCAGACGGTAAGAAAAGCCCTTTCCGAAATGAAAGAAGAGACCGCGTATCAAAACCTTGCAAACGAGGGATTTTCGAGAACGTATATCGACTGGCTGTACGGAGTGAATTTAACGAGATACGCGAGCATAAAAAGCGGTTCGCTTTTAAGGGTCGGCAGAGTTATCGTGCCTATCGTGAAAGCGGTTTACGACAGAGACTATGAAATAGAAAACTTCAAACCCGAGATTTATTACGCCTTGGTATCGAGAGCGAAAACTAACGGCGAGGTAATAGAACTCGTATCTAAATATCGCTTTAAAGAAGAAGAAAAAGCGAAAGCCGAGCGGTGTTGCGAAAGAATGAACGTTCTGCCCGCGACGGTTGTCGATAAAAAGGCAAAAAAAGAGATTTTATTCCCCGGAAAACTCTACTCTTTGACCAAATTGCAGAATTTTCTCGGAAAAAAATACAAAATGCCTATGGAAAAAAGTCTTTCTATCGTTCAGAAACTCTATGAAAACGGTTACGTCAGTTACCCGAGAACAAACTCCGAATACCTTGCCACGAACGAAAAAGACAAAGTGAAGCAGATTATTTCGGGCGTTAAAAAACTCGGCTACAACATAATTTTCAAGGATAAGAAAACCATATTCGACGATTCCAAGATAGAATCCCACTCGGCGTTGACCCCAACGTATAAAATCCCCGATAAAAACGCTTTATCGGCTGACGAATTTACGGTATATTCGGCGATTTTGCGGCGTTTCGCAGCGGTTTTCTGCGAAGAGGAATGTTACGTCGAAAAATCCGAACTTACGATTTCTCTCGGCGGCAAAGAGGATTATTCGATAAAAGGCTCGATAATACTTACCGAGGGCTGGACGAAATACGACGGCGGCGACAGAAAAGACAAGATTTTGCCGAAACTCGAAACGGGAGATACCGTAAACGTAGATTTTCACCCCGAACAAAAGCAAACGCAACCGCCTAAACACTACACTATAGAAACTCTGAATAACTATCTGAAAAACCCGTTCAAAGACGAAAAATCGACGGACGATAACGACGACGAGGACTATAAAGCAATTTTTAAAGGTCTGGAACTCGGCACGGAAGCGACGAGAACGGGAATAATCGACAACGCTAAAAAAAGCGGCTATATCTCTCTGAAAAAAGACGTTTATTACATAGAAAACAACGGAAAATTTCTCATCGAGCAACTAACCGATATGAATATCTCTATGGATAAGTACAAGACGAGCCAGATGGGTCAGGCGCTAAAAAAGGTTTACCGAGGCGAAATGACCATAGACGAAAGCGTAAAAATGGCAGAAAACGAAATAAAAGAGGTATTCGACGGAGACAGGGACGGAGGATCGGGGTTTTTCGGAGACGAAATAGGCGTATGCCCGAAATGCGGCAAACCCGTTAAAAGAGGAAGGTTTTACTACGCCTGCGAGGACTATGGCAAGAACTGCGATTTTAAAATAAATCTTAGAATCCTCGGCTGCTCTATTCCTAAAATTCAGGCGACAAAACTACTCGAAACGGGGCTGACCGACAAAATGTCGTTTATTTCCAAAAGCGGTAAAAAGTTCGACGGTAAATTAAAATTGAACGATAAAAAAGAAATCGTTTTTGATTTTTCATAAGATAATCGACAACAAAAAAAACGGCTTTATTGAAAAATAAGGCCGTTTTACATTATCTCGCTTTCCCCTGTGGGGAAAGTGTCAACGGAGTTGACGAAAGAGGTTATTTAGAAATAAAAATTTATATGAATTTATGAGAAAGTAAGACCTCTCTCGTCTTTTACTCGCTTTGCTCGTAAAATCCACTCTCCCCATAGGGGAAAGCAAGGAAGTAAAAATTTTATATCTTAGTATTTTTTGACGATTTTGTACATTTCGTCAAGTCTGCTTTCCATATCGGAAACAAGTTTGAACTGCGTTCTCGTTCTGTCTACGTTCTGTTTCTCTCTCGTATGACGGAAATACACGTCGCCGTCGAGATAGTCGGTCAGAAACCTTATTCCGCATTCGTATGTCATAAGAATCGCTCCATAGGGAAGCATTTCTCTTTCCACGTCGGTTATCGTATTGCCGAAAACGCTGAGATAACCGGCAGTATAAGTATCGAACAGAGGCATATTGAAAACAACCTCTTCCGTTTTCGGAGTATCTTCGAGACAGGGGTTACAACCGAACCTTATCGAGTCGCCGAAGTCGTAACAAATACTCCCCGGCATCATTGTATCGAGGTCGATTACGCATACCGCCTTATCCGTTTTCGTGTCTATCAGGACGTTGTTCAGTTTCGTATCGTTGTGAGTAACTCTCGACGGCATATCGCCGCTTTTAAGCAAATCTACTATTTTATTCGTAATATTTTCGTGTTTAAGGGCAAATTCTATCTCGGGCATCACGTCTTTCGCTCTGCCGCAGACGTCCTTTTCGAGAGATTTTTTAAAATTCGCGAAACGCTTTACCGTATTGTGGAAGTCGGGCAAAACCTCAAAGAGTTTTGAACTGTCGAACCTGTCCAAAAGCATTGCAAACTTTCCGAACGCAACCGCGCTTTCGTAGAAATGTTCGGGTTTTTCGACGACGTCGTAACCTTTGGCGTCCTCTATAAAGACGTAAACCCTGTAATACTCGTCCTCTGCCGCTTTAAAATAAGGCTTTCCGTCCTTTGTAAAAACGAGCGTTAAACTTTCTCTGTCGGGATTTCCGCCTCTCTTCGTTATTTCCGCTCTGTTGAACTCGGTTACGAGTTTTATGTTATTCATAAGCCCATCCACGTTCGTGAAGAGTTTCGAGTTTATCCTTTGAACTATATATCTTACTTTTTTACCGTTTTCGTCGTAATTTGCGACGTAAGTCCTGTTGATAAGTCCGCTCCCGTAAGGTTCGCAGGACAAGAAATTTCCGTTTATTTCAAAATGCGATAATATTTCATTAAATTCCATATTCAAGCCTCCGACTACTTTATAACACTACGCGGAAATTTTGTCAATTATATAAACATTCGCCGAACAAATCAGCGAACGCTTTTATAAATTTTACATAATATTCGTACTTTTCGTAAATACTTTGCGTATGAAATTAAACGGCGATTTAAACTACGAAAAAAAGGCGTTAAAGGCTCTTCTCGGAAGCGACGATATAATATTTTTCGATTTCGAGACGGGCGGAAATCAGGCGTTATGCGTTTACGTCGATTCCATAACCGACAAAGAGACTCTCGGCTTGGAGGTAATCGCTCCCCTGTCGAAAAACGAGGACGACAAACCCGTGTCTTCGCTCGCAAAAAAAATAAATCTCGCAAACGTCAAGACCGAGACCGAATTGTCAAAAATCGTCGACAACGTGTTGTCGGGACACGCCGTAATACTCGTAGACGGCAAAAAAAAAGCGATATGCGTCGATCTCAAAAAGTTTGAAGTTCGCGCAATATCCGAACCGCCGACGGGGCTTGCGGTAAGAGGTCCCCGCAACGGATTTACGGAAAGTATCAAATCGAATCTTAGCCTTATAAGGAGGTATTTGCGTTCTTCCGACCTCAAAGTCGAAATGTTTGAAAAGGGAAAATACACTAAAACGGCAATTGCGTTTATGTATATCGACGGAATCGCTCCGCGGCAGCTGATAGAAAAAGTACGAAAGAAAATCGAAGCGATAAACGTTGACGGAATACCCGACAGTTCGTATGTGTCAAAACTTTTAAACGAGCGTAAAACTTCCCTGTTCAAACAGGTGGGGGCAACCGAACGCCCCGACGTTCTGATAGAAAGAATGTTGGAAGGAAGGGTCGGCGTCATAGTAGACGGCTCGCCGTTTTGCCTGTCTCTTCCGTACCTTTTAATCGAGGATTTTCAGGCTGCGGAGGACTATTATATTTCGCCTTACAGGGCTAATCTCGTGAGAATGTTAAGAGTGATTTCGGTATTGTTTTCGATACTTCTGCCCGCGATATTCGTAGCGGCTCAACTTTTTCACCTGCAGATTATTCCGCTGAATTTTCTACTCACGATAGTAAACGGAGTAAAAGCAATACCCTTTTCTCCGAGTCTCGAAATGTTTTTCGTACTACTCATATTTGAAATACTCAACGAAACGAGCGTAAGAATGCCGAAATACGTCGGAATGGCACTCGCCGTAGTCGGCGCGCTCGTACTCGGTGAAACGGCGGTAAACGCGGGTATCGTATCCACCCCCGCAATTCTGATAATGGCGTTGTCGGGTATAAGCATTTACGCGATACCCGAACTCGTGGAAACGACTTCCGTCCTGCGGTTCGTATACCTTATAGTCGCAGGCTCGCTCGGCGGTTACGGACTTATTCTCTTATCCTGTTTTATCGTCTGTTATCTTTGCGTTTCGGACAATTACGGCGCGCCCTACGTTGCTCCTTATTCACCGATTATATTAAACGATTTACAGGACGGACTTTATATGAATAACGTAATAGGAATGACTAAACGACCGGAATCTCTCGGTTCAAATAACAAAACGAGGCAGAAACTTAAATGAACGAAAACAAATTATACGTAAGGCAAATATGCCTTGTATTCGGAGCGTTTACGATAGCGGGCAAACTCATTACGATGCCCGCTTTGGCTGCGAAATACGCGAAAGAAGCATTATGGATATCTGCTGGAGTAAACTTCCTGATAGACGGACTAGCCCTGCTGTTTTTCTTGTATCTCGCTAAAAAATTCGAGGGTATGACGATATTTCAAATCGTCGAATATAACCTCGGAAAAGTTGCGAGAAAAATCTTCGCGTTTATATTTTTCGCGTTTTTCATTCTGAAATCGTATCTGCCGATAATCGAACACCGAAACTTTATAGAAGTCGCGTTATACGAAACCTCGCCCGCTCTGTGGATATTCGCTCCGATTTTCCTTTTTACGGCGTTTTTCTCGTATAAAGGACTAAGGGCGATAGCGAGAACCGCCGATATAGCAATATGGTTTACAATCTCGGCAATCGTCGTTATCGCTTCCCTTTCGATTTCCGTCGCGGACTTCTCTAATCTCTTACCTATTATCGACGTTTCCGCCCCCGAAATCTTCAAAGGGAGTTTTAAGACCTCATTGTGGTTTTTCGACAGTCCCTATCTGCTCTTTTTCCTTGGCCATTTCAAAAGCGAAAAAAAGCAAAGTTTGAAAATTTCCGCGGCGTATTTCGGCTTCGCCACGCTCGTACTGATTTATATGGCGATAATGCAATGCGAATTCGGAACGCTTACGGAAAGACAGTTTTTCACGCCCGTTAAAATGGGTAAGTACAGCGTAGCAGTTTCAAACATAGGCAGAATAGACTATCTCGCCGTGTTTGCCCTTATTTTTTCCTGCGTTTTCGGCGTAGGACTTCCTCTCGTTTTCGCAACGCTATGTTTAAACAAATGCTTCAATTTCAAGCACAAAATAATACCATGCCTTATAGTAAACGGAACGGTCGGAATTACTATTTTATTAACTGAAAACTACTATTTTCTCGCAAGAGAGTTTTTTCAGAAATATATAACGCCGTTTTTCGCAGCGGTCGTTTTGATTCTGCCTCTTTTCGCATTGTTTTTCAGGAGAAAACCCGTATGAAATTTTTGAGAACTTACTTTCTTCCTATTATGATTGCGTTTGCGATGCTTTTGTTTTTTACTCACGATTTCGGACTTATAGATATAGAACACACGGCGATTATCGTCGCCATGGGAGTAGATAAAACCGACGAAGAATACGAGATTTCCACGAAGATAGCCATTCCGCAAGCGACTACGCAGAACGTATCGAATAACGATTCGCTTATTTCCGCAAAGGGGAAAACCATAGCGGAGGCTTTGGACAAAATAGCCGTAAACACGGGCTGGTATCCGCTGTTCGCCTTTTGCAATCTTATAATACTCGGCGAAAATACTTTGGATGGCAATATTATGGATACGGTAAATTATTTTATAAGAACGGACAGAGTACCCGATTCGGCGACCGTCTGCGCGTGCGAGGGAACAGCGAAAGAACTCCTTTTGACAAATACTCCGCTCGATTCTGTCTCGTCTTTCGCCATGCAGAAAATTCTGCAACAGGACTACGCGCGAATGGACAGAATAGCAAACGTAAACGTAAAACAATTTGTTGAAAAGTCTTTATCGAAATCGGAAACCGCGTATTTCCCCTACGTTTCGACTGTTAAATCGGGGGAAAAAAGCGAAAGCGGCTCTTCGGGAGGTTCGGGCGGCTCTTCAGGAGGTTCGGGCGGTAGCGGCGGACAAGGGGAAAACGGACAAGGCGGCAACGAAAGCAGCGTTTACGACGCGACTAACACCGTGGTATTCTCAAAAGGACGTAAAGTTTTTTTTCTGAGTCCCGAGGAAACGCTTATGTTAAACCTTAAAAGTAAAAATTCGATAGACACTTTTATCAAACTCGACGAAGTAAATTACGAGGGCAAAATAACGCCCGTCCTTGTGGAGATAGAGGACTCGAAGAAGGATTTTTATTTCGAATTCGACGGCAAAAGACCTGTATACAACGTAAAAATGATCTTATACTGTCGTATTGTTTCGGTAAACGCGAGCGCGCCCGTATCGGAACTTTATCCGTCGGCAAAAGTCCCCGACGACGTTCTCGAAGCAACCGAAAAAAAGATGAAAGACACGCTTACGTCGCTATATAAAAAATCGCAACTCGTCGGTTGCGACCTTTTCGGAATAAAAGACGAATTGTATAAATATCACTACAAAAAATACGACGGTCTGAAAGACGATATTCTGTCGGCGACCGCGTTAAATCTCGAAATAACCTGTCGTAGCAAAACGACTACGAGAAATTGATATTAGCCGCGAGCGGCTAAAAAGCCTTTATTATCTCTAAGCGCAAACTCTTTCTTTAAAGTTTTTAATCCAGTACTTCGTGTATTCGTATAGTCTTTCGGGCGTTTCTTTCGTAAAACCGCGGCAGTATTTGACGTACTCGCACAAAAGCCCTTCTATAAATACGTTTATTTCGAGTTCGACGTATTCTTTTTTCGTTATCTTTGCGTCTTTATAACATAAGTCAAGAAACTTCTTACTCGCTATCGAGGTGAGTTTTTTTGCGGCGAATAAAAAATCGTTTGAACGACAAAGAAGTTTATAATTCTCGCTGTTCCTGCGGATATAATCGAAAAAAGAATCGACGAACGACTCTATATTCTGCATATTAAGCATCTTCGTTTCGTCGAAAAACTTGTCTATAAGTTCGTTTTCATAGTCTTCGGCCACCCCATAAATATCATCGTAATGCGAATAGAAGGTTCCGCGGTTTATATCCGCCCTCTTCACGAGTTCGGTTACGGTGATTTTTCCTATTTCGCCCTTTTCGGACAGCATAACCGCGAAAGTCGATTTGATAAGCGCGCGGGTTTTTACGGACGAATTGTTTACATTTTTTACTTTCATATTTTTACTTTTTACATTTTCACAAACAATGTTGATATTTCAACATTGTCGCTTATAGTGTGCTTAACTTTTTATTTCGGACTTATTATACTTTAATTTATAAAAAATGTCAACAATGTTGAAATAATTTTTCGGGAGGTAACAATGAACGACATAATCAACGTCGAAGGGCTTACCAAAGACTACGGATACGGACGCGGCGTGTTCGACGTCAGCATCCACGTCGAAAAAGGCGAAGTGTTCGGTTTCTTAGGTCCGAACGGCGCGGGAAAATCCACAACCATAAGACACCTTATGGGGTTTTCGAAACCCGATAAAGGAAAGGTTGAAATTTTAGGCAAGCCTACTTTTCAGAAGTACGACGAAATATTGAAAAAGGTAGGATACATCCCCGGCGAAATTGCTCTGCCCGCAGGACTTACGGGCAAAGAATTTATCAAAATGATGCAGGATCTTACGGGCATAAAAAACGAAGAGCGGCTTAAAATGCTTACCGACCTCTTCGAACTCGACGAAGCGTCTTTGCTTTGCGACGTTAAACGTATGAGTCTCGGCGTAAAAAGAAAACTCGCGGTAATCACCGCGTTTATGTCCGACCCCGAAGTTCTCATTCTCGACGAGCCTACGAGCGGACTCGACCCCGTTATGCAGGAAAGATTCGTAGATTTTATTCACAAGGAAAAAGAAAGAGGCAAAACGATATTGCTTTCGAGCCATATTTTCTCGGAAATAGACAACACCTGCGACAGGATTGCCATAATAAAGGACGGAAAAATTGTTTCGGAGTTTATCGCAAACGACCTTAAACACGCTTCTAAAAAATACTACGCGATTGACTTTAAAACGGAGGACGATAAGAAAAAATTTCTGAAAAAATCGTCCGAAATCGAATCTTTAATTCTGCTCGACGATAAAGAAAAGGAAATTTCGCTGTCGATAGAGGACGCGGATTTAAATAAGACGATAAACTATCTGTCGGAAGTCGAAGTCGATAAATTCAGCAACAGAAAAGAAAGCCTGCAAGACTATTTCATGAAATTCTATAAGGAAGACAAAGACTTCAAAGGAGCGATCAAATGAGCGTTATAGAGGTTGAAAATCTGACCAAAGACTACGGATACGGCAAAGGCGTATTCGGAGTGAACGTCAGCATAAGCGAAGGCGAAATGGTCGGCTTCGTCGGAACTAACGGGAGCGGCAAAACCACGACGGTAAGAAGTATTCTCGGCTTTATCAAACCGACGAAGGGAGAAGCGAGAGTGAACGGACTTAACTCGTGGGAACACTCGAGCGAAATTATAAAAAATGTAGGTTATGTCCCGGGCGAAATTGCGTTCCCCGATCTTAAAACCGGCGTCGATTTCCTCAATTCGCAAAAGGAATTTTTAAAACTCGACGATATGAGTTATGCAAACGAACTTATCGAGAGGCTGCAACTCGACCCGAGGGCGAACCTTAAACGAATGAGTAAAGGCATGAAGCAGAAAACCGCGCTCGTCGCCGCTCTTATGAACGACGCGCCGATAATCGTTCTCGACGAACCTACGACGGGGCTTGATCCCCTTATGAGAGCGACTTTTCTCGACATTATCAAGGAAGAACACAAAAAAGGCAAAACGATTTTTATGAGCAGTCATAACTTCGAGGAACTCGAGGGAACGTGCGACAAAGTCGCCCTAATCAACGACGGACGAGTAATAGACGTATGCGATATGAACCTGATAAACAACCCTGCCGAAAAAGAATTTAAAATCGAATTCAACTCGGAGAGCGATTACGGAAAATTTCTCAAAGAGCCGTACAAAGTAACGAGAACTCAGGATAATTATAATCAGGCGACAATTAAGATAGGCGCGGACGACACCGCGAAACTTCTTAAAACCCTTAACGGTTACGACGTAAAATTTATTTCGGAAATACCATACACATTGGAAAAACATTTCAAAGAAGTATTAAAATCTCAACGGGAGGACTTAAAAAATGTTCAGTAAAGCGTTATTCAAACAATCTTGCAAAGCAAACGGCGTCATGTGGTCGATTATATCCTTCGCGGTATGCTTTATGCTCGCGTGCGTTATGCTAATCAGCGGAAGCGGTAATATCGGCAAGACCAAAAATGCCATAGAAGACACGATAATCCGGAAAGAAATAGACTCTGCCATAGAAGAACGCTCGATAAACTACTACTCTATTGCCGACGAATCCCTCAAAATTTTCGATAAAGAATTCGTAAAAGCGTTCGACGGCGTAGAATACATGCAAACGGTCGCCAATTTAATTGCGGGCGGAATGAGCGCGCCTGACGCTCAGACGGCAGCGGCGGTGAAATATTATACCATAGCGGCAACGGCGGTTAAAACCCATGCCGAACAAAAAGCGATCTCACTCGGCTACAAAGCGGACGGCGACGAAGCGAAAGAAATACTCGGAGTTTCGATATTCGCCCTTAACCCCGAACTCATAAAGGACGACAGCAAAGAATTATACGACCTGTATATTTCTAAAACCGACGATATTCTTTCAACATACGACGCGACGTCTCTCGTATCTAACGCTTTACAGAATAAAGGCGAAGATTACGTCGTTTCCGCCGAAAGAACGGGCTACGTTTCCGATCGCGCGGAAAAATCGAGCGCGATTTTCCTATCACTGAATATAACTTCGCAAAAAGCCGTTGACGAAATGCTCGAAAATCTCTCCTCTTACGGAGTTACGAAGGAAAAATACGACGGCTTCGGCTATAACTACGAAAACGTAAAGAAACTTTCGAGAAATACCGTTATAACCTACGCAAACCGCCTCGAATACGAACTTGCGGAAGTTAAAAAGGACTACGAATCGGGCGTTTACTCGTCCGAAGCCGAATATAACGCGGCGGTCGAAAAAGTTAAAACCGACTTAACTAAAGACATTGCGGGAAGCCTTTTAGACTCGCTCCCGAAAGAGGTCAGCGACGCTCTCGAAGAAATCGGTCAGGCGGATTTATATACCCTTATAGTAGGCTCGATATTCTATAAACTCGCAGGCCTGCTTCTTCCGATAATCTATATGATCATGGCTTCCAACAACCTTATATCGGGACAGGTCGACAGCGGCTCTATGGCTTACGTTTTGTCCACCTCGACCAAGAGAAAAACGGTAGTATTCACTCAAGCCGTATATCTTGTAGGTTCGCTTTTCGCAATGTTTGCCTTAACCACGGCTACAGGCTGCGTATGCCTTGCAATCGTCGGCACCGATTTAGGTCTGACGTATGGAAATTTGCTGCTTTTAAACCTCGGAGCGTTTCTTGTGTTGTTTGCTTTGTCAGGTCTTAACTTCTTCACTTCGTGTTACTTCGACAGAAGCAAACGCTCGATGGCAATCGGCGGAGGACTCAGTATTTTCGCCCTCGTAGCGGCGATGCTCGGCTTGTTCGGAAGCCCGGTAATTCCCACCGTAGTTCGTCTCGATTCTCTGAACTACTTCAACTACACGACGATAATCACAATGTTCGACGTCGTATCGATAATGGACGGAACTACAGCGTTTATATGGAAATTCGCAATTCTTGCGGTACTCGGAATAATCGGCATAATTGCAGGCTCGGTAAAATTCGTCAAGAAAGATTTACCCTTGTAAAATCAAAGGAATAATGTAAAAACGCCCCGAAAATCTCTCGTTTTTGAGAAATTTTCGGGGCGATTATTTTGTACTAACGAAAAAATCGGAAACGATTCAACCGTCTCCGAAATTTTTTGCGGAACGTTAGTAACGCAAATAAGGCAATTATATAAACTTTTCAAAGTCAACGTAAAATTTATAGTCGCAAATACTGCTTCTGAATGTATCAAGCCATTTGTTAAAATCTCTTTTTATCTGTTATTTCTCCCCTTAGTTGCAGATAAGCAATTCGTTTATTTTGCCGCGTTTATCGCCTTTGCTGTTTATCGCTCGGCTTGCTTCAACACGATTTATCTTGTAGTTTTTATACAAATCGTCGAAGAAATTATCTTCTTCGTTTACGTTTTTCGGGTCTGAATTGCTTAAAACGATTTTTGCGCCCGAAAAATTGATTTCGTCGATAAATTCCGATAATCTTATTTGCTCGTTATCGTCAAACACGTCTGAATTATAGGACGTGAAGCCTGACGTTTCGGAAATCGGGCGATACGGCGGATCAATATATACAAACGTATCTTTATCAATAAACGATTTAGACAACGAATAATCGCCGCAAACGATAGTGACGTTTTTGAGCGCTTCGTGGATATTGCGTAAATTTTCATCGTCGCAAATAGTCGGGTTTTTATACGCCCCCATAGGAACGTTAAATTGCCCTTTTCTGTTTACGCGATAAAGTCCGTTAAAGCAAGTTTTATTCAAAAAAATGAATTGCGCCGCCTTTTCAGTTGCGGTTTCTTCGGTTAGCGCCGTTGCATTAAATCTTTCACGAACGGTATAGTAGAAATATTTCCTGCCGTTTTCATCCATAGGCAAAAACAGCATTTGCATTTCGTTAAGTTTTGCAATCAAATTATCCACGTCGTTTTTTACGGTTTGATACGCGTTTATAAGTTCGTTATTTATGTCACTAATATACAATTCTTCAAAGTTGTATTTAGAAAGCACGCTGAAAAACAACGCGCCACCTCCAACCATGGGTTCGGCATATTTCGTTAAACGATTTTCTCCGCCTGTCGGGAGCAGTTTTTCGATTTGTTCGACAAGTTGACTTTTCCCGCCCACCCATTTTACAAACGGTTTAAGCGTAATACTTTTTGATTTTTCATAACGAACGGTTCTTTTATCAATCGGTTTTTCGGCATTGGACGGAATAATCCACATATTGCCGACCATCATTGCTCCTTTGATTCTGTTTTCGCTTGCAAGTACGGAAACTCGTCTTTGCGAAATATTCCATTTTTCGGCGGCTTCTTTTGCAGAAATAAAACTTAACATAACCTCACCTCAAAAATTCTTGCTTATATTATATTCTAAAACACGAATAATAGCAAGCGTTTCTTTGTTCGCTTGAATAAAAATTATAATTAAAACTGAAATAACAATTCGGAAAGAGTGGAATACAGCCGTTTCCCAAAGGGAACCCTCGGCCGGATTTTCGCTTCCGCTCAAATGCGAACGACGGCAACAAGTTGCCGCGTTACGCTCCCGCTTATTTCCGCCAAAACAAAAGGGAATGCCAGAAGCATCCCCTTTTGTTTTGGCGGAGCGGTAGTAACCTAAAACGAATATTATTCGGGAGTGTTTAGCAATATAGATATGTCGCCTATGGGTGGAATATCAATATTTGATAATGACTTTTGTTTTATATTCTTCTCTAAATCGAAATTTTTCGGAATAAAACAATAACGCATATTGTTATTTCCAAATTCATTATGCGCTTCTACGTAAAAGTAAAAAAGATTTTTTGCGAAGTATTGCTTATAATATAATCGTTCCATTTGCATATTGATAAAAAACTTTTCGTGAGTAGAAGCGGTTTTAATAAATTCGCAAGTGATATTTATTGCAAGGTTATGTCTTATTTCAAGAACGGATAAAGGCACACCGTCGGCGTTTACAAAATATCCGTTGCTTGTCATATCAAGCATAACCCATTTTTTCAAACTGAAATCGTAAATTTCGATAACAACGTGATTTTCCGTATCAAAAGGCGAATAAGGCATCAACCATATTCTACGAGCGTAAATACCCAAAGCAAGACAACATTCTTGCAAGATTTTCGATTTATTAAGACAGTTTATTCCTTTTTCAGGTTTGTCGAGGCAATAATCTAATAAGGCTATCGCATTACAACCGATATTATTTTGGAAGTCGCCTTTATGTGTAATTTGCGGCGCAAAAAAACTTAAAAGTCTTATTGCTTTTTCCAATTCACTTCCTTGTTTTGCTATGTCTTTCAATTTATATTTTTCTTTCAAGATTGCATATTGCGGACAAGCAAAATCATAAGTCAATTTATCGTTTATTCCGTTGTAAAAATCACAATTATTAAAAAGAATACCCTTATAAATATTTAATAATTCGTTCCAATTTTCTTGTAATTCTTTATCAGTCATAATAACTCCAAGATTTCAGATTTATCAACTATACTATATCATAAAACGATTTTATTTTCAATCATATTGATTGCCCAAACAACAATTTGGCACTGTGGCGGGTG
>ERZ779875.1295-NODE-1295-length-17069-cov-3.670977_pt1 | contig 17069 bp, 14 predicted proteins | sample MGYA00511246_ERZ779875 | MGnify/ENA primary metagenome ERZ779875 (study PRJEB29588, sample SAMEA2155093) | human gut metagenome | biome: human gut; feature: human-associated habitat; material: faeces | place: Denmark | collected 2008/2010 ... | reverse complement strand
CTGTTTTTTGTTTCATGGGAAAATGCGTCCTATGAAATAAAAACGCTCCGCGAGAATGTGCCTTGGCACATTCTTTTTTACATCAGCTTACGGAATAATGCGGTCAGATCTTCGATGCTTGCATCCTTCGGGTTGCCGGGTGCGCATGCATCTGCATGGGCAGATTCTGCCAGGAACGGAAGATCCTCTTCCTTGATGGCTTCGAGCTTGGACGGAATGCCGACATCCTCGGAAAGCTTGCGGACAGCATCGACCGCAGCTTTACGGTAAGCAGCCTGATCCATCTGATCAACGCCTTCTACGCCCATTGCGCGTGCGATTTCACGGTATTTTTCACCGGTGCAGTCTGCGTTGTATTCCATAACGATCGGAAGCATCATTGCGCATGCAACGCCGTGAGGGGTGTCATAAACAGCGCCCAGGGTGTGTGCCATGGAATGAGCGATGCCGAGACCGACATTGGAGAAGCCCATGCCTGCGATATACTGACCAAGAGCCATGCCTTCACGGCCTTCTTTGGTGTTAGCGACGGCATTACGCAGGGATTTGGAAATGATTTCGATTGCCTTTAAGTGGAACATATCGGTCATTTCCCATGCAGCCTTGGTGGTGTAGCCTTCGATTGCGTGGGTCAGAGCATCCATACCAGTAGAAGCAGTCAGGCCCTTTGGCATGGAGGACATCATATCGGGATCAACGACTGCGATGATCGGCATGTCGTGGGGGTCAACGCATACGAATTTGCGCTTGCGCTCTACGTCGGTGATAACGTAGTTGATGGTAACCTCTGCAGCGGTGCCGGCAGTGGTAGGAACAGCGATAATCGGAACGCAGGGCTTTTTGGTGGGAGCAACGCCTTCGAGGCTGCGGACGTCTTCAAATTCCGGGTTGGCGATGATGATGCCGATGGCCTTGGAGGTATCCATAGAGGAACCGCCGCCGATTGCGATGATGTAGTCAGCGCCGGAAGCCTTGAACGCTGCAACGCCGTTCTTTACGTTTTCGATGGTCGGGTTTGCTTTGATATCGGAGTAGATTTCATAAGCAAGACCTTCGCGGTCTAAAATATCCGTTACCTTTGCGGTTACGCCAAACTTGATCAGATCCGGATCGGAACATACAAATGCTTTCCGGAAAGCATGAGCCTTTGCTTCGTTTGCGATTTCTTCGATTGCGCCAGCTCCGTGATAGGAGGTCTGGTTGAGCATAATTCTGTTTGCCATTGGAAAAACCCCTTTCTTTCGATCGATTTTTGATAATTTCATTGTAATACAAAAAAGGAAAGAAAAAAAGGAAATTTTTATAAAATCGACATTATTCTAATGGGAAAAAGGAAGAAATGTTATTAAAATTTACCAGAATTTGCTTTCTTTTCAAAACTTTTTTAGCTTTGTTGACAATCTACGATTCTGCAGATGGAAATTCCTTTTTGCAGTTTTTAGAAGCTGCGTCGTCCGGTGCCTGGGGGGTGCAGCAAAAGCGTCTGGAATATTCCAGGTTTGCCTGAATCAGGTTGTATTCCAGTAAAAGACGGAGCGTGCAGGAGAGACATTCGGGAGATTTGGCGTGCGCTTCGCACACGTCCTTGAAAGAGTGGGACAGATTCAGAATATCCAGAGAAGAGACTGCCATGCAGATCACCTGAAACGCTCCGTTTCTATATAGTATGGCGCGCGTGCCGCCGGGGTGCGCAAACCGCTGCGGTGGATACCTCTTCTTTCCGGATAAAAACAGCGATGACCAGACTTTCCTGCTTGCATCCTGCCCTACAGATGATAAACTGGGAGTAAGAATCGAAAGGGACAGGAGGCACACAGCATGAACCTAAATCCGCTTGCGGCAGAGGAACAGTTTTTAAACCCATTGGATCGTGTCAACGGATTCGATATCCGTCCGGGGCTATATGAAATCAACGGAGCGACTTCCTTCGGAAGCTGCGTCAACTTTACAATTCATTCTCAGAATGCGGTTTCCTGTGAGCTGCTGCTGTTTCACAGAGGGGAAAAAGAGCCTTACGGGACGATTCCTTTTCCGGAAAATTACAGGATCGGGCGGGTATATTCGATGATCGTGTTCGGTCTGGATATTTACGATTTTGAGTACGCCTATCGGATGGACGGGCCGAACGTCCCGGAAAAAGGGCTGATTTATGATAAAACAAAAGTGCTTTTGGATCCGTATGCACGGGCGGTGACGCAGCAGAGCATCTGGGGAAAAGAGCCCGACCGGGAGAAGGGTTATCATGGGCGGGTGGTGTTCAACGATTTCGACTGGGGTGACGCCAGAGAGCCGAAAAAGCCGATGCAGGAGCTGATTATTTATGAGATGCATGTGCGCGGTTTTACAAAGCATGCCTCCTCGGGCGTGCAGTTTCCGGGAACGTTTGAGGGTATCCGGGAAAAAATCCCCTACCTGAAGGCGCTTGGCATCACTGCGGTTGAGCTGATGCCGGTGTTTGAATTCGACGAGACGATGGGAAAACGTGAAATCGGCGGCAGGACGCTTCTGGATTACTGGGGCTACAACACGGTTGGATTTTTTGCACCGAACACAGGATACACGGCGCGTCAGGAGTATAACCGGGAAGGGACGGAGTTTAAAAATCTCATCCGGGAGCTTCACCAGAACGGAATCGAAGTCATTTTAGACGTGGTGTTCAATCATACCGCGGAGGGAAACGAGCAGGGACCGTTTTTTGAATTTAAGGGAATCGACAACCGGATTTATTATATGCTGACGCCGGAGGGAAACTATTATAATTTCAGCGGATGCGGAAATACGTTAAATTGCAATCATCCAGTCGTACAGCAGATGATTCTGGAATGCCTGCGGCATTGGGTAATTCATTATCGGGTGGACGGTTTTCGCTTTGACCTTGCGAGCATTTTGGGACGAAACGAGGACGGGACGCCGCTGTTACAGCCGCCTCTGCTTCGGAATCTGGCGGAAGATCCGGTGCTGAAGGACGTCAACCTGATTGCGGAGGCATGGGATGCGGGCGGTTTGTATCAGGTCGGAAATTTCCCGGCGTGGAACCGGTGGGCGGAGTGGAACGGCAAATACCGGGACGAGCTGCGCAGCTTTTTAAAAGGAGAGTACTGGTTCGCTGCACAGGCAGCAAAGCGGATTACCGGCTCTCCGGATCTGTACGGCGGGCAGTATCGGGGCTACAATTCGTCAATCAATTTTCTGACCTGTCACGACGGCTTTACGCTGTACGACCTGTATTCTTATAATGAAAAACATAATGAGGAAAACGGTTGGAATAATACTGATGGTGCAGATGATAACCGGAGCTGGAACTGTGGGTACGAGGGAAAATCCGACAACCCCGGAATAGAAGCGCTTCGGAAAAGAATGATCAAAAATGCCTGTGCGGTGTTGCTGTGCAGCCGCGGAACGCCGATGTTTCTGGCGGGAGACGAATTTTGCAATACGCAGTTTGGCAACAACAACGCCTACTGCCAGGACAACGAAATTTCCTGGCTGGACTGGTCGCTGTTGGAAAAAAATAGAGAAATTTACGAATTCTTCCGTTATATGATTGCATTCCGCAAAAAGCACTCTGCAATCCGCGGAGAATGCAGTCCGTCCGGGCTTGGGTTCCCGACGGTCAGCGTCCATACGAATCAGCCCTGGGACAATAATGTGACCCAGGAAAGTAAATTCCTGGGCGTGATGTTTGCGGGGGCGGTTCCGGTCGGAAGCAGCCAGAAAACAGGACGAAATCAGGAAAACGCGTGGAGTCAGGAAGCAGAGAGACGCCGGGAATCTGTGTGGAGTTTGGAAACGGAGCGAACCCGGGAATTGGAAACGGAAGATCTCGTGTACCTGGCGGTCAATGTTTTCTGGGAGGATCAGCAGTTTTTTCTGCCGAAGCTTCCAAACGGCTTTGTATGGAGGCTTGCGGTCAATACGGACCAGCCGGAAATGCCCGAAAAGGAGTCACAGATGACTGTCATTGACAGTGAATTTATCCTGAAACCGCGCAGCGTCGCCGTTTTTGTGGGAGGCCCATCCTTTTAACAAAATGCCGCGAAATGGAAAGAAAAGCTGATGATGTCTCCACATTATAAGCCAAACATTTCGCGGCAGATTTTTTTCCCGGTCTCTGTGCGGAAAATGTTGTCATAGGTCGCCCGGATATGGGCTGTGTCCGTGTTTCCTTCAAAGAGGTTGACCAGAAAATCCGCCTCCACCAGAATCTGATAATCGAGACCGTCGATGCCGGTATAAGTATGATGATGACCGACTAAAAAGCTGACGCGCTCTATCACATCTTTTTCAAATCCCAGCTCGGAGAGCATCTGCTCTGCCAGGGCAGGACCTTCTTTTTCCTGCAATTTTCCGTTTCCGTCTCCGTATTTTTCCAGACACAGCCGGATGCCGATATCGTGCACGATGGCGGCAGCTTCCGTAATGAACAGCGTTTTTTCATCGAGCTGCTCGGAAACAGCGATCGTCTTTGCAAAGCTGTGCACCTTCAGAAAATGCTGAATGCGCCCCGGACAGCCGTGATCGTAGGAAATCATTTTTAAAATAAGCGGTTCTAAAGTCATACGAAGCTCCCTTCTTTGTGTGATACATAAGTCAGTTAAGAACATCATAGCGCGGTTTTCCGGATATTTCAAGCGCAGGAAAACGGTTGACAGTTCTCTGCAGATAAACTAGGATGAAAAAAGATGTAGGTACATCCATTTTGAAAAACTATCGTGCAGGAAAGTCCCTGCAACTCAAATTCAGGAGGACGATTGCGATGGATAAAACCGAACGGAAAATGACGAAAATTGCGCGGGAGTTAAATAAGCTGACGGTACAGACGATGAAGGAGGAAGGAATCGGGACGGCGGAGTTCGATTTTATCCATCTGGTGCGGCACCATCCCGGCATCACACAGGCGCAGCTGCGGGAAGAATTAAAGATCGACAAGGGAGCTGCGGCGCGCCGGGCGGCAAGCCTGGAAGCGAAGGGCTACCTGACTCGCCGGGACAATCCGGAGGACAAAAGAAGTCAGCTTTTGTATGCGACAAAAAAGGCGGAAGGGCTGAAAAACTCCAAGGTCAGCATTGAATCGACGTTTTATGAGTGGCTGATGGAGGAACTGGACGAATCAGAAACCGAGCACTTTTGCGAAATGCTGGATCGACTGTATCTGAGATCGAAAAAAGAAAGCCGGTCTGGATTTTTGCAGGTAAAGGAACGGATGGACAGAGGAGAAAAGGATGGCTGAAGGGACGACGATGTGCGACAGGAAAGAATCGGGAATCCGGACTGCCTGGAAAAAACCGGATCAGATCGGAAGCTACTTTGTGACGGAGTGGAAGCCGCTGCTTGCGGTGACGGTTTCCGGCCTGATTTATAATATCGGACTGCTCGCGGGACCGTGGTTTGAAGGACGGCTTGCACAGTGCCTGCTGGATGTATTTACAGGGAAAAAAATTTTTACCGATATGCTGCTTTTGGTGTGCGCGTATGTGGCAGTGATCGGATTCGTGCAGGGCGCGCGCTACATCAAGCGGTTTTATGTGCGCCGGTTTGCGAACGATATCAACCGGGGCATGAAGCAGGTGCTTTACGGGAATCTGGTACATAAAAGTGTAGGTGAGCTGGAAAAAGAGGGGGCCGGAAGCCTTCTGACAAAAGCGGTGTCTGACGTGGATGCGTGCGTAGAGGGAATCCGGAAGTTTACGACGGAGATTTTTGATACCGGTATTGCGCTGCTTGCCTATGCTGCGATGCTGTTGTGGTACGACTGGCGGCTTGCACTGCTGTGTCTGTTGTTCCCGCCGTTTTCCTATTTGATGGCGGAAAAGATGAAAACCGTGGTAGAGCGCAGCAATGCCGCATATAAGGAGAGCGCCGGACGCTTGAATACAGCGACGCTGGACCGCGCGGGCAACGCGGTGACTTATCGGATTTACGGCTGTGAAAAACAGCGCAGCGGCATGTATGAAAAACAGCTGGACGATTACGAAAAAACAGCAGTCCGTGCAGGGATGCAGGTCGTAGCGATGCCTCCGCTGTATCAGGTGATTTCCATGGGAAGCACCGTACTGATTTTGTATTTCGGTTCGAAAAATGTGTTAAACAGCGGATGGACGGTTTGGAACATCGCAGCGTTTACGACATTTTTATCCTGCTATGGAAAGCTTGCGGTCAAGTCCTCGAAGGCGGCGAAGCTGTTTAACTCCGTACAGAAAGCGAACGTTTCGTGGAAAAGAATCCGTCCGCTGCTGACAGAGCCTCCGGAAGAAACAGAAGAAAAGACAGCCGGGGCGGTCAGCCTGAAGCTGGATCAGGCGGGCGGCGCATATCCGGGCGGAAAGCAGATTTTTGACGGATTGACGATAAGTGCAAAGCCTGGACAGATCATCGGGATCACGGGTCCTGTTGCGTGCGGCAAATCGACACTTGGTAAAATTTTTCTGGGAGAAGTGCCTTATACCGGGCATGTTTTGTTAAACGGGAAAGAATTATCTGAATATTCAGACAAAGAACGCAGGAGCATGGTCGGATGGCAGGGACACGATCCGGAGCTTTTGGCGGACAGTGTCCGAAACAATGTAGCGCTCGGAGAGGAGCAGATCGACGTCGGCAGGGAGCTTTCGCGCGTCTGCCTGGACCGGGAAGTGTCCGAAATGGAAAACGGCATCGATACACTGGTCGGCAGCCGCGGCGTGCGGCTTTCCGGCGGGCAGCAGGCGAGAACGGCGCTTGCACGGACGCTGTCCCATGCAAAGCCGCTGATCGTTCTGGATGACCCGTTTGCGGCGCTGGATCGGAATACGGAGGAGGAGATTTTCCGGGAATTAAAAGCGATGTCAAAGGATCGGATTATCCTGCTGATTTCGCACCGCCTGTATTTGTTTGATCAGATGGATCAGGTCATCTGGATGGAAAACGGACAGACGCAGACAGGAACGCACGAAAAAATGCTGCAGATAGTTCCGGAATATGCAAATTTGTGCAAGGTATGGAAGGAGGGAGCAGACCATGCGTGAGCGTTTGAAAAAAACGATGCCGTCAAAGGCGCATCATGAAATTCTTACTGCGGTGGGATCGATCTGCACACAGAATCTTCTGCTTCCGATTGCATTGGTCATCACCGTAGTCGGCGCAGTCGTCACTGCACTTGTGCCGCCGCTGATTCTGGAAAAAATCGTGGACGGGCTGACTGCGGGAAACCCGATGCCGATTGCACAGGCATTTTCCTATTTCGGCGTGGTAGCACTGGCGGGATTGCTGGAATCTACGCGGGAAAGCCTTTTGATCGTATTCGGACAGAAGCTGACCCACGGTCTGCGCAGTCAGATGTGCGAAAAGCTGTCGCAGCTGTCCGCAGATACGTTGAGTAAAATGGACGCAGGAACGATCGCATCCCGGTTCGTCGGAGATGTTGATACGCTGGAAACGCTGTTTACCTCCGGTATCATCAGCATGTTTGCAGACGCTTGCACGATGATCGGTATTTACGCAGTGCTCTGGCAGAAAAACCGCGGACTCGCGATTACTTTGCTGGCGATTCTGCCGCTGATCGCACTGTTTACAAGACATGTTCAGAAAAAAATGCTGGCTGCGCAGATGGACAGCAGAAAGGCTGCTGCGCGGACGTCGGGTCTTGTGCCGGAGACGATTCATTGCATTCGGATGATCCATGTTTTTGGAAAAGAAGGCTTTATGCGCAAACGTTATGACCGTACGCTGCAGGAGGGATATGCTGCGATGGAGCGTACAAATTTTTACGATGCACTGTATTCTCCGGTTATTTTGATTACAGATGCGCTGGTGACGGGCGTTGTCATGCTGCTGTCGGCTTCGTCCGGCCCGGAAGTCAGAATGTTTTTCGGCATGTCAGTCGGTACGGCGGTTGCGGTAATTTCCTATATTTCGAGAATCTTTTCCCCAATCGAAAGCATTGGCATGGAAATCCAGACGATCCAGGAGGCGCTGGCAGGCGCGAAGCGTGTCGGAGAATTTCTGGAGCTGCCGACGCGGCTGGAAACCTCCGGGGAGGCGGGAGAAAAAGCGATGGTAGAACTTGGCAGAGCCGGCGCGGCCTCTGGTTCGGATTATGCTGCGGCCGCTGGTTCGGATCGCGCTGCGGTCGCTGAGCCGGCAAAATCGCCTGCGGTCGCATGCATTTCCCTGGAAGACGTCAGCTTCGGCTATGAAGAGGAAAAGATGGTTCTGAAGCATTTGAGCTTCGAGATAAAAACCGGCGAGCAGGTAACGATGACCGGGCGCACCGGCGCAGGAAAGAGCACTATTTTTAAATTGCTTTTGGGGCTGTATCGTCCGCAAAAGGGCTGTGTAAAAATATATGGGCAGGACGCTTATCTGCTTCCGGACAGTATCAGACGGCGTCTGTTTGGCTGCGTGGAGCAGAGCTTTAAGCGGGTTCCCGGAACCGTTCTGGAGCAGATTACGCTTTCTGATCCGATGATTTCCAGAGAGGATGCGGTCGAAGCGGCGAAGCTGGCAGGACTGCATGAAGTGATTGCCGGAATGGAGCAGGGCTATGATACGCCCTGCACGGATGCACTGTTTTCTCAGGGACAGTGGCAGCTTTTGTCCATTGCCCGGGCGGTTGCAGCGAAGCCGTCGATTCTGCTGCTGGATGAAATCACGGCGAACCTCGATGTAGGCACAGAGCAGGAGGTTTTGTATGCGCTCAGGCGCGCCGGAGAAAACCGGACGGTGGTTTCCATTTCCCACCGTTTGTATGAAAAAATGGGCGGCAGGGAGCTTGTAATCGGGTAACCAGACATCGTCGCAAAATACAATATGCCGCGCAAAGCCACAACCGGTCGCCTCTGCGCGGCATATTTCTCCTCCTTTCTGCGCACGTTTTTTGCGCATGTCGAGTTTGTGTCAAGTGAGCGCAGACACAAATCTCGCGATTGAAAAATTTTATTTTTCAATCTTTGCCCTCTATGCAGCGGAAACCTTCTTGTCTTTTGCTACAAGAATGATATACTGGGACTGAAATGATGTCGGGATCAAAAAGGTCTTTTGTCTCCTATGATACCGGATCAGGCATAAAAGCGATGACAGACAGGAGTGGTATACGATGGACATGCAGGAGAAATACAGACAGCAGTTGGATATTTCCTATTCCTATCATCTGGCGAAACGGATGGAAAAACACCGCACCAACGAAGAACTCGGCTATCGGACGGCGGGGTCGAAGGCAGAGCTTGCAACCGGGGAAATGCTGGAGCAGGAGATGCATACAATCGGTTTTCCGATTATCCATAAGGATGCGATTACAGTAGATGCGTGGGAATTTGAACGCGCGAAAATGACTTTTTTAAACGAAAAAGGCGAAGAGGAAACGATACAGCTTGGCGCGTATCAGACGAATTTTGTGACGGACGGACCGGAGTGCTACTCGGTTGTGTATGCAGGCAGAGGAACTCTGCAGGATTATGAAGGAATGGATGTGACCGGAAAGCTCGTATTGGTGGATATCAACCAGCGGGATGAGTGGTGGATCAATTATCCGGTTTATCAGGCGCATTTAAAAGGCGCGGCAGCTGTCATTGCCGCACAGACGGGCGGCTACGGAGAGGTAGACGAACGCGCACTGAACGCACAGGATATCGCGGGACCGTCGAATGCACCGGCATTTTCGATTGCCCGGCACGATGCAGATCAATTGAAAAAAATGCTGCAGGGCCGCAGTGAGGTAAAGGTGCTGTTTGACGCTTCGACAAAGGTGATCCCGGCGCAGACGACCTATAACATCGTCGGGGAGATTCCCGGAAAAACGCACCCGGAGCGCAGAATTATGCTTTCCGCACATTACGATTCCTATTTTGACGGTTTTCAGGACGATAATACCGCAATTTCGATGATGCTTTCGATGGGAAAAACGCTGCTGGAAATTGGATATCAGCCCGAAAATACGCTGATGTTCTGCTGCATGGCGTCCGAGGAATGGGGCGTGGCGAATTCGCAGTTCGACTGGTCGACGGGCGCGTATGAACAGGTATTTACGGTGCATCCGGAGTGGCGGGGAAGCGTGATTGCCGACCTGAATTTTGAGCTCCCTGCGCTGGCACACGGGACGCGGGCGAGGATTCGGAGCACGTTCGAATACGTTTCTTTTCTGGAAGAATTTCTGGAAGAGCTGCCGAGCCTGACCGGAGCATATCCGGAGGAAACGAGGATTACCGCGCCGATTGAAACCTGGTCGGACGATTTTTCCATTGCGATTGCCGGAATCCCGTCGATGGTAAATGATTTTACGGGCGGAAGCTTTATGGAAACGAACTATCATTCACAGTTCGACAACGACGGCTTTTACGATGAGGATGTTTATCGGATGCACCATGAGCTGTTTGGACTTTTGCTGATGGCGATTGACCGTACGGTTGTTGTTCCGCTGGATTTTTCCAGAGTATTCCGAAAAGCAAGGGAGCGGCTGGACAGCGAATGGTGTGAAAAAACCGGCGCGGACGGACAGCGGCTGTTGCGGGTGTTGGAGCAGGCAACGGCGACGGCGCAACAGCTGTATGCAAAGGTAGAGAAAACGAACCGGAACGCGAGGCACGCTGACGCATCGGCGGCTGGTGTGGAAAATGCATCTGGACTGCGCACGGCGGAGACTGACGATGCCGGGGCGGTGAACGGAGATTTTATCACATGTGTGCAGGAAACGAACACTGCTGCAGAAGTACCTGCGGCAGACACCCGGAAGCTGGAACGATCGCTTTTACAGGTTTTTCAGCAGGAGCAGGACGCCTATGTGCGGATCGACTGGTATGGAAACGTGTTGTTTCCGCATGGAATTTTGCAGGATCGTTTGCAGCTTCTGGAAGGTGCGGTGCGCAATCTGAAAGAGGGCAGGCTCTCAGCGGCATTGCGCAAGCTGTATGAGATTGACAGCAACCGGTACGCATTTTTGTTTGAAGAAGAGGTTTATCGACATTTTACATCGTATGCATTGGATCAGAGCGCAGATCGGCTGAAATGGGGAACTGGAAGAATTATCGGGTTTGAAAACTTTTTCCCGGTTGTGACCGGACTTCTGGAAAAAGAAAAGACGGACTGCAGTGATTTTACGGAAGAAATTGCACAGCTGGAGGCTGCATATGAGCGCCAGAGCGATTTGTACCGGAAAGAAATCGATACGCTGTGCGTGCAGACGGAAAGGATGGAGCGGCTTTTGAGAGAAGCCGGAGTGGAATTTTATGGACAGTGAAAAACTGTATCGAGTACAGGAAGAGGATTTGTCGAAGCTTGAGGAGCTGTTGTGCCGTTCGTTTGCGGCGGACCCGCTGTATGTGGAGCTGATTCCGGATGAAGAGGTGCGGAAACGACTGATGCCGGAGCTGTTTCAATGCGACCTGACGGAATTTTATGAGACGTGTGAAATTTTTGCAGACAGTAAGGATTTAAACGGCATATTGGTCGTTTCGGATGAAACGGAGCCGTACCATCTGCTGCATCGTTATTTTACGGAGGTGCAGGCGACGCTGCGCACGGAGGGCTATCTGATCCGGGAGGATCACAGCCTGAAAACATTTTTTAATTTCGTGCTCGGCAGGGATTACCTGAATTCCAGCTGGACGGATCAGCTGCATCAGGATCGGAGACTGCATATCATTTATCTGGCGGTTGATCCGGAAATGCAGCATCACGGAATCGCGGCGACGCTGGTGGAAGAGGCAGTTGCATACGCGGAACGCAACGATCTGATGATTTCGCTGGAAACGCACAACCCGCGTAACGTTGCGTTTTATCAGCAGTTCGGGTTTAAGGTGTACGGAGTCGTGGAAAAGCATTTTTCCCTGAAACAATATTGTCTGGTGCGGGAAATCCAGGCGTAATATTCTAACAGTTCACCGCGCCATTTCATTCGCAAAAGCGCATCTTCGATGCTTTCCGCTGCTTCGCAGCTCCTTTTGCTCATGAAATGGCGCTCCCTTCGTAGTTTCCTGGGAGCAGATTTTCCCGCAAGCGCGAAATCTGCTCCCAGGAAACTACGAGTGAACTGTAGTACCATATTTGGATCGGCTTGAAAGTCATACCGTTTACGGTATTCCCTTTCAAGCCGATTGTGCTATATAATGAGCACGAAAGAAAAACAAGCGACGCTGAAAGCGGCATTTGTTTTTCTCGTGCCATTAGAGAACGAGCAGCCTGCGAAGCAGGCGGTAGAGCGCGTCAGCGCGGGCTCGTGATCGAAGAAGAGTAGCGCGAGCGGGGACAGCCGGGCTGTTCATCGCAAAGGGCGAAGCCGGTTGCTGATAACCGGTTCATTCTGACATGTTGGTTTGATCTTGTTATTTCTTTTATTATTCTGATGTTTCTAGTTCAATTCTACACAAGATTCCAGGCATGTACGCAATTTTTCACAAGGAGGACGAATGGACGACACACAAAAAATGGAATATGCGAGGGCGTTTCTGCAAAAGGAGGTAGAGTCGGAATTTCCTTACCCGTTTCAGATTCTGACGGAGGAGGACAGTTTTTTATTCTGCTTTAAAAATGGATGCAGGGACTGCTGTGCTCGTTTAAAGGCGACAAAAGGGATGCTCGATAGGCTCTGCAGCGGGGATAAAAAGGTGCAGAAGCAGGAAAAAGAGCGGGTGCTTCGGGTTCTTGAGGCAGCAGTGGAAGCGCAGGAAAATACGGCTCTTTCAGAAAAAAGTGAGTACGGAAAAATGAAAAATATGCTGATTCTTCGTCCGCTCAATCTGGATTTTTACCGAAGCGAGCTTGTAAACGTGCCGTATATCCGCATCGGGGATGTAGCGCTGGTGCTGTACTGCGTTTTATCTCATCTGGGAGGAGATTATTTTACGACGAAGGTGTACCGGGATCAGGTTCAGAAATGGATGGTCCCCGAAGCGGAGGTAATGCGGGCGGCGCTGGTCAATACGAGCTTTTTGTATCCGCCGCGGCTGTATTCGATCCAGTGCCTGATGGGCTGGGACGGAAAGCGGTACGAGAACGGCATTTTTATGGGGGAGGACGACGAACAGAAAATCCCGCCGGGCATGCGCAGCTATCTGTTGACAAATACGCTGGAAATCAACGGAGCGATTGCCGTTTTTTATCCGGGTGTTGCGGAGAAAATTGCGCAGGATCTGGGCGGTGACTTTTATATTGCGTTTACGAGTATTCATGAGGCACAAATTCATGGCGTCGGAATGATTTCTCCGGAAATAGTGGAGTACAGTTTGCAGGAAACGAACCGGGAATGTACCAGACCGGAGGAGGTTCTGTCCAATCATGTATATCTTTACAATCAGGAGAAAAAGACATTTTCAATGCTTATGGACGGCGATTTTCTGGAGGTAGAACATGAAGAATAGACGGGGAGAGTATCTGTATTTTTGCAGCGCAGAGCAGGACAGTCTGTATGCGTTGACGCTTTTTCGGGAAAAAGAAAAACAGGGAACGTTAAATGTGCAGGAGACAGGATTGCTTCTCTGCATGGAACAACGCGCCGAAGACAGCTGGATTTATTTGATGCCTGCGGTGGTCTATGCGGCTGCCAACCAGAAAGGTGCGAGAAGCTGGATGAACCGGCAGAAGCAGGAGAAAATAGATCTCTGGAATGAGAAGGGGATTGCATGGATGCGCCGATATCCGGTATTTTTGGAGCAGTTTGGATGGAAACAGCGGCGCTACGCGATTCTGGCAGCGGGAATTTTTGAGCAGCTGGAAGAGGAATCCATGGACGAGTTTGAAAAAGGAAAAAATCAGGTTTGCCATTTTTTACAGGGAAGCTGGGGATTTCTCTGGAAGCGTATGCAGCAGTGCGACAGGCTGAGTGTGCAGGAATGGAAAGAAATGAAAGCGCCGTGGAAGGATTCTGTGCGGATGGACTGCGCGATGTCCGGCATTCTTTTATTGATGGCACAGCTTCTGAAAAAAGAACTGGAAGAGCGCGACCGGCTCTGCGTGGGATTTATGAAGCTGCAGCAGTTCACACAGGAGAGCCTGCGAACAAATGGTATCGCTGCGAAGCAATCTGCAAAGGTATCGGGAGCTGAACCAGTGGATGCATGCGGTACAGAAATCCGTTCTGTGGGCGTTGGTACGAATCCCACCTCGCTTGTCGAATCCGAAAAGATGGGATGGCTGTTCCAGAAATTTCGCAATCCGGAGCGCCCTGCTTATATCCATGAAAAAGGGCGGATTTCCAGTGAATGGCTGGAACAGCTGCATCAGATTATGGAGCTGGCGGGACTTCCGGCAGGAACATTTGAAGCGGTCAGCCTTTCTGTGCAGGAGGTAAACGGCCTTGTAAATCTGATGGGAGAAAAGCTGACTGCGCGCCAGTATATGACGTTTCTGATGTTGTATTCGGTGTCGCGGGAGCTTGCACAGGCAGGGCGCACGGCAGCAGCGCTGCAGTTTATCCAGACATCCCGTCTGAGGGGAGCACCGCCAGCTGCGATGGGGACAGGGATGACAGCGGCGGCACTGATGTCAGGCGGGGCTGGTGCAATGGTGGCGGAGCGAAGCAGGTACGGAGTAAGAAAAATGTCAGATGCAGATGGAAATCTGGTGTCTGCAGAGCAGCCGGCTTTGTATACACAGTCCGTGCCGCAGGCGTCACAAAACAGCTATTGATCGTACGAGGTTCCTTCGGTGTAAGGCGCCTGCGGAATGGAGATTTTTACGCAAGATAGCAGAACATAAACACAAAATGACACAGGCTGCCGGCCATGACGAACAAATGAAAAATTTCGTGTAAGCCGAACATCGGATGCCGTGCGTCAAACAGCGGCAGCCTGAGCGCGTAGATAATGCCGCCTGCAGTATAGATCAGTCCGCCGGCGAGCAGCCATAAAAAGGCGTGAAGCGGAAGCAGGGAAAACAGCTGTCCCAGAACGGACAGGCAGCTCCAGCCCATTGCGATATACAAAACAGAGGAAAACCATTTTGGACAGGTGATCCAGAAGCCTTTGATAAAAATTCCGACCAGCGCGATTCCCCAGACTGCGGCAAGCAGCATCAGACCGGAGGGCTTTGGCAGGGTCAGCAGGCATACCGGCGTATAGGTCCCTGCGATCAGGACGAAAATCATCATATGATCCATTTTCCGAAAGATACGCAGAATGCGCCCGGAGCAGTTGACAGAATGGTATATCGTGCTGGCGGCATACAATAAAACCATGCTGATCATAAAAACTGTCATTGCAGTGAGACTTTTTACACCGGAGTGGACAGCTGCGCGGACTAACAGCGGGACTGCTGCGCAGAGAGCGAGCAGCATGGCGATAAAGTGGGTGAGTGCGCTTCCGGGTTCCCGAATGGTTATGTTCATAGTAGTACCTCCTCCTTACATTTGGATACAATGGAATGCGTATTTTGCGGGCATTCTGGGTCAGGGATAGCAGAATGTTCGTTTAACAAGCGATGTGGCATTACAAAATATTATACGTAGTATTTAAAACTACATGTAATATATGCAGATACTACATGAAAAGTGACAAAATGTCAAGAAGAGATGATAGAAAAAAAGTTACCGTTCACACGCACCATTCGCAAAAGCGCATCTTCGATGCTTTCCGCTGCTTTGCAGCTCTTTTTGCTCATAAAATGGCGCTCCCTTTGTACCCTTCTGAGTTCAGATTTTCGTGCAAGCACGGAATCTGAACCCAGAAGGATACGAGTGAACTGTGACATAAAAAAAGAAACGAGCAGACCGCATTAGCAAATGCCGTACGGTTCTCGTTTCCGTTTCTATACTATATGATATTTAAGATGTCGGGCAAAAGTCCCCGACCTTGATGCCTGACTGGTTGATCATCCAAGACACCTGAATAAGTCGCAGGTTTCAAAAATGATGCAGCTTTCAATCTTCTTCAATCACCTGGATTTCCAGGTAATCGAAGTCAATTTCCTCAACAAAAGAATCCTGGCGGAAGCGTGTTTTGGCATGGCGGCGGAAATCATTGATATTGCTGTCGAGCCAGATTGGTTTGCCGAGGTCGAACTGCATGCAGACCTCCTGCAGCGCGTCGAAAACCTTATGGGTTCTGGTTTCTTCGCGGTCGTCGCAGATGACGGTATCGTTTAACATGTGGTTATTTTGAAATGTGCGCGCCCATAAACGGAACATGAAAAATCTCCTTTGATGTGAAAGCTGTTTACGTCAGTATAGCATAAATCCCGGAGGAAGTGCATAAATATATTTGTGTAGTGAAAAACCGGAGGAAGATTGGGCGGAATATCTAAAATTTTAATGAAATCCGTCTGTTTCCGCATCGGGTATGCTATAATAAAATTATCAAGAAAAGAGAGGCCGAAGGTATGGAACTTTTATTGGATGCAGAAAGCCAGATCGAAACGTGGCAGGAAGTGATATTGGTTTATAATGCCGCCCTGAAACAGATTAATACGAAGCTGGAAATTTTAAACGACGAATTTCAGCACGTTCATCAATATAATCCGATCGAACATATTAAATCCAGAATTAAGACTTCGGAGAGTATCGTAAAGAAGCTACGCAGGCATGGATATGAATCCACGATCGAAAATATGGTGAAGTATGTCAATGATATTGCGGGAATCCGTGTAATTTGTTCTTTTACATCGGATATTTACAGAATCGCGGAGATGATTCGACTGCAGAATGATATTCATGTCATCGCAGTCAAGGATTACATTCGCCTGCCGAAAGCGAGCGGCTATAAGAGCTATCATATGCTCGTGACCGTTCCGGTATTTTTGTCCGATCGCACTGTTGATGTAAAGGTGGAGATTCAGATCCGTACGGTAGCGATGGATTTCTGGGCGAGCCTGGAGCACAAGATCAATTACAAATTCGAGGGCAATGCGCCGGAGCATGTTAAGCGAGAGCTGATCGAATGTGCAGGCATGGTATCTGCACTTGATAACCGGATGCAGGAGCTGAACGAAGAGATTAAGGCATTGAGCAAGGAAGACACGGATGGAGCCTGACGGCTGACCGATCCTGTCAGGGTTCGCTTTATTCATGACAATAGAATGCTCGCAGAGCGTGCATTCTATTGTTTTTGAAAAACTTTTATGGTATTGAGGCAGTTCGGACGCGGATGCGATCGGGCTGCTTTTTTATTGGC
>ERZ779875.1262-NODE-1262-length-17365-cov-2.629809_pt1 | contig 17365 bp, 13 predicted proteins | sample MGYA00511246_ERZ779875 | MGnify/ENA primary metagenome ERZ779875 (study PRJEB29588, sample SAMEA2155093) | human gut metagenome | biome: human gut; feature: human-associated habitat; material: faeces | place: Denmark | collected 2008/2010 ... | reverse complement strand
ACGACTGGGGATATCGATGGTTTGTTTGATGGCGATTTCGTTTTGGCGTTAACGAATCCCCATATTACATTAAAGTCGAATGTAAAGAATGCCTCTTTGGATTGTAGCTTGTCTATCGAGGCTGAGAACGCAAGTAAAAAGGAGGCTACTTCCTCTGATTTTACCTTGTCAACGGTGTCTCCTAATATTTGGATCGGCCCTCTTGATCCGAAGACGGATGCTTTTAAGTTTGTCAAGAACGAGAAGTTACCGGGAATCGTACAGATTGTTCCTCAAAAAATACATTTGTCTTTGTCCGCTGATAGCAAACAATGGGCGAACGCTCCTATGGATGCCTTGAGCGAGTTACGCTATGCGGTAGAGCTTCCGTTGACTCCGGCACCGGAATTTAGTGCCGTATCCGTCGAGCGGATCGAGGACGCTTTTGATGAGGATTTCGTAGACTATATTTTCTCGGACGGAAGCGCGAAGATCTATGGAGAGGTTACGAACGAGATGCCGTTCGATATGTCTATCGAGATGGTGATCATGGATGAGAACAATGTACCGGTAGATATCCAATTCCCGGCGCAAGAGGTAAAAGGACAATCCGGAGAGGTTGTCTTCGAGATCACGAAGGAGGATATGCCGAAAATGAAGGACGCACGTCATATAGACCTGAATTTACATTTAACGGGTAGAGATCAAAGCGAGGCTTTGAAGAAAGGCCAGAAAACTACCTTCAACTTGAAACTCAAGAAAGAAGGCGGAATTTCTATTTGATCCCAGTACTAACCATTTAAATTACGAAAAAGAAAGATGAATACTATATATAATATGTATAAGAGAGGTCTGTGCGCTTTATGTTTATTGACCACTGTGGGGATGTCGGTATCCGCCCAGCAAATACGAACTTCTTACTTCATGCAATCCTCTACGGTACGCACGACGATGAATCCGGCGTATCGTCCCGAGAGAGGCTATGTCTCCATTCCGGTATTAGGCGCGGTTGGCGCTTCGTATGGTACGAACGGAATAGCTGTGGATAATTTTATTTATCCGAAGAATGGTGAGACCGTTACGTTCATGGATAACTCCGTGAATACCGAGTCTTTCCTGAATGGCTTGAAGGACGAGAATCAGGTAAACATGGATTTTGGTACGCAGGTTCTATCCGGTGGCTGGTACGCCGGCAAGGGATTCTGGACGGTTGATGTTTCTATCAAGGGATTGGCGAATATTCGTGCTCCGAAGACATTGTTCGAGTTCATGAAAAAGGGTAATGGATCTCAGAGCACGTATGATATCCGTAATATCAGGGCGTATGCCGAGGCTTATTTGGAGACAGGTGTAGGATATTCTCGTCCTATCACGGATAAGTTGACAGTCGGAGGTAAGGTTAAATTGTTATGGGGCGTAGGTTCTATGGACGCTACGATCGATCAGATGCATGCTGAGATGGGAGAGACTAGCTGGAAAGTTACCTCTACCGGTACATTGCAGACGAATATGAAAGGCTTGGTTCCGGAAATGGAAGTAGACGAGCAAGGCCGTGATTATTATAATAGCTTTGATTTCGATTCTCCGGGTCTTAGCGGTTTCGGTATGGGAGTGGACTTGGGTGCTACGTACCAATTGACCGAGAATATCATGTTATCCGCCGCTGTCCTTGATTTAGGTTTTATCAGCTGGAGCAAGGGAGGTAGCACGCTAGGTAAGTTGGATGGAACTTTCGACTTTAACGGCTTTGATCTGGCTATTGGCGAGAATAACGGTGATATACCGAGCATGGGCGATCAGTTTGACGCTATCAAGGAAGATTTCGAGAACTTGCTTCATTTCAAGAAAGAGGGTGAGTCCGGAAGCACTACCCGTCTTCGTTCGACAATCAATATCGGTGGCGAGTACCGTTTACTGGAAAACAAGTTAGGTATCGGTTTATTGTCGAGCACTCGTCTTTATTCCCCGAAAGCCTATACGGAACTGACATTGTCCGGTAATTACCGTCCGGTGAAATGGTTTGAGGCTACGCTGAGCTACTCATTTATCCATAGTAAGTTCAAGACGTATGGTATCGCCTTGAATTTCTCACCGTCTTGGATCAATTTCTTTATCGGATCGGATTATATGTTGACAAAGGTAACTCCACAATGCTTACCGGTCAGCGGTAACGCCATGAATCTTTACATGGGAGTAAGTGTTCCTTTGAAATCATTCGCTAATTAATAGGGAATACTCAGAATAGAGTCTGTATCATAAAGGAAAAGGCTGTCCGGGTTATATACCCAGACAGTCTTTTCTTTTTTATTAGGCTCGTTTTATTAGGTTTTTTATCTTTGTGGACTGATTGAAAGGAAGAAATTGGATATGAGATTAAAGACTTTAGCCACCCATCCGGTATGGAGAGAGCCCCGGACTGTATTCGGGGTATGGATGCTAACAGGTGTTATTTTTGCTATTGTCAAGTTGTTGATCGGGAAATATAATAATTATAAGATATTTGAAGGAGTCTACTGGCATGCTATCGAAGGCTTAACCTTATATGGGGATCATTATCCGGAATATTATGATTCAAACCATTATGGAGTCTTATTCAGTCTTATCATAGCTCCTTTCGCCCTGTTACCGGAATGGCTGGGTATGATCTTATGGATAGCGGGGAATACCGCCCTATTATTTTATGCGATTAGCCGATTGCCATTGTCGAGTACCCAAAAAATCATTATTTATTGGTATTCGTATTGTGAGTTGATGACGGCTCAAGGAGTACAGCAATTCAATATATCAGTAGCGGCCTTTATCTTATTATCGTTTGTCTTGATACTGGAGAAAAAGGATTTCTGGGCGGCAGGCATTATTATGCTCGGAACATTTATCAAGATCTATCCAATCGTGGGATTGGCGTTCTTTTTCTTCTCAAGGCAGAAAGTGAGATTATTAGTCTCTTGTCTTTTCTGGGGATTGGTTTGCTTTGTGATCCCGGTACTTTATACACCGGGGATTGAGTATGTGATCTCTCAGTATATAGATTGGTTTGAGCGATTGAAGGTGAAAAATATGTTGAATATGTTCGCTGATCCACAAAATATATCATTATTGGGAGTAGTTCGAAAGATATCCGGGAATCCGGACTATAGCGATATGTGGCTTATCATACCGGGCTTGATTTTATTTTGCATTCCATATTTAAGGATCTCGCAATATAAATATCCGGCTTTTCGCTTTATGCTATTAGCTAATGTTTTATTGTTTGTCGTATTATTCAGTACGGGAAGCGAGGCGAGTGGGTATATCATAGCGATGATAGGAGCCGCTATCTGGTATATATGCAGTGTATCGCCCCATAAGAAATATACTTATTGGCTTTGGATAGCTACCTTGGTGATTGTTGGCTTATCCACTACAGAGCTGGTTCCATCTATTGTCCGGAATGGACTGATCCGTCCGTATGTGATAAAAGCTTGGCCTTGCATTGTGGTGTGGCTGACCATTTGCTATGAGATGTGTTTCTTGGATTTTAGTCATTCTCCCTATAAGCATATCACGACTTAGGCAGAGTGAATATCGCCTGTTTTTTAATAGAAGGTTACATAATAAAACGAGACTACTCCCGACAAGCGATGAGAGTAGTCTCGTTTTAAACTACTTTTTATCGATCTCTTTCAGTAATTCTTGTACCGCTGTTCTCAATTGCGTATCTTCCCCTTTGACAACAGTTTCCGGAGAATTAGCGACTTTAACATCCGGTTCCAGCTGTGTGTTCTCTAAGTAACTACCGTCCGACAGGCGATAACCGGTAATAGGTGTGCCGAATACCAGCGTCGGATCTTGCAGGGTTTCCCAAGAGACGGTAGTCATTGTCCCCGGTACGGGCATACCAACTAAACGTCCGATGTGTTGATGCTTATAAACCCACGGGGTTCCATGTGCGTTACTATAATTAGCCTCGCATTGGAGCATGATGGAAGGTTTATTCCAGCGGCGGCTAGGCATATCGCAAGCCTCCCGGCCACGTGTCACTTGGGTGAGGTATTTCTCTCCGCTGAACAAGATCTCGATATCCTCATGCAAACGTCCACCACCATTAAAGCGGGTATCAATGACGATGCCCTCCCGGTCGTTATATTTACCTAGGATATCGGAGTAGACAGAGCGGAAACTAGGGTCTCCCATGGATTGGATATGGACGTATCCCAATCGTCCGTTCGACCATTTATCCACGTCGGCGGCACGTTGTTTCACCCAGCGGGTATAAAGCAAGTTATTTAACTCACCGTTACTGATAGGCAAGACTACCTCTTCCCAACGTTCTTTGGTTTGTGGATCGTAGAGGGAAACCAAGGTCTTCTTTTTGGCCTTATTGTTTAATAGCTTGGAGTAATCCATATCCGGGGTTATTTCTTGCCCGTCTATTTTCTCCATGACGGTACCGGCTTTTACCTTGGAACGTGCGTGATCGAACGGGCCTTTTTCCACTACCTCAGCGATTAATAAACCTTTGTCGCTATGGTTCCAATCGAAAAGTAGGCCTAGGTTGGCGGTAACATTGCCGCTTGTTTGCGGACGGAAGCGTCCTCCGGTATGAGATACGTTGAGTTCTCCCAGATATTCGCTTAGCAACTCCGCGAAGTCATAGTTGTTATTAATATGTGGCAAGAACTTACGGTAGGCGGCGGTCATAGCTTCCCAATTTACGCCATGCATATTCACGTTGTAGAATCGTTTTTGCTCTTGTTTATAGACATGGTCGAACATATACTCACGTTCGGCGGCCAAGTCCATTTTCAAGTTTGCTTGGTAATTGATCGGCGTTAGTTTCTCCGATCCCATATCCATCTTTTGCATGGAATTGCTACCCAACAAGAACAGGTTCTTACCTTCCTTATCCATTTCCATGTTCGCCCATCCGGTATTCATCTTGTGGAGTAGCTTGGTCTCTTTCTTGCGCAAGTCCATTTTCCACAGGTCGTATTTGTCTTCGAAAGCCGAGAAATAATATAAGGTCTCGCCATTCTTCGAGATGACGGCGCTACCCATTTCGGAGGAATTAGGAGTAAGGCGTAGGATACGATCTTGGATGCCTTTCAGTTCCACTACGATATCCTTGGGCTTTTCGTCTTTCTTTTCATCGGCTTTATCTTCTTTTTTCTTGTCGTCGATTTTGTCCCCGGTTACCTCTTTCTGCTCCTTTTCCAGTTCCTTTTGCAACTCATAATCCTCTTTGCTCAAGCGGAATTTATCATAAGCGTCTTGATTCATGAATACCAGCATGGCATCATTCAAGGAGCCCCATGAGGCATGCGCACGCATTCCGTAACGCTCGGTGGTGAATAAGATGGCGTTTCCATCCAGTACCCATTGTGGGGAGGTGCTGGTGTAACCGCTATTGGTCAGGTTGGTGATCTCCCCGCCTTGCGCACTAACCAAGCCGATATCCGAATAAGGATCGTGCTTGTTTCCGATAAACCGGAGCGTGAACCATTTACCGTCCGGCGACCATGAGTAATCGAAACCGCCGGCTGTACTATACCATGTGGAGCCATCCGTGACTTGGCGTACTTTCTTCGTCTCAAGGTTGACTACCATCAGCCGCATACGATCTTCTATGAAAGCGAGTTCCTTACCATCCGGTGAGAATTGAGGATAATTACGCTCTACGGTCTTAGAAGGCAGGAGAACTTCCTCTTCGATAATCGTTGCGTTCGGGAAATTAGCGTCTTCCTTACGGGCGATCTTAGCCAAGTAAAGTTGCCAATTACCACCACGCTCGCTGGCGTAAGCCAAGGTACGGTTATCCGGCGAGAAGCATACGCCTGTTTCGGCGGCCGGGGTATTGGTGATTTGTTTGGTCGTGTTGTAATCGGCCGAGGTGACGAATACCTCGCCTCTTAGGGTTAAGGCGATCTGCTTGCCATCGGGGGATACGGTGGCAGAGGTAGCTCCTTTGCTGGAATTCAGATCGCTGATTTGCTCTTGATCGTCACGGATCAAATCAATCCGCACTTTCTGCGGATTGACTCCCGGACGTTGTGTATAGATCTCGCCATCGTATGTGTAGCATAATGTATTGTCGCTACTTGTAGAGAGGAAACGTACGGGATGTGTCTTGAACTTAGTAACCGCCGTTATAGATTGTGGGGTGTTGAGAGGGAATGAATATACATTGAAAGAACCTCCGTTGCGTTCGCTCAGAAAGTAAACCGTCTGTCCATCCGGGGTAAATACGGCGTTGCGGTCTTCTCCCGCATGGTCGGTCAAATTGGTATGTTTTCCAGTTTGCGTATCGTACATCCATATATCCCGGGTGACGGACGAGGTATGATGTTTACGCCATTCATCCTCGAAGCCCTTACGGTCTTGGTATAAGAATGTCTTTCCGGATTTATCGAAGCAAACCATCTCGGCGGGGGTTCCCAATACTTGCTCCGTACGTCCGCCACCGATCGGCACTTTATAGAGTTCCGTCATGGCCGAGGTCGGGAATAAGGCGCTCTGGGCGGGATCTTGTATGGATGCGGAGAAGAGTACGTATTTGCCGTCGGGAGTAAAGGCCGATGGAATCTCGGAGGCGGAATGAGTGGTGAGGCACTGTGCCGTTCCACCGTTGGAGGGCATTACGAATAAATCGAAATTGCCGTTACGATCGCTGGCGAAAGCGATTTGTTTTCCGTCCGGAGACCAGATTGGCGTGCATTCATACGATGCTTGGGTGGTAAGTTGTGTCGCTGTTCCTCCTTTGGCCGGTACTTTATAGATATCTCCTTTGTAACAAAACGCGATCTCTGTTCCATCAGGAGAAATTTGTACATCACGCATCCACAAAGGGGTTACAGCGTAGCTGGTAGTCGCAAAGCCCAAGGCAATGCAGGTTAAAAGTTTTTTCATGTACTTAATGCTTTTTTAGAATGGTACGAAGATACATATTATTTTGTACCCATCAGTCTGCTCTCTATTGAAATATTAACTGGATTTACCCTTTCAATTTCACGATAAATAACACGAGGCTTTCCCCTTGGGCCTGTGCGGGGAAAGTATTTCGCAGATCCTCTCCGGATTTGCTGAAACAATAGGAATGGCAATAGGGATCGATAGGGTCCATTCGTCGCACATTTCCGGTTTGATAAAAATTATCTTTTAATCCTTCTTTTACCTGCCAGCATTCTTCCTTCTCCGTATCATAACAGAAGGTGTAATTTCTGGACTCATCCTCTGCGTTATAGTAAGTAGATACCCAGAAACGGCTACCCATGCGGATCGGTAGCAAAGGGAATGTATTCTTTCCGGCAAGGTTCTCCAAGGCTTGGCTTTGCCGCTTTTGCTTAATATATAAAGTGTCCCGTAATAAGTTCCCGGGTTGATAGGAGGGGGCGTAGGCATAAACCGTTCCGCTTCCGGGCTCCACGGCTACTTCCGGGGCGAGACAACCGATCGGGCATGCGGAACGTTCCAGATCGACCGGACGGATCGTATGAGATTGTAATTTATGGAAAGAGGAATCGTATTCAACGATCTGTTTCTCAATCGTAGCGGTTTGCCCTGCCGTATCCCCATGAACACATTCCTCGGTGGTAAATATCCGGTTATTGTGCATGGATATGGATAGCATATGCCTATTCTCCGGAAGGTCGCATTTCAGTTTCTTGCGGGTAAGGAGATCACCATTGAATGAGTAATAGAAAATATCGTCCGTGTTTCCAAGTACGATCAGCTGCTGGTTGGCCGGGTTCACTACATACCCCGCTACCCGTATGTCATCCGGATGGGTGATGCGACAGATAAATTCTCCCTTGCGATTGAAACGGTAAAGCGTCTCATTGCTGATAAGGAATAGGTTGTCTCCCTCTTGACGGATATACTTGGCCTCCTTGATCGAATGCGTCCCTGAGTCCTGTAATGGAATGGCGATTACCTCATCCGCGATGTCAGACAAGGCTCCGGTAGGGTTGCTCCGGATCGATTCATTCGAGATTAACAGGTTATAGGCTTGCTTTCCGCAAACCAATAGAACAAGTAGTAATAAATATGTAAAGGTTCTTTTCATATCACCGCTAAATTAAAGAAGGATAAACCTTTTTATGATTTTTACGAATTGTTCTTATAAAACGTAGATCATCTGATTTTATTGGATAAGCCTAGAATTATTCTTGTAGAAATACCCAATTATCCCCCTCGGACATGGATTCTTTATAGGAAAAGCCTTCCCATGTGAATGCTTTTAATGCCTCCGGGTCAGAAATCCGGTTCTTTATGAGATAGCTGCTCATTTGTCCCCGGCACATCTTGGCATAGATCCAGATCGTCTCCGCTTTGCCGTTCTTCCATATCTTGAACTCGGGCGTGATGATCCGGACGGATCGCTCCACCTCCTTCCACTGGAAAGAGGGTTGGATATCCAAGCTGGCTAGATTCAGTAGGATTTCGTCTCCCTGTCGGACGTCATGGATTAATATATTTGTTTGCCTGTCCTTCCAGAAGGCGTACATATTCCCGTCGCCTAGTTCCGGGATTTTTACGTCGAACTCCATCCGGTAAGGCTTGATAAGGTCTAATGGGCGAAGTAACCCGTAGCATCCCGATACGAAACGCATATGTTCTTGCGAGAAAAGAAAATCCTCCTCCGTGAAGTCTTTCGGGCTGATATTCTTGAATACGACACCGGTATAGGCGAGTATCGCTTGCAAGGGCTGGTTGTCTTCCGCATGAAAATCTTGGTATCTGCGGTAACATTCCGCCGCCAGTTTCGGGCTGAGCTTGAGGATACGACTTAATTCGTCAATGGGAAATTGGGTCATATGCAGGGCGATCTCGTTCGCCTCTTGCTGGAAACGTGGAGTCGTGCCTTGCGGCGCTTTTATCTTGGATGTCCCGGTCATTGTCTTAGCCGGAGATAATAATATCAACATATCTATATTGGATTTGGATTGATCGCATAAAGGTAATCCATATTAAGATTCAAATAGGGTATAAGCATCCCAATAAATCTTAAAGTATCTCGACTCGAATGGGGGATTTAATGGAGGAATGAGTCTTGGTGATAGAAATGTAATGAGGATTATGAAGATGAGAGACGTGAAGATGCGACCTATATTCCTTTTGATAGTATTCATCCTACCTACGATGGCCCATGCGCAGTGGACGGAACAGGATTCTTTGCGCCTGCAAGAATTTTTATCCGGCAAGGAGGAGATACGTTTGAATCCTGAGTTTCAGAAGGCGATAGAAAGCGGGACTTTTCTACGACCCGATCAACCGGGAACCCATATGTTATCCTCACCAAGTGAGTTGCCGATTACGAAAGACTTCTCGGAATATGTACAGTTAGATACTTTACGTAGGTTGACCAATTATGATTCGATTACCCCAGTCCTATTCATGCTGCTGAATTTTAAGTCACCTTCCCGTTCATTGGCCATACAGAAGCAAGCGCACACGATTAGGCTCCCTAAGAATCAGGATTGGAAAGAGTTTAAGGTAGGTAAGGTTCCTATGGCTGCCAACGTAAAACTGACTAATATATACTCGGATGTCGTGAAGGATGGCCAGCGAAGGGGAGGGGTACTTGCTACCATAAGAGTCTATTTCGACGCAGAGGATTTACTAGAGACTATTTTCTGGAAAAGTGCCCGTGACAAGAAGAGAAACAGGAAACGGGAGAATACGTGGAAGTATTATAATGACTATCCGTAAATTGTTGGATTTATAGGATATAACCACTCGAAAAAAACACGTACGTGAATTTCAAAAAACATGTACGTGTTTCCGGAAAAACTCGTACGTGTTTTTTTTTGAGAACATTGACTGTTTTTACCTAGATACTGTGCGTTTACTATCAAAACCTTTTTCTCTCTCTTTTGTTCTTTCTGAAAAGATACGTCCTAATGACATCCGAAATGGACGGTTTGACGGGGAGTTCTCTATTCTGTTTTATAATATTAAGACAAAATGTCATATTTTCGTTTTGGTATTTCTTTTGTAAGGATATAAGTGTAAAATAAATTAGAAAAGAATATAAGAAAGGAGCTTAAATATATGAATTTAAACAATTTTACAATCAAGGCGCAGGAAGCTGTTCAACAAGCCGTACAGTTGGTTACCAAAAATAACCAACAGGTTATCGAACCTGTTCACTTGTTGAAAGCTGTCATTATGACGGGTGAGAGTGTTACTAATTTTATCTTTCAGAAATTAGGGGTAAACGCTCAAAACCTGAATATGGTACTGGATCGCCAAATCGAATCTTATCCTAAGGTTTCGGGAGGCGAACCCTATCTCTCTAGCGAGTCGAACGCTGTCTTACAGAAGGCGATCGATTATTCCTCTAAAATGGGGGATCAATATGTATCGTTGGAGCCGATCATCTTGGCGTTGTTCACGGAAAAGAGCACCGCTTCACAGATATTGAAAGACGCCGGCGTGACAGAGAAAGAGTTACGTCAAGCAATCGAGGAATTGCGTAAAGGGAATAAGGTGACAAGCCAATCCGCCGAGGATACGTACGATGCCTTAGGAAAATACGCCATCAATTTGAACGAGCGTGCCCGTAGCGGTAAACTGGACCCCGTGATCGGACGTGACGAGGAGATCCGCCGTGTCTTGCAGATCTTGAGCCGCCGTACGAAGAACAATCCGATCTTGATCGGTGAGCCGGGTGTAGGTAAGACTGCTATCGCTGAGGGGTTGGCCCATCGTATCGTTCGGGGTGACGTTCCCGAGAACTTGAAGTCTAAACAGATCTTCTCGTTGGATATGGGCGCATTGATCGCCGGAGCTAAATATAAAGGCGAGTTCGAGGAACGTTTGAAAGCGGTGGTGAACGAGGTTACGAAATCCGAGGGTGAGATCATCCTCTTTATCGATGAGATCCATACCTTGGTAGGAGCCGGTAAAGGCGAAGGCGCCATGGATGCAGCTAACATCTTGAAACCGGCCTTGGCTCGTGGTGAGCTACGTTCGATCGGTGCCACGACGTTGGATGAGTATCAGAAGTATTTTGAGAAGGATAAGGCGCTTGAGCGTCGGTTCCAGACCGTTATCGTAGATGAGCCGAGTGAGTTGGATACGATCTCCATCCTTCGTGGTTTGAAGGAGAAATACGAGAATCACCATAAGGTACGTATCAAGGATGATGCGATTATCTCTTCCGTGCAGTTGTCTACCCGTTATATCACGGATCGTTTCTTGCCGGATAAGGCGATCGATTTGATGGATGAAGCCGCCGCCCGTCTGCGTTTGCAGATCGATTCCGTACCGGAGTCGTTGGATGAGGTTTCCCGGCGTATCAAACAGTTAGAGATCGAGCGTGAGGCGATCAAGCGTGAGAACGACAAGTCGAAATTAGAGCTACTGAATAAGGAGATCGCCGACTTGAAGGAGGAGGAGACTAAGCAAAAGGCTCAGTGGCAGAGCGAGAAGGAGCAGATCAATAAGATCCAGCAAAATAAGATCGATATCGAGAACCTAAAGTTTGAGGCTGACAAGGCGGAGCGTGAGGGTGATTACGGCAAGGTCGCTGAGATCCGTTACGGTAAGATCAAGCAAAAGGAAGAGGAGATCAAGGAGGTACAGGCTAAGTTGAAGACGATGCAAGGTGCCGCAGCTATGATCAAGGAGGAAGTGGATAGCGACGATATCGCCGATGTGGTATCCCGTTGGACTGGAATTCCGGTCAGCAAGATGATGCAGAGCGAGAAAGATAAGTTATTACGTCTGGAGTCCGAGCTTCATACCCGTGTGATTGGTCAGGAAGAGGCGATCAACGCTATCGCCGATGCGGTTCGTCGTAGTCGTGTCGGCTTACAGGATCCGAAACGACCGATCGGTTCTTTCATCTTCCTCGGTACTACCGGTGTGGGTAAGACGGAGTTGGCCAAGGCGTTGGCCGAGTATTTGTTCGATGACGAGAATATGATGACCCGTATCGATATGAGTGAGTATCAAGAGAAATTCAGCGCGACTCGTTTGATCGGTGCGCCTCCGGGATATGTGGGTTACGATGAGGGTGGACAGTTGACGGAGGCGATTCGCCGGAAACCTTACTCGGTTGTCTTGTTCGATGAGATCGAAAAGGCGCATCCGGATGTATTCAACATCTTGTTGCAAGTCTTGGATGATGGAAGGCTGACGGATAACAAAGGCCGCGTTGTCAACTTCAAGAACACGATCATTATCATGACAAGTAACCTAGGTTCTTCCTTGATTCGTGAGAACTTCGAGAAGATGACACCCGCCACGCATGACAAGGTGGTAGACGAGACGAAGATCCAAGTACTGGAACTGTTGAAGAAGACGATCCGTCCGGAGTTCTTGAACCGTATCGACGATATCATCATGTTTACTCCGCTGAACGAGGAGGAGATTCGCAAGATCGTATCCTTGCAGTTGAACAGCGTGAAGAAGATGTTGGCTACGAACGGTGTCGCCTTGGACTTCACGAACGAGGCCGTGGACTTTATCGCCGACAAGGGCTTCGATCCTCAATTCGGTGCCCGTCCGGTAAAACGTGTCATTCAGAAGTATGTCTTGAACGAGTTGTCAAAGGCTTTGCTGGGTGGAACGGTAGACCGTAACCGCCCGATCGTGATCGATAGGAAAGACGATGGTCTGGAATTTAAGAACTAAAGTAGACTTGAACGCTTGACATTAAGCGTGGTGTTTCTATAAAATAATGAAGGTGGAATGATCCTATGTGAATCATTCCGCCTTTTTATTTTTCACTAATAGGTAGATACGGCTTGGTGCGATTATTTCCGGGTGGGAACCGTGCACCAAAATGTAGATCCTTTTCCAACGCTTGACTCCACGCCGATCTCTCCACCTAAATGTTTAATGATTAATTCACAGATAGACAGCCCGAGCCCCGTACCTTGGGTGAAGGAATCTAATTTAGCGAATCGATCGAAAACACGGGAGATATTTTCTTCCGCTATCCCTTTTCCCGTATCGGTAACAAAGAAATAAATATCGTCTTTCCTTATTTCATATCCGATCGTTATCATTCCCTCGAAAGTGTATTTGCAAGCATTATTGATGAAATTAGCCAGTACTTGGGATAAACGGTTTCTCTCAGTATGGATAATGTAGCTTTCCGCAGGCAGTTCCGTGCGGAATTCTACTCCTTCCTTTATCTTGAATCGGTACCTCCGCCATAGGGTTTGTATAAGCTCGTTAATCTCTACTTCCGTATAAAGGAAATCCAATATACCGGCTTCTATTTTTGACATATCGAGTATGTCATTGATTAAATTAAGGAGTAGCTCATTGTTTGCGTGAATGATTTTAGCGAATTCTTTGATCTCCTCTTTATCCTCACTTTCGCTGATAAGGGTCGAGAAACCTACGATCGCATTCAATGGGGTCCGTATCTCATGGCTCATATTGGCGAGGAAAGCACTTGTCAACCGGTTTGATTCTTCCGCCTTCTCACGTAAACGGATCACTTCTTCGGCCATATTTCGTTCGGTGTCAAGAATGTCTTTCTTATGCCGATGTTCCCTCATCGAAAGGAGGATAAGTAGAAAGGCGATAAGGGCTATCGCCACTATCTCGAATGGGGATTCTATCATGAAACTCGGGACTACTACGAGGCTCATTTGCTTAAAGGTAGAAATAGGGTAAAGTTTGGGGTTGATTGTTGACGTGGAATGGCCGTATGCTTGATCGGTTTTAGACAGGAATGATTTGTAGGCACCTTTCATGGAATGTTTAAGATCGCTTGGCGTGATTGGACTGATTACATATGAGGTCTTGAATAAGTAAGCCTTGATAGGCCCGATTTTGCTCCGGAGAGCTCGGGTACTTGTGGTACTTTGTATTTTAGGTTCCATTGTAATCATAATTTAATACATTTACTGAGTTCTAAAAGAACTTGAGTATCAAATGACTATATGTAAATAAATGATGGGGTGTATTTTGATTTTAACACAAATAAGACTGGCTTTAGTGTTTTTTGTGATCCATAAAGATATTGGAAGTCTCTTTGGGGTACTCGGTTGGAAATATATTCTTTCAAAGAAAATATCATGCGGAACAGTAAATTGCCCGGAAGCTATAAAAAATAATAGGTCTATATGATAATCAAGTATTTTTATTACCTTTGCTTCCTATAAAACCTAAGCTCTTTTAGAACTATGTTCAAGTAAGGGCATTTGCTTTTGTTAAGTCACGTCCGTAAATAAGCTTAATTGTTTTTGGGATATAAAATCAAAATATTTCCGTACATTTGCCGCTATTCAAACCAATTAAACAAGATTAATTATGAGCACGAACAATGACGAGCTACTTTATGACGAGGATGATTCCGTAAAATTTATCCAGAATTATCTTCCCCAAGAACTGAAAGGAAAGTTCAGTAATGACGATATCAACTATATCGTAGACTTGATCTACGACTTCTATGAATCTAATGGCATGCTAGATGATGATGGTGACGATGAGATCGAGATCGATGAGGAAGAGGTTGTAAATTATGTAATTAAGAACGCCCAGAAAGACGGCGTAGGCAAATTCGAACCGGAGGAAATCACTTTTATAGTACAAGGAGAACTTGAATATTGCGATTCGATCAACATGTTTGATTGATATTTGTTATATATATAAAGTTGTTTAAGTGAAATTGTAGAAGATGATGAGGAACATTAAATTATTATCTGTTTTACTGCTATGTATGGCAGTGGTGTTTACGAGTTGCGGAACGTGGAATAACACGGCGAAAGGTACGGCGATCGGTGTAGGCGGTGGTGCCGCTGTCGGAGCTGGTGTTGGTGCCTTGGCCGGAAATACCGCATTGGGTGCCGTGATCGGTGCGGCCGTAGGTGGTACAGCCGGTGCGTTAATCGGTAAGAAAATGGATAAGCAGAAGAAGGAGCTGGAAGCTACCCTGCCTGAGGACACGAAGATCGAGAGCGTGAACAATGGTGAGGCCTTGAAGGTTACTTTTGACTCCGGTATCTTGTTTGCCACGAACTCGAGTACGTTGAGCGACGCTTCCAAGAGTGCCTTGCGTAACTTCGCTACCAGTTTGAAGGCCAATCCGGATACGGATATCCGAATCATCGGCTTTACGGATAACACCGGTAAGGTGGATTATAACCAGACCTTGTCCGAGAAACGTGCGAAGAGCGTTTACGATTACCTGATGATGCAGGGGGTAAGTACGGATCGTATGGTTTATGAAGGCAAAGGTATACATGATCCTGTGGCTAGCAATGACACTCCCGAGGGTCGTTCGTTGAACCGTCGTGTTGAGATCGTGATCTTGGCTAATCAGAAGATGATCCAAGAGGCTCAACAAGGAACGCTTCGATAAGTTTTTTAAGCTATCCCTGCCGGAAGCGGACAGGTTATAGTGTATGAATTGGGGGACTGTCTTTTCCGGATAGTCCCTTTTTTGTTTAAATCGCAGGATAGGAAGGATGAAGAAGTTGATATATATTTTATTTGTGTTGATTACGATCGCTTTTGCCGTGGCGGCCATAGCCGGATTCGCTACCGGACGTATGAATCCGGAAGGGAAGGAGTGGATCTCGTTTCCCGGATTGGTGTTATTACCGGTATTGGCGGTCAATCTATGTCTTTTCTTGATGTGGTGTGTCTTTAGGAGCCATTGGTGCTGGGTACCTTTGGCGGCGTTATTGTTGAACTGGGAGTTTTTGATATCGATGTTCCAGATACGGGTCTTCCCTAAAGAGATTCCGATAGGGAAAGAAGCGGTTAAGGTGATTACCTATAACGTGAATAATTTCAATACGGACGGAAAGAAACAGCTTCCTAATATAGCGGATTGGCTGAGAAAGGAGGACCCGGATATCGTTTGCCTCCAAGAATGCCCTGTTGAATCGGCCCTGCGGATGGATTCTGTCGCCAAGACCTTATCGTTCCTACCGTATTATTGCTCTACCCGTTCGGCTACGAAAGCGGCGGGCAACGCTATTTTCAGTAAATATCCGATCCTTCGTTTTGAGTCTATCCTATACCCGGAGTCTAGCAATAAATCCTTGTTTGCCGTCATGGATATCCAAGGGGATAGTGTTCGTGTATTTAATAACCATTTCCAAACGACTAGCGTGAATGCCGTAAAGCCTCGTCTTTACCAAGCCCATGCCGAGGGTAAACAATTGGAGGAAACCGAGGCCGCCTTCCATATGGCTTTTCAGATGAAGAAGAATTTCGTGAAACGGGCTACTCAGGCGGATTATATCCGTCAGATGTTGGATGCCGGGGAGGGGCCCGTGATTCTTTGCGGTGATTTTAATGATACACCGGCCTCTTATACGTACCGTACCGTGAAAGGTGATTTAACGGATGGGTTCCGTGACTGTGGCTCCGGTTTCGGGTACACCTTTCGTCAATTAAAGCGTATATTTCGAATTGATTACATAATTTATTCTCCTGATTTTAAGGGTGTAACTTATGATTCTCCTAATTTAGACTACAGTGACCATAAGCCCGTCGTATGGTTAGGATATGTTAATTAACACACCCAAAAGGATAGTTTTAGAACCTTTTTCAACTCATGCTGTTTTAATAGTGACTTATATATAAGCACAAATAATAGTATAAACTGTTTTAAACGTTAAAATGAGATGAAAAAGATTTTTCCTTTTTTTCTGTTAGTTCTTCTGCTGGCTTCTTGCCAAAAGGACCCGGACATGTCGAAATTGGACAATGATTTTCTGGTGTTCACGAATCATGATAAGGACGCGAAATTCGAATCGTTCACTACGTTCTACATTCGGATAGTGTATTGGTTATCGGCACAAGCGAGAAACCTCAGTTCTGGACAGCCAATGAAGCAGACGATATTATCACTACGTTGGTGAATAATATGGAAAGCCGCGGTTTCAAACGCACGCTAGACAAAGATAACGCCGACTTAGGTCTGCAAGTTTCTTACGTACAAAGTACTCAATATTTCGCTGACTACAACGATGGTTACAACTACCCGTACTGGTGGTGGAACTATCCGAGATATTGGAGTCCGGGTTACTGGGGACCGGGTTGGGGAAATTGGTATTACCCGTATCCTGTAGTGTATAGCTATAGTGTAGGTTCCTTGTTGACTGAGTTAGTGGATTTGGATGCTCCTGCCGCTTCTAAGGCAGATGCTAAACTTCCGGTTCTTTGGACCGCTTACATGAGTGGCTTGTTGTCTGGTTCTGATAAATTCGACACTCAGCTAGCTGTTCGTGCTATCGAGCAAGCATTTGTACAATCTCCGTACGTAAAGAAATAATAATTCGAATGATTAAAAGTTTGAGGTTCTATGAAAAAGATAAATAAATTAATCGCTTTACTCATCGTTTGTATGGCGATGCCTGCTCTGGCTGGCGCCCAGGTTTTGAAAAATGCGTATTTTAATGTAGACTGGCAGGTCAACTCTCCCTTCGGT
>ERZ779875.1249-NODE-1249-length-17494-cov-8.288033_pt1 | contig 17494 bp, 17 predicted proteins | sample MGYA00511246_ERZ779875 | MGnify/ENA primary metagenome ERZ779875 (study PRJEB29588, sample SAMEA2155093) | human gut metagenome | biome: human gut; feature: human-associated habitat; material: faeces | place: Denmark | collected 2008/2010 ... | reverse complement strand
TACGTGCAAGCACGACGATTCATTGATTTCCATACATTGGATCCTGAATAGTTACATGAATAATAAAAATAAAAAGGGCAGTTGTCATATCGCTATGATAACTGCCTTTAAAAACTCAAAATTAGATTTTACTTATCGGATGATTTCACATAAACGTCAACATCGTCATCGTCGTCGAAATCATCGTCAAATTCGTCATAATCAAAATCACCATCAAAATCATCTAAATAACGAGGTGTCATATGACGGTATACAGCATAAGCAATCGCTGCTACGGAAGCAACAGCTCCGATAATAGCAAGCACCCACAAAATGCAGGATTTTTTTTCTTCATCTGCTTTATTTTTCGAAATAAGCTGACTGATTTTTGCCTTATTCATAATGTCATCAAATTTTTCACACATAATCACTACCATCCTTTCTTGAAAAGTTGTGTTTTATATCCTTTTGTATTAGTATAGCATATCCGCGCAAAATATACTAGTAGATTTTCATTTTTTTTCGTAACTATTCAGGATCAATGTATGGAAGGGGGCCTGAATAGTTACTTGATCTTTAGTAATTTGGCAAACGAAGCACGAAGTTTGCGCTGCCCCATGGTATCAAAGTCAACAACAACTTCGTAGTCTGAGCCAAGAGGCTTCAAAGAGCGGACAATACCATTGCCAAATTTGATATGATAAACGGAATCGCCTTCACCGTAATCCGGAGTGCCGTTTGTCTCCGGCTTCTTGGCTCCTTTTTGGATATAAGGATTTCCCGCGAATGGATTTTTTGACCCTTTGGAGTATATTTTTGCCGGCGAGAAAATGTCGTCTAATGTGGCAGTGCGGTCGATCGAAGGGCGTGAGTTCGCACGCGGCCGTGTGTCGACACCCTGTGTCTGCTTTAGCAGATAACGAGGGATCTCGCTGATAAAGCGGGAAGGAAAGTTAAAGTTTGGCTGGCCGTTTTTCATGCGCTGCATCGCACAAGTCAGTGTCAGATTTTTCATGGCACGAGTGATTGCCACGTAGCACAGACGGCGTTCTTCTTCAATCTCATCATCGGAGAGATCGTAGAGAGCCATGGCACTTGGAAATACATTTTCTTCCATACCACAGACGTATACATTTGGAAATTCCAGTCCTTTAGCGCTGTGAATCGTCATCAAAAGGACCTGCTCGGCATCGTCTTCTACGGTGTCAATATCAGCGACTAAGGCGATATTTTCAAGAAGTCCGTTCAGAGAAGCGGCTTCATCGGAAGTTTCTTCCTCGCAGTCTGTCTGATACTGTGCGACTTTGTTTACCAAAGCATCCAGGTTTTCAAGACGAGCATTGGCTTCTACGGTTTCCTCGGCTTCCAGATCTTTGACATACCCGGTCGCTTCAAAAATTTCATCCATCAATTCTGTCAGAGTCAGTTCATCGTCATCCAGGGCATGGCGAAGCCGCTCAATCAATGTGACAAAGGAAAAGATCTTTGTCGCAGCACGTCCACAGCCGTCAATGTAATCTGCCTGCGTAAGAGCCTCATAGAAGCTCATATCATTGTCAATTGCATAATTTGTGATACGCTGGATCGTCGTGGCACCGATACCGCGTTTCGGCACGTTGATGATTCGTTTGACAGCGATGTCATCCGCAGGATTGTTGATCGTTTTCAAGTAACATAAAATATCTTTAATTTCCTTACGGGAGTAGAAGTTGATCGCTCCCACGATGCGGTAAGGAATGCTTTCCTGTACCAGTTTTTCCTCAAATACACGTGACTGGGCATTCGTTCGGTAGAGGACCGCAAAATCGGAATAAGAAGCTCCTTGATTTCTTACTTTTTCCGCAATATCTCCGGCAATACCGGCGGCTTCTTCGTATTCATTGCCAAACTGTACATAACGGATCGGCTCGCCTTCTTCCTGATCTGTCCACAGTGTTTTGGCCTTTCGGGAAGCATTGTGGCGGATCACTTCATTGGCAGCTTCCAGAATCCGTTTTGTGGAGCGGTAGTTCTGCTCAAGACGGATGACTTCGGCTTGTGGAAATACCTTTTCAAAGTTCAGAATATTCATTATATTGGCACCGCGGAATTTGTAGATGGACTGGTCATCATCGCCGACAACACACAAATTTTGGTAGCGGGAGGCGAGAAGGCTGAGCAGTGTAAACTGAGCCGTGTTCGTATCCTGGTACTCATCCACAAGGAGATAGCGGAAGCGTTCCTGATACTGGCGAAGAACTTCCGGTTCTTTTTGAAACAATTCTACGGTTTTCATGATGAGGTCATCAAAATCAAGCGCATTATTTTGCTGTAAGCGCCGCTGGTATTCTCTGTAAACCGAACCGAATATTTTTTTATTGTATTCCTTTGCCACTTCGGCGGCGTATTGATCCGGCGTTTGTAACTCATTTTTTGCCGAAGAAATGGCGTTGAGAAAGGTTTTTTCTTTGTATTTTTTCGTATCTATATTTAAATGTTTGCAGATATCCTTCATCAAACTTTTTTGGTCGTCAGAGTCGTAAATCGTAAAACTGCGGTCGTAGCCAAGATGATCAATAAAACGGCGCAAAATCCGGACACAGGTAGAGTGAAATGTGCTTACCCAGATGGATTCTGCTCCATAAGAAACAATGCGGTCGACACGTTCCCGCATTTCATTGGCAGCTTTATTTGTAAAGGTAAGTGCCAGAATCTGGTAAGGGGCAACGCCGTATTCTTCAATAAGATATGCGATGCGGTGCGTCAGCACGCGGGTCTTCCCGGAACCGGCTCCGGCTAAGATCAAAAGGGGTCCTTCATTATGTAAAACGGCTTTTTTCTGCATAGGGTTTAAGTTTGCAAGTATATCTGTCATGTTACGTCATCCTTTCTATCTGATACAAACATGTGTTCATTCTATCATACTTAATAGAGGATTGCAAGGGGTGTTGTAGAGTTTTCTTGGTCAATACTGGGACAATGGATTTGGCAGATGATTTTTCTGATAAAATGTGTTATGATTTAAACAGAACAAGGATACAGTCTTGAATGGCTGCCAGAAAGGAAGTAAAAATAGACAATGCGAGATATTTATGTGCTGGATCTGCATACACACACCTATGCAAGCGGGCATGCTTACAATACAATGAATGAAATGGCGTATGCGGCCAAGGAAAAAGGGCTGCAGTTACTGGGAATTACGGATCATGCGCCGGCGATGCCGTATTCGAGCGGCCCGCTTCATTTTTTGAATTTGAAAGTGGCGAGGAGAGAAAAATACGGATTGCCGCTTTTGCTTGGTGTGGAGGCAAATATTGTGGATTATGAAGGAAACCTGGATATGGAGGAAGCGGTTTTGAAGCAGATGGATATTGTGATCGCAAGTCTGCACACTCCGTGTATTAAGTCCGGAACCCGGGAAGATAATACGAATGCGTATCTGGGAGCCATCCACAATCCTTATGTGGATATTCTCGGACATCCGGATGATGTGCGGTATGAGGTGGATTATGAAACGGTGATCCGGGAGGCGAAGAATTACGGAACATTGATCGAACTGAATAATGCGTCGCTTTCGCCGAAAAGTTTTCGAAAGAATGCAAAAGAAGCCGATAAGGAAATTTTGCGCCTGTGCGAAAAATATGAAGTTCCGGTCGTGGTCAGCAGCGATGCCCACGTGGAGGAAGATATCTTGAATTTTGAATATGCCGATGCACTTTTGTGTGAAGTGAATTTTCCGCTGGAATTAATTGTAAATACTTCGGTGGAAAAACTGAAAACGGCATTGAAGAAAAGAAGAGAAACAGAGCAATAAAAAATGCGCCATGATGGCGCATTCCTTATATTTATTATTTTTTACCGGGATCTTCAAGTGTTTCATCAATGATCCGTTCAATCAGCTGCTTTTTAATGTAAACGTCGAAACTCAGCATACATATATAGGCAAAGCGGGAAAGATAGTCGGATTCTGCTTCGTCGGTCACTTCGGAAAAAATCTCCTGCGAACTGCGGAAGCGGCGTACGACATCTTTGGTAAGATTGTTTGTCAATTCTTTTTCCATTGCAAAAATTTCCTTGTAAATATCTTCTAGTGAAATATCATCGGATTTTCCTCCAAAAAACATTTCTGTCAATGGGGCAAAGATTTTCTGAATATCGCTGATCGATAAAACATTTTTAAAATAATACAAAAAGATCAAAAGGAACATATGCTCCTTGGAATATTTCTTCTTTTCCGGTGGCGGAAGAAGATTGTTTTTGGTGTAGTTATTGATCATGGTTTTTGTCAGAATCTTGTCATCGTCGGAGCGCTTGCAGGAAGCAAGGCGGGCATCCATAAATGTGGTCACCTGATCCATGTACAGATCAATGTTCGGAATGTCTTCCGGGTTAATATAGTCAATATCACGGAGTTTGCTTATAATGTCCATGATGCTTTCTTCATTGTTCTTTTTCATAATGTCCTCCATAAAAATAAATGGTGTCTGAAATTGAAGTTATAAAAAACATTATAACGCAATTTTTTGAAAAAAGCAAATAGAAGCGATTCCGGTTTGTAAAAAGTGTATTTTTGTAGTATAATGGTTTTTAATCGTTGAAAGGCAGGGGAAATCATGATAGAGAATGACTTTTCAAAGGGAAATGTCTGCCGTCATATTCTGATGCAGGCAGTACCGTTGACAATAGCCCAGCTGATACAATTGTTATATAATGTGGTCGATCGTATTTATATCGGACATCTTCCGGGAACGCAGGGAGAAGCACTTACCGGAGTGGGGTTGGTGTTTCCGATTATTTCCATGATTGCTGCATTTACCAATTTGTTTTCTATGGGCGGTGCGCCGCTTTTTTCTATTGCAAGAGGTGAGGGCGATGAAAAGAAGGCCTCTTATATATTAAATAATACATTTACCATGTTAGTGATCACGGCATTTGTGCTCATGGCCGTGGGATACGGATGGAAACGCCCGATTTTATATTTGTTTGGTGCGAGTGATGTGACGTATCCGTTTGCCAATGACTACTTGACAATTTATCTGGCAGGAACGTTGTTTTTGATGATTGGAACGGGGATGAATTCCTTTATCAGCGCAGAAGGGTTTCCGAAAACGGGAATGCTTGTCGTAATCTGTGGAGCTGTAATCAACATTGCTTTGGATCCGCTTTTTATCTTCGTATTGAATATGGGGGTAAAAGGCGCAGCGATTGCTACAGTGATCTCACAGTTTGTATCCATGATCCTTGTTCTTCGTTTTTTTCATGGAAATAAAACGTTATATCGGATTTCCGGAAAATATATGAAATTAAAACGAAAACTTGTCGGAAGGATTATGAGTCTCGGATTGTCAGGATTTATCATGGCAGTGACGAACAGCCTTGTCCAGATCGTGTGCAATATTACGATCGGAGCTTATGGAGGAGATCTGTATATCGGTGTGATGACAATATTAAATTCCGTTCGTGAAATCGCAAATATTGCAATCGTCGGAATCACCAATGGAGCGCAGCCGGTGCTCGGGTTTAATTATGGCGCAGGAGAATACCGGCGGGTAAAACAGGCAATCCGATTTACCGCGATTATTGGCTTTGCCTATACGACTTTTGTGTGGGCGTGTGTCATGATCTTTCCGAACATTTTTATCAAAATGTTCAGTGACAGTGCGGCCATGCTGGCACCCGGAAGAGAAGCATTGAAATTTTATTTTTTCGGCTTCTTTTTTATGGCATTTCAGTTTTCCGGACAGTCTACGTTTGTGGCTCTGGGAAAATCGAAGCAGGCAATATTCTTTTCGCTTTTGCGGAAGGTGATTATCGTCGTACCGTTGACATTATGGCTTCCTACCATGTGGAATCTCGGAGTGGACGGCGTGTATCTGGCAGAGCCGGTCTCGAATATCGTCGGAGGGCTTGCCTGTTTCTTGACGATGCTGCACATTGTGTGGAGAGAATTAACGCAGAAAGAAAAAATGAAAATAGAAAGTGGAGAAATCAATGAAAAAGAATGAAATTTATGAGGGAATGGTAAACGAATTAAAGTTTCCAAATAAAGGAAAAGTAATAGTTGAAAATGAAGAGGAAACAGTAATGGTAAAAAATACATTGCCGGGACAAAAAGTCCGGTTTCGTCTTGCTAAAAATAAGAAAAATAAAAAAGAAGGAAAGCTTCTTGAAGTGTTGGAACTTTCGGATATTGAGACACAGACACCGCCTTGTTCGCATTTTGAATTTTGCGGTGGATGTTCGTATCAGACCTTGTCTTATGAGGGACAGCGCGACTTGAAATTACAGCAGGTTCAGAAACTTTTTGAACAGGTCTGCCCGGATCTGCCGCTTCACAATTGTGTATCCAGTCCGTCTGTCTGGGAATACCGCAACAAAATGGAATTTTCTTTTGGCGATCAGGAAAAGGGCGGCGAATTGACACTGGGTCTGCATAAACGCGGCAGTTTTTATGATATCGTGCCGGTAGACCATTGTCAGATCGTGTCAGACGACATCCGTCAGATCATTACGTTGACAAGAGAATATTTTTCGAAACAGGGCTGCACTTTTTTCCATAAAATGTCACATGAGGGATATCTGCGCCATCTGCTCGTAAGAAATGCGGCAAAAACCGGAGAAATTCTTGTTTGTCTGGTGACAACATCACAGGAAAACAGAGATTTGTCAGAGTGGACAAACCGCCTTCTTTCAGCACATTTGGACGGTAAAATAGCAGGAATTCTTCACATGATCAACGATGGATTATCGGATGTGGTCAAGGCAGATTCGACGGAAATTTTATACGGAAAAGATTATTTTTATGAAGAGATTCTGGGACTTCGTTTTAAAATATCACCATTTTCTTTCTTCCAGACAAATTCTGCCGGTGCGGAAGTATTGTATGAGAAGGCGCGCGAATATATCGGTGAGATTGATGGCGGCGTCGTTTATGACCTTTACAGCGGAACCGGAACGATCGCACAAGTTCTTGCGCCGGTAGCTAAGAAAGTAATCGGGGTTGAGATCGTCGAGGAAGCGGTCCTTGCTGCCCGTGAAAACGCAAAAGAAAATCATCTTTCCAATTGTGAATTTATCGCAGGTGATGTGTTGAAAACCTTGGACGACATTGAAGAAAAACCGGATTTTATTGTTTTAGATCCGCCTCGTGAGGGCGTTCATCCGAAAGCACTCCGAAAAATCCTTGCGTACGGCGTAGAACGGATCGTCTATATTTCCTGCAAGCCTACCAGTTTGGCGCGTGATATGGAGATGATCTTAGAGGCAGGCTACCAGCCGCTTCGTGCAGAGTGCGTGGACATGTTCCCTTGGACGAGAGGGATAGAAACTGTATGTTTATTGTCCAAACTCCACGAAGCGAAGCATCATGTGAATGTGAGACTTGACATGGACGAGATGGATTTAACGGCGGCTGAGAGGCGCTAAAGGTCCAGGGGACCTTTGCCCAGCGCGGACCGAAGTGGAGCGTAGACAGGCTACTTATGAGGAGATAAAGAAGTATGTTGCACAGGTGAAGAGAAAGTGTGGAATTGAATTAGCGGAGAATTTTAATATTCCTAGGTCAGAGGGAGCAAAGCAACCACAATGTCCGAAGGAGAAAGAAGAGGCAATTATTGGGGCACTGAAAGCATTTCAGATGATTTAAAATCACAAAGAGGAGTGAATTACATGATGTATAATCCACAACTTGATACATTTATCTGCGTTGTAGAAGCTGGAAGTTTTAGTAAAGCGGCAGAAGAATTATATATAAGTGCACCTGCGGTTATTAAACAGATAAATTCTTTGGAAAACAGCTTAAATTTGCAATTATTTGAAAGAACACACAGAGGTCTTATTATTACGGAAGCTGGTAAATCGCTCTATCAGGATGCAAAATATCTGATTCAATATTCAAAAGAATCGGTGATACGGGCGCAGGAAGCAATGAATCATAATGAAGAAATCATTCGTGTTGGAATATCTCCGATGACGCCACCGGAAGTTTTTGTGGAACTTTGGCCTAAGATACAGAAAATATATCCGGAGATGAAGTTTAAATTGATTACATTTGAAAATACACCAGAGAATGCAAGAGAGATACTGGCTAATATGGGAAAGAATATTGATGTGATAGCTGGAATCTTTGATGAAACAATGCTTGAACTCAGAGGCTGTGATGGCACTGAGATTTCAAGAGAACCATTTTGTGTGGCGGTATCAATTCATCACAGGCTGGCAAAAAAAGAAAAAATTACACTTGATGATCTGGCTGGAGAAAATCTTATGCTCATGCAAAGAGGATGGAGTTATTATGGCGATATGCTAAGGGATGATATGATGAAAAATCATCCTGAAATCAATATTGTAGACTTTAATCTGTACAATGTAGAAGCATTTAACCGATGCGAAAACAATAATGAGGTATTACTGGCATTCAAGAGCTGGGAAAGTGTTCATCCACTGATCAGAATCATTCCAGTAGAGTGGGATTATACTATGCCGTTTGGAATTCTTCATTCGAAAAAACCGTCCATTAAGGTTAAGCGGCTGATAAATGCTATTAACAAGGTAAAATAAAAATTGAATACATGCGAGTAGAAACCTAAAGGTTAATACTGAATAACAAAACGAGACTTCTAATGGAGTCTCGTTTTGTTATACTTTAGCTGAAGTGAAAATGGAGGATACTATATGCAGATAAAGAGGATAGCTCTTGGAGGAATCATCATGACTGTTATCATGTTCAGTGGGTGTAGCACAACAGTCCAGAACCTGGCAATCGGGGAAGAAAAAACGCTGGAAACAGGAAAAACAGAGCAAGAGAGCGTGACAGAGAAGGATATCAATATGAATGAAAAAGAAAGTTTTAATGCAGAGAGTAATATAAATGATGTTATCCATGATTCAGCTTTCGATGATTATGGCAGACTCATATTTCCGGTAGATATGGAAATAGAGGACAATCTGAAATTAAAAGACGTCAGCTCTATTTTGCCGTGGTACAGCGAAGTCAACACCGATAAAACAGTAGAAATCGTAAATTATATGAAAAATCAGGCAATGAATGGGGAGCAGATTTTTTATCCAATATATAGTGAAGAAGAAATGCAGGCAGATGCGGATAAAAAGGATACAGGTTTATTTTTCTTTCGGGGAAATGCAGGAGCAAGGATGGCGGCCTGGCTTGGTTCTTATGGAACAGCTTACTTTGGAGAAAAAGAATATCCTGCACCGGCTGCGGTGATTATGCAGTATACAGGACTTTCCCAGGTGACAGGAATGGAGCCGCCAACCTATGCCTGTGTCGGAACAAGTGACGGAATTGCATCATACAGAAGTATGGAAAATTATATTTCCCAGATACAACAAAATGGTTCAAATACAAAAATAGAAGTATTTAAAGGCCTTTCTCATGGATTTGGATTGGGAGAGGGGACTGTAGCAGAAGGATGGATTGATTGTGCAATATCTTTCTGGGAAGACAATAAGAATGCTTTAGATAAGAGGTAGGATATGAAAAATAAACGATTTACAGCAAAAATATTGATAGATATAGGAATGACGATATGTTTGCTTCTTCTTATGCCATATAGTCTGCTCAGCGAGACTGCACATGAGTGGATTGGTATGGCGATGCTTGTGCTTTTTATTTCACATCACATACTGAATCATAAATGGGTGACCTCTGTAAGGAAAGGAAAATATAATGCGTTCAGAGTGATACAGACAGTACTGGTTATCATCATGCTTATTCTTATAATGGGTTCCATGATAAGTGGAATATTATTGTCAAATCACATATTTAAATGGATAAAGATTTCCGGAACATATATGACAGCCAGACAGATACATATGTTTTGCGCATACTGGGGACTGGTGGTGATGTCATTACATCTCGGATTTCATTGGAATATAGCGGTAGCAATGGCAGGACGATTATGGGACCATCCATCCGTCATCAGAACATGGGCAGCAAGATCTGTCGCAACCACAATTGCAGGTTATGGTTTATATGCATTTTACAGGAGACAGATAGGAGATTATCTGATTATGAGGATGCATTTTGTATTTTATGATTATGAAAAGGGGATCTTTCCTTTTCTGCTGGATTATCTGGCAGTAATGATATTGATAGCATTTATTGGATATTATAGTGGAGTGTTTCTAAAGAAAACAGGTAAGAGAAAACGAAAAGGTTCATACTGAAAGAAGGTGGTGTATTTATGGAAAAGCGGAAATTAGTACTTACAATTATTGGAGTTGTTATTTTAGCAATGGTAATCATGGTATATATCTACTTTTCAAAAACTGGCAGGGATGAAAAGAAGAATCAACAAACAATAAACCAGGTACAGACCGTACAGCAGAAGACAGATGAGAAAAAAGAAAATACAGAAAAAAATACATCCGGAGATGAATTGGAAAATGTTACACCGGGAAGCGAAGAATACCGGGGCTTCCTCCTGGATAATGTTCTTCATTCTCCAAATGAAGGGGACATTCATTACAATGTATATATTCCGGATGCATATGACGGGACAAAGGAATATGCACTATATGTAACATTACCCGGATATCAGGGATTATATTTTCAGGGCGTGGGAGAAAATATCCGGACAGAAGATTTTGGATTTGAAGCACAGAAGTATATTACCGATATGATTATTGTAGCTCCACAGTTAAATGACTGGGGACAGACATCAGCAGATCAGACAATTGAACTGACACAGTATTTTCTGACGCATTATATTATTAATCCATCAAAAGTATATATTAATGGTTATTCCGGAGGAGGTGAAACCCTGTCACTGGTATTGGCAAAGCAGCCGGAATTATATACAGCGGCACTTATGTGCAGCTCTCAGTGGGATGGTGCATATGAGCCGGTTGTGGAGATGAAAACACCGGTATATTTTGTAATTGGCGAAAGCGACGAATACTATGGATCAGAACCTTTTAAAGAGGCATACCAGCAGATACATGAGCTTTACAAAGAACAGGGATTATCGGAATCAGAGATTGATAAACTGGTGGTACTGGATGTAAAAGATAAAGATTACTTTGAAGGAACACCGGTCACTTATCAGCATGGCGGTGGCTATCTGTTTTGTCGTGACAAAGAAATTATGGGATGGCTGTTCAATCAGTAAGAACCAGAATAAACCGAAAGGTTAAGACTGAAAAACTTATCGAAACTTCTCAAAGGAATCTATCAGTATTATAGTATGAATGTAAGATGAATGAAAGAAAACAAGGAGGATACGACAATGGAATATATTTCATTAAATAATGGTGTAAAAATGCCAATACTGGGATATGGCGTATATCAGGTAACAAAAGAGGAATGTGAAAGATGTGTGCTTGATGCTTTAAAAGTTGGATACCGGGCGATTGATACAGCACAGAGTTATTTTAATGAGGAAGAGGTTGGGAATGCAATCCAAAAGTCAGGCATTCCAAGAGAAGAAATCTTCCTTACAACAAAGGTGTGGGTTGAACATTATGGATATGAAGAAGCAAAGAAATCAGTTCTTGAATCCATGAAAAAGTTAAAGACAGATTATCTGGATCTGGTATTGCTTCACCAGCCATTTTCAGATGCTTACGGTGCTTACCATGCATTGGAAGATCTGTACGATGAGGGAAAAATCAGAGCAATCGGAATTTCCAACTTTTATGTAGACAGAATGGTTGATTTTGCATCCTTCAACCGCATTAAACCTATGGTAAATCAGGTGGAAACCCACATCTTCAATCAGCAGAAAGAGATGAAGGAATGGGCAGACAAATATGATATCCGGTTAGAAGCATGGGCACCATTCGGTGAGGGCAGAGGAGGCACCTTTGAGAATCCTGTCATCGCAGAGATTGCAGAAAAATATCAGAAGACTCCGGCACAGGTTATGCTTCGCTGGCATATTCAGAGAGGGATAGTGGTTATTCCGAAATCAACACACATTGAGAGAATGGAAGAAAACTTTAATGTTTTTGATTTCACACTTTCTGATGAAGATATGAAGACTATTGCAGAACTGGACAAGAAGACAAGCTCCTTCTTCTCGCATCAGGATCCGAATATGGTGGAATGGTTCGTGAAGATGGTTGAGGAAAGAAAAAAGAATAATGACAGTTCAAAAGAAAAAAAGAACTGGTAAGCATAAGAGGAAAAATCAATGAAAGTATTACTTGTCAATGGCAGTCCACACAAAAATGGCTGTACTTATACAGCTCTTTGTGAAGTATCCAGTGCATTAAATGAAAATGGCATAAATACAGATATTTTCTGGATTGGAAACAAGCCGATTTCAGGGTGTATTGCCTGCAGAAAATGTCAGGAAAAAAATAAATGCATCCTGGATGATATCGTGAATGAATTTCTGGAAATAGCAGGGGATTATGACGGATTCGTATTTGGAACTCCGGTACACTGGGGTGGTGCAGGCGGTGCAATCACATCCTTTATGGACAGAGTCTTTTATGCCGATTTAAACGGTGGCGGCGACAGATTCCGCCTGAAACCTGCCGCTGTGGTAATTTCAGCAAGAAGGGCCGGAACAACTGCCACATGGGACCAGGTAAATAAATATTTTGGTCTGATGCAGATGCCGATCATTACATCGAGATATTGGAATATGGTACATGGGACGAATCCGGATGAAGTAAAACAGGATCTCGAAGGAATGCAGGTTATGCAGATCCTTGGAAACAATATGGCATATTTCATTAACTGTAAAAATGTTGCGACAAAAATGGGAATTGAAATGCCAAAGGCACCGGATTTTGTATTTACCAATTTCATCCGATAGAAATTAGCGTGACAAACATTTTATACGACAGGAGGTAACCTTAGAATGAAAACAAAGAAAATAGCAGCAGTACTCTTAACATGCATCATGGCAATCGGTTTGATGGCAGGATGTGGAGCAAGCAATACAAACCGGTCTGGAAATGAAGAAGCGGATACAAATTCCGAAAACACTAAAGATACAACAGAAAATACATCAACAGGAAATGGAAAAACATTGGTTGTATATTATTCAGCTTCAGGAAATACAAAAGATGTTGCTGAAAAGATAGCAAAAATTACAGAGGCAGATCTGTTTGAAATAGAGCCTGTGGAGCCATATACAGATGATGACCTTGATTGGACAGATGATGACAGCCGGGTGTCAAGAGAACATGATGATGAGAGCTTAAGAGATGTGGAACTGGTGTCTACAACAGTTGATAACTGGGATTCATATGATACGGTATACATTGGCTATCCTATCTGGTGGGGAATTGCAGCATGGCCAGTAGATAACTTTGTAAAAGAGAATGACTTTACAGGAAAAACAGTCATCCCATTCTGTACAGCAGCGACCTCGGGAATCGGTGACAGCGGTAATCTTCTGGAAGAGATGACAGGAACAGGTGACTGGAAAGAAGGGGAACGATTCCATGGTGGAGCGTCTGAATCAGATATCAGTTCATGGATAGACAGTCTTGGATTATAAAAGAATATAAAAATATTTGGAAGAATCGTAACAAAGAGAGACTTAGAAGTATCGGAAATCGGATTTGGATGTATGGGAATGAGTCATGCATATGGAACTGTTTCAACACAGAACGAAGCAGAAGAATTGATTGAAAAAGCGATTGATGAAGGCTGCACATTTTTTGATACGGCAGAGATATACGGAACAACAGAAGACCCTCATCACAATGAAAAACTGCTTGGGGAAGTATTAAGGCCATATAGAAACAAAATTGTCCTTGCATCAAAGTGTGGGATACGTTTTGATGAAACTGCAACAACTGTAAATAAACCTTTGATTCCTGATGGACGACCGGAGACGATTAAAGCATCGATTGAGGGATCTTTAATGAGACTTAACACAGACCATCTTGATTTATATTATATTCATCGTATTGACATGACTGTACCGATTGAAGAGACGGCAGGAGCTATGAAGGAGTTAATGGAGCAGGGAAAAATCACACACTGGGGGTTATCAGAAGCTAGTGAAGAGATTATTCGACGTGCACATAAAGTATGCCCGGTTACAGCGATTCAGAACAGATATTCCATGATGTACAGGGATTATGAGAAATTATTCCCGGTGCTTGAAGAATTGAAAATAGGATTTGTTGCATTTTCGCCGCTTGCAAATGGATTACTGACAGCAGCATATCATTCCCATGGGGAATTTGAAAAGCCGGGAGATTATCGAAGCGCAATGCCACAGTTTACAGAAGAAGGATTAAAGGAAAATAATGAATTTATGTCCTGGATGAAAGTGATTGCAGAAGAAAAAAATGCCACGCCTGCACAGATTTTTCTTGCCTGGATGCTTGCAAAGAAACCATATATCGTACCAATTCTGGGAACAAGAAAAGTAAATAGACTGGAAGAAAATATGGAATCAGCAGATATAAAGCTGACTCAGGATGAAGTAAAATCTATTGATGAGATGCTTGCCCATATGCCGATGTCGCAGGTGTTTGGAGGTTCAAAAATACAGAAGAAATAAAAGAGGTGAGCAATGAAAACAAGGAAAAGGATAACCATCGGGGTAATAGTGGCTTTCTTAGCGGTAGTCATGGTGGGTTATATCTATCTGTTTACAGGGGCTAAAATAAGTAAAGGAGAATAGAGATAATGAAGAAAATGTTAGTTGTATATTATTCCTGGTCAAATGGAAACACGAAAAGAATTGCAGAGCAGCTGACTAATGGGACAGGTGCAGATATTGCGAGAATCGAAACAGCAGAGCCATACTGCGGCAGTCATGAAGATGTGGTTGAACAGGGAAAAAGAGAGGTAGAGGCAGGCTTTATGCCTCAGATCAATCCGATATCTGTAAATCTTGCTGATTATGATGTGATTGCTATCGGAACTCCAACGTGGTGGTATACGATGGCACCTGCAGTGCTTACATTTTTGACAACAAATGATTTTACAGGAAAGACAGTGATTCCATTTATGACAAATGGTGGATGGCCGGGGCATGTTATAAAAGATATGAAGGAAAATTGCAAAGGAGCTGCCTTTACCCATGAAATGCAGATTCAGTTTGATTCCAAAGGAAAAGATCATCTGGAAACTTCAGAAGAGGTGATTACAGAATGGATTGGGCAGATAAATACTGATATAAACAAATAACCATAAGGAGAGATAAAACAATGAGAAAAAATTTTGGAGCAAAGCCATTTCTCAACGCATTAAACATGACTCCACCACCAATTCCGATACCACCGCACCAGTGGATATCGCTTCGTACGCAAAAATTTTCCATAACATAAAATTATGGAGCATTTTGCTTTCCCTCTATAAAACCATTATTTGAAATGACATAGATTTTCAAACTTAAATTCTGCTCTTTACAAAAACTATCCATGGTCTGCAAAAATGCCAATATTCATGTATGATAACTTTCATAAAAACTTACCCTTTTGCTGAGTGATAAATCCAGATTGCCGATATATTCATTGTAACATAGGACAAGTTCAAGATGCAAACCAACGCTCATCATGATAAAAAAGACTGATAAGCAATGGCTTTTATAATTCAGCCATGCCTATCAGTCTGTATATCAGCTATTGGAACCACCGGATTCTTATATGTTTATTTCAGCTGGAACTGTGATATTAAATCGTTCAGTGTGGTAGCCTGTGCCGATAATTCCTCACTTGTGGCTGATGTTTCTTCGGCCGTTGCAGAATTGGACTGTACAACTTCCGATATCTGATTAATTCCCAGCTCTACCTGATGCATTGACGCTGACTGCTCTTTGGATATTTCACTCAATTCCCGAGAGGACTGGGCAATGGATTTAATACCACTGATAATTGATTCAATTGATTCGGATGCATGTTGTGCCGCTTTGTTACCAGCATCTACTTCTGCAAGAGAGCCTTCAATCAACTGGCGCGTATCTACAGCTGACTGTGTACTTTGCTCTGCAAGCTTACGAATCTGGTCTGCCACAACTGCAAATCCCCTGCCGGCTTCTCCGGCTCTTGCAGCTTCAATCGAAGCATTTAATGATAAAAGATTTGTCTGGCTTGCGATATCTTCAATCTCCGAAATAATATTACCGATATTCTGTGAGGCTTCATTAATTCTTTGCATTGCATTCATCATGGATTCCATTTCACTGCGGCTGTGATCGGCCTCATCGGCATATTTACTTGCCTGCTGATAAGAAGCTACAGTATTTTCTGAAGTCTTGGCAACTCCTTCTGCAATATTCGCAATAGTTGCCTGTAATTCCTGTACAGATGCAGACTGGTCAGTAGCACCCTCTGCCAATGACTGGGCAGCCTGCGCAAGGTTGTTGGATCCTGCTGATACCTGGTTGGAAGCATCATTAATTTGACTGAGAGTATCATTCATCTGATGAATCAACTGTCTGATGGATGCGATAATACCTGCATATTCCCCAACATATTTATCCGGATATTTTGAAGTAACCGCATAATTACCATTTGCCATTTCTGTCAGACAGTAGTCGATATCTTCAATAATCAGCTTCAGGCTATTTGACATATCAGCCGCCATCTTTGCCATTCTACTGACCTCATCATCAGAAGCTATCTCCGGGAATGCGGTAGTCAAATCTCCCTGTTCCAAGGTTTCAAGACGTTTCTCCAGTGCAGTGACAGGTTCTGCGATTCCCTTTGCTATGAATCTACCAAATCTGGAAGATATACTGAATGAAACGATTAGAATAAGGATAGCAACAGCAATCAGTATATAAGTTGCTATATTCAGATTGCGGTCTAAGGAATCACCACTGTTTGTTTTCGTATTCAGAATATCATGCATCATGTTATTTAATTCTTCATAAGCAGGAGCAATCTCATTCATTGCTTTAGACTGTGCCTGATAACGACTGGGTGTATCATTTACATTCTTACCTAACGCAATAACTTTTTCATTCAGGGACCAGTAATCTGGCAGCTTGTCATTGATGGATTGATAGGTGCTTTTTGCTGCAGCAGTGGTCAGTGTATTCTCCACGGTTTTCCACGAGGAAATAAAGCTTTCCTTATCCTCATTATATTGACTAATCAGGTCATCGATTTCGCTCTGCGTATAATAACCAATAATAGCTCTCAGATCACTTCTGGTATCTGTAAACTGAATAATCGCCTGTCCGACATCACCCTGTGGGAAACCAAAATACCGCAATGCATACGTATATCTGTTTGAAATTATGTACAGTACAATGATTGCTGCAATTGCAGCTATGCTGGTAATCATAGTTGTGAAACGGAAAGCTGTTGTGAGCCGCTTTCCAATTTGCATTTCATTGAGTTTTTTCATACTAGACCATCCTTTCCATTCGTTTTTATTTACTTAAGAATAAAAATAATTCTTTCTCAAATATTATATAACAAATCAAGAAAAAAAGAAAGAACAAACATTTAATTTGTTCTCATAATTACTGAATAGTAACTGTACCTGTGGCATAAATAATATTATAATTATCAGTAACATCATTACTACTTGAATCCTTTATTCTAGCTGCACTAGCATTAATAGTTCCAGTACCGACGTTATAGTTCC
>ERZ779875.1245-NODE-1245-length-17529-cov-12.474362_pt1 | contig 17529 bp, 12 predicted proteins | sample MGYA00511246_ERZ779875 | MGnify/ENA primary metagenome ERZ779875 (study PRJEB29588, sample SAMEA2155093) | human gut metagenome | biome: human gut; feature: human-associated habitat; material: faeces | place: Denmark | collected 2008/2010 ... | reverse complement strand
AAAAATTTCAAGCCGGATTTGTTTGCACTCAAAGTAGAGGAATTACGGAAGAAAGTCTTGTTTAAGTATGAGATAGAGAGCAGATTGTTTTCTATGGAAGATATGTAGATGTAAATTCTATTTAAACATTATGATTACCAAAATTGATATTGAAAGATTTGGATTATTTTCAAATTATTGCTGGAAACAACATATTGGAACAGAGAATAATCATATTTTTAGTAAAATGAATATTATATATGGACGAAATTATTCAGGTAAAACTACTTTATCTCGAATATTTCGCTGTATAGAAATGAAGCAGTTACACAATAATTATCATAATGGCATTTTCGCTATAACTACTGATAATTCAACTATAACTAATACAAATTTAGTTTGTTCTGATAAAGTAAGAGTGTATAATACAGACTTTGTCAGAGAAAATCTAAGTTGGCTAAGTAATGAAGAAGGCGACATAAAACCGTTTACATTATTGGGTTCTAACAATGTAAAGGCCGAGAAAAGAATAACTGAAATTAATGAAGTGTTAGGTGGTATAGATGCGAAAAAAGGGTTACTTTATCGGAAGTGGCAAATAGAAGAAAACTTGCAAAAAAGAAAACAACAATTTGCTAAAGCTAAAGAAAAGATTCAGACATTACTAACCAATAAAGCTAATAGAGAGATAAAAGTAAACAATTACTATGTAAAACAAGGTACTAATTATAATATTAAAACAATTCAATCGGAAATTGATGAAATTATAGATTCTGAAAAGAGTTTTATAATAGATGAAAAAGAGAAGGCCATTCGCAAAAAGAGAATTGACGAATCTGTAAAGCAGGAAATAGCACTATTACCTATAACAAAGCCACATCTCTCGGAATATATAAAGGAGGTTCAAGAGCTTCTAAAACGTAAGATCGTTTTAACGCAAACACTTGAAGAGTTAGTAACTAATACTCTATTGCAAAAATGGGTGGATAAAGGGCGTGTGCTTAATAAGAATAGAGAAACTTGTGCTTTTTGTGGAGGAATTATTACACCTGATCGTTGGAAGTTATTAGATGCCCATTTTAGCAAGGAATCAGAGGAACTAAAAAAAAGTATTGAAGAACTGCTTGACAAACTTGAAAGATCCAAGAAATCACTTGATGGCTTTCTCGAAACAAGAGGAGTAAAACAGGAAAATATTTATGAGATTTTCCAAGATGAGTACAATCAATATTACAAAGAATGGACTCTATATATAGACCAATACAGAGATACAATAGACCTTCTTATTTCTCAATTACAAGAGAGATATAATGATATATTCACTCCAAGGGAAATAAACACTATCGTTGATTGCTCGGAGAATATCATTGAAATAATTAACCACTTTAATTCTTTATTGCAGAAAAACAAAAATAAATCTTCTACTATTACAAAAGATAAAGATATTTATCGAAAAGAATTAAGATACTCTGAAATACAATCTTTTATTAATACAATTGAGTATAAAAAGATTTGTAAGGATTGGAAAAACGAAGAAAAATGCATCAATAGCGAGGAAAAAAAACTTGATGATTTGATAAAGACTATTGAAGAGTTAAGACAAGAAAAGCAAACAAAAGAATTAGAAGCAAAAGATGAAGGAGAAGCTGCCAAAAGAATAAATGAACATTTATCAGATTTTTTCGGACATGATAGTTTAACTTTGGAGCCAGCACTTATCACTGAATCTAATACACCTTTAACGAGATTTATAATAAAAAGAGGTGAAAAAGAAGCTCACAATTTGAGTGAAGGTGAATGCAGCCTAATTTCTTTCTGCTATTTTATTGCAAAAATAGAAGATGAATTGAATGGGGCGGATCATGATAAACTGATAATATATATTGATGATCCTATTTCCAGTCTTGATAATAATCATATCTTTTTTATGTATAGTCTTATTGAAACTATTGTTGCAAAAAAAGGGCAATATGGACAATTATTTATTTCTACACATAATTTAGATTTCTTAAAGTATTTAAAGAGATTAACCTCACCAATGGATGTAAACAGAAAACCTTTAGTTCAATATTTTTTAATTGAGAAACGAAAAAAAATGAGTGAGGCAATTAGTTGCTTAAAATTGATGCCTTCTTATTTAAAAGATTATGTAACCGAATATAATTTTTTGTTTCATGAAATTTATAATATGGCAAAAGGTACAACTAAAGGTGATAAAGCAAAGATGATAGAAAATCAATACACCCATTTTTACAATCTACCCAATAATATGCGAAAGTTTTTAGAGTGCTATTTATATTATAGATATCCTAATACTGATAACCCTTTGGCTAATTTGGATAAATTATTTGACAATCACATTCCTTGTTTAGTAAATAGAGTGATCAATGAATATTCCCATTTAGCATGGGGAAATAGGGGAACCTTACCAGTTGATGTTAATGAAGCAGAAAAAGTAGCAAAACATATTTTATATATTATAAGAGAAAAAGACAATGAACATTATTGTGCATTATGTGACAGCATAAAGGTTGATCCAAATATTGATTTAGAGTAAAAATAGAAGCGTCCCACTATGCTTTTGGAACGCTTCTATTTTTATAACTTCAGCTTGGGTTTGGGCTTTTCGGGCCGGTCAGGATCGGGATCGTCCTTGTTGCCGGACTTGGGGACGCCTCCGATGACGAGCTTGCCGCCGGGCGCTCCCATTGCCTCTTTGATGCTGATGCTTTTGGGCATTCCGCTTAGTTTGGGCGGAGTGCGCTGCCTGTCGGCGAGGAAGTCGGGCATCCGGTGGACATAAGGCTCGGCAGGGGGCGTGTCCTGTGTGGGGACACTGCCCGGTGAGGAACTGCCGGGCGGAGCATCGGCGACGGGTATGCCGGCGGCGGGGGCGTTATCCTGTCCGTCGGGCGTTACCGGTTGGGAGGGCACGACTTCGATCACTCCGTCGGTGCTTTTTTCCTGCGCATCCACTGATTTGAGGGAGAGCAGGATCTTGCGGTCGAGAGCGGCAAGGTCGGCCTTGAGCTGCTTCAGCTCGTCCTCCTTTTTCCAGACTTCCCCGACGACCTGTTCCAGGACGGGGAGTTCCTTCTCAATGGCTTCGTTGTCCCTCGTGTATTTCTCTATCAGGCGGGGGATGCTGTCGAAGGCGTTGATGAAGTTCTGGCAGGCGGTTTTCGGATCGACCGCCAAGCGGCCGTTGTTATAGTTGTAGAGGAAGTTGCCTTCACCTCGCACGAAGAAACGGTTCTCGCAGAAGTCCAGACCGTCCTTGACGGTGGTGTCGGTCTTGACAACGATGTCGAAGCCATAGAGCGAGCCGATGACTTTCGGCTGGCCGTGCGTGCGTTCCCTGTCCTCTATCTCGTGGAGCTTGGCGGCAATCACTTTCGGATCATCGCCTGCCACGCCGTCAATCTTCAAGGGGTTGAGCCTGTTGCCCTCCTTGTCGTACTGCATACGGCTCTCGATGGCGGCCTTGTCCTTCCTGACACGGGCGATGATGTCATCGTTGCTTGCCCGGTTCGCCAGGAAAGTTTCCAGTTTGATGCGTGATTCCCCCTTGCCACGCTGGAAGGCCTTGCGCTCCCCTTCCATGCCGGCAATCCGCTTCTCCAACCGTGCCTTGTCGAGCAGGTCGGTATTTCCGGAAAGCACCGCCACGTACTCTGAGAAAGGTATGCCTCCCTTCTCGTCCATGCCTCCCTCGTCGATGGTACGGCAACCCATGTTGTTCTGCTTGAGCTGGGTGATGAAAAGCTGCTTGTTGTAAAGCAGGTTGAACTTGTAGCTGTCAAGCGACTTCTCCACGGCGTAGATTATCACGTCCACCTTGTTGTCCGCATAGAGTTTGGCCACCTCGTTGCCCTTTCGGATGCCCCGGCCGTCCCGCTGCTGCAAGTCCGAAGGCCGCCACGGTGCGTCGAGATGATGGATGGCTACACACCGCTTCTGGGCGTTGATCCCGTGCCCAGCATTTCAGTAGAGCCGAAGAGAACACGTATCTTTCCCTCGTTCATCGCCTCGATCATCGCCTTGCGCTTCTTCTCGGTCTTGGCTTCCTGAATGAAACGTATCTGGTCTTCGGGGATGCCGTGATCCTCCACCAGCTTGCGCTTGATCTCGCTGTACGGATTCCACTGGTCGGGCTTGTAGGTTCCCAAGTCCGAGAAAACGAACTGAGTGCCTTTATGCCCGGCGTATTTATTGTAATACTTCGCAATCATATCGGCGCAATGGGTGGCCTTGTTGTCCTTGTCGTCGCCGTAGGAGAGCGGATCGATGAGCCGCATGTCGAGCGACATCTTCCGGGCGTAGTCGGTGGCGATGAGCATCTTCGCCTTCTCTTCCCTCTCGTTCAGTGGCGGGCGGCCCAGTACGGTGGCATTGCCGGTCTTGGCGAACTCGATGAGCTTCTGTATGAACTCCCTCTGGTCGGGCGTCGGGGGTATGTTGTGCAGTATCTCGTTCTTCTCCGGACGGTCGATGCCGATGTCGGCTGCGGTACGGAAGTCGGTGATCTCGGAATAGAACGAAGCGAGTTCCGGAACCTTGATGAAGTAGCGGAAACGCTCTTTCTGCACCACCTCGTTGGTGACGGAGAACTCGTAATCGACGGACTTCCGGGCAAACACCGCCGCCCATGCGTCAAAGGAGTTGATCCCCTGACGCTCCAATTCCCGGGGGCGCAGGTACTTGAAGAGCAGGTACAGCTCGGTCAGCGAGTTGGAAATGGTGGTTCCCGACAGGAAGGTGGCTCCCAGATCCTTGCCGGTGCGCTGCTGGATGGTGCGCAGGGCGAAGAGCATGTTGAGCGCACGCTGGCTGCCCTCGCTGTTGCCCAGACCTGCCACACGGTCGTGCCGGGTGGTGAACATCAGGTTCTTGAACCGGTGCGACTCATCGACAAAGAGGTGGTCGATACCCATGCGCTTGAAGTCCGCCACGTCGTCCTTGCGGGTTTCGATCTCGTGGAGCAGCTCTTTCAGCCTGACCTCAAGGTTCATCTTGCGTTTCTCCATGCCCTTGATCTGTGCGTTGCTCACTTCCGCACCCTGCTGGTAGAGGACTTCGAGGTTCTCTTCCACACTGTCCAGTTCCTGTTGCAGGATGTCACGCTGGATTTCGGGGGACTGCGGTATCATGCCGAACTGCTCGTGCGAGAGGATGATGGCGTCCCAGTCGTTGTTCTTCATCCGGTGGAAAATCTCGACACGGCGCTCCGGCGTGAAGTCCTCCTTGCCGGGATAGAGGACTTTGGCGTTCGGGTAGGCGGTGGCGAAGGTCTGTGCGATCTCGTGGATGTTCGCCTTCAGGCCGGTGATAAGGGGCTTGTTCGCCAGTCCCAGACGCTTCATCTCGTAGGCGGCACAGCACATGATGAGCGTCTTGCCGCCACCCACCTCGTGATCGGCGATCCCCCCTCCGTTCTGCTTGAGCATCCAGATGCAGTCCTTCTGGCTGGGATACAGGTCGGGAATGCCCAGCCCCTTGAGGTCAAGACCGGGAAAGCTCTGGTGCGAGCCGTCGTACTTGGGACGGACGAAGCAGTTGAACTTGCGGTTGTACATGTCCGCCATTTTCCGCTTGAACTCCGGCGACTGTTCCATGAGCCAGTCGGAGAAGCCGTTACGGATCTCGTCAATCTTGCTGTTGGCAAGCAGGGTAACCTCCGGATCACGTATCTTCATTTCCTTGCCCGTCTTGTCCAATACGGTCTTGGTGATGTTGGGCGTGGTGTTGTGGATGGCATGGCGCATAAGGGCGATGCCGTTGAAGATGCGGCTTTCCGAACGCACCGAATATTGGTTCATGATGCGTGGGGAGGTCATGTCGGCCCTGATGCTGTATTCGTCACTGCTGGCGGTATAACGGACGGACACGTCCGTGTCGAACAGCCATGAGGCGTAGCGGCTGTACACTCCCGCCGGTATCCAACGCTCGCCGAAATTGAAATCCAGATCCTCGAAAGGTATGGGCGCGGGAAGCGACTGCCGCAGGGCTTCGAGGGAAATACGTGCCTCGCCGTTGTCGGGATGCGACTGCAAATATTCCTCGATGTGTTCGGCCTTGGCCATGACGTTGCCGGAAATGAAACGGTCGGCAATCTCGTAGTTCTTCGAGAGGGGATTGTAAAATATCCGTCCACGCAGTTCCTCCAACAAGTCAGATTGCGATTTGTCGGTCAGGGACTCCATGTACGCCATGTCCACGTTGCCGTACTTGTTGAGCGAGGCGGTGAGCGCCTCGTGCACGTCATCGGTATGGGTGATCTCGTTGATGTTGTACGAAACGGGATGGTCGAAGATGTCGGCCTTGACCGCCCGGCCGTCGATGTAACGTTCCAGCGACAATATCTCACGGTTGCCCGCATCCATGCGGAACAGGTCGATGTTCTTCCTGTCGTTCAGATTGCCGAACTGACGGATGAAGTCATCGTAAAGAGTGTTGAGCATGGTGCGCAACGCCGGATTTGCGGCATGGGCGGCCGCCTCGTTCTCGTACAGGTGATGGTAGGTGTCACGTATCTCGATGTAGAGCGACGCACGGCGTCGCTGGCGTTCGGGCAGATCCAACGGGTTGAATACCGGTGCAGCCCCGCCAATGGCGGAGAGGTAGCCTATCTGCCCGTCATCGTCCACAAGGGAGCCGTTGCGGTGGTGTCCCTGCAGGCCGGCCGGATAAGGACGGGGCTTCATGCGTTCCTGCCGTGCGGCCTCTTCCTCCTGCCGGCGGCGTTCCTGTTCCTGCCGTTCCCGCTCCTGCCGCTCTTTCTCTTGGGGAGTCGGTTCGGCCGGGGCGGGATGTTGCTCCAACGGTGGCATATCGAAAAGGGACAACTGCCCGGAGTCCTTCTTCGTGCTCCTTGTTTTCCTTTTCCTGACCTGTGAACGCTCCTCTTGTGTGAAGCCGAAAAGGTCGTACAGGGACATGACCGGCTCCGGCGTGGTCTTTGCGGCGGTTGGCCGGGCATCCGTTGAGGGCTGCTCCGGCGTGGAAGTCCGACGCTCCACCTGTATCGTCTGTCGATCCGTAGAAGTGGAATGTCCGTTCATGTTACCGGACCGGTTGATTTCCCGCACCTGTGCGATGCGTTGCTGCATGGTTTCCGCCGGACGGCTCACCAGATTGCGGAACTCCTGCACGGGTGAATGGCGGAGATACAAGTCCAGATCGAGCTGTTCCGAGAGGTTGCGGTCAAGGAAATACTTCATGTCGGCGGCGATGGCTTCCATACCCCCGTCATGCAGGTAGATGCGTGCCGGCTTGCCGTAGGGATCGGTACCGACATGGCCACGTGTATGCACGATGGCGGCGGTATGCTCGAAATACTCGTTCTGCGTCGTCCCGTCGGTCTGCGTGCCGACTTCCACGAAAGACCGTTCGAGTGACGTATATTCCCTTTGGGAAAGCGTGTCCTTCTGCAAGATGATCAGGTCGCTGCCCACCTCCGTACCGGCATAGTCGGTAAAGAGGTTGTTGGGCAGGCGGACAGCCGATAACAGCCGGGATCGGTTCATCAGGTATTGCCTTACGGGATAGGCCATAGCGGAGTTCATCACCCCCTGTGAGGTGATGAAGGCGAGGACTCCTCCCTCACGGACGGCATCCAGCCCTTTGGCGAAGAAATAGTTGTACAGGCTGTTCAGCGCAAAACGCCTCGCCGTGCCGTTGTCGAAGGAGGGATCGAAAACACGTATGTCACCGAAGGGGATGTTGCTGCTCACCACGTCGAAATAGCCGTTACGGTGCGGGGGCAACTCCTCGAAGCCCTTGATATTGACCTGCGCTTCGGGATGGAGCCGGGCAAGGATGCGGCCGGTAAGCAAATCCTTTTCATAGGCAACAATTTCGGGAGTGTTGCCGGATGCGGAGTGGCATTGCGATCGGAAGGCCGAGACAAAATTGCCGGTTCCCGATGAAGGATCGAGAAAACGGCCGGGCGACACTCCGTGTTCGCCCAAAGAAGAGGCAATGGCATTGACAATCGCCGGCGGCGTGTAGAAAGCGGTAAAGGTGGATGCCTTCACGCTTTCCACCAGCCTCCTGTACTCACGCTCGTCAGCTGCTCCGTCACGCAGGACGTTGTGAAGTTCCGTAATCAGGGGGAACAGTTCACGGTCGGCCTGTGTCCAGCGGAGTATGTCGGTGAGTTTCCCGAAAGGGGAAAGAACCGCCTTGATACCTCCGAACCCGGAGTAGGCGGCGAGTATGCCCGCTTCCTCCGGTGTGGCGGTGCGCTGTTCCTTCTCCAAACGGAACATCAGCCGGATTGCCTCTATATTGTCCCTGAGATGCGCCTTTTTATTATAAGCCATTCTCTTCCAACCAGATTACAACCGTACCTGTCAGCTCGTCATAGAGCTGCCCGAACTCCGGGCTGAACATGAAATCATCCGAGAGCGTATAGCCGGCGAAGACCTTCCGGCATTCGGGAAGCAGCTGCAAGGCCACGCTGCGTGCGCTGCCTTCGGGGACTTCGGCGGCGAACTCGTTCCAGAGGACGGTAACCAGCGTGTCCAGAGGAGAGAAATGCAACCCCTGAAAAAGCAGGGCGTTCGCCTGTTGTGCCGCATCGTCGTAGGTCAGGCCGGAACGGACGGCTGCGCTGAAGGCTTCGGCGGCCTGCTCGCTGCGGGTGGCGACAAAAGACTCGTCATCCGCCAAATCGGGATGCGACTCACGCAGGAAGGCCAACAGGGTAAGACGGTAGTAAGACAATTCATCCGGTTCTTCCGCTACGGATACCGGCACGTTGGATTTATTCTGATTCATATAATTATCGGATTATTAAGTGATACAATTCCGGACGGGTTATCTCTTCCTGCCGCTTTTTTCTCCCTGCGGTTTCCTGTCCGGGAAGGAATAGCCTATGGTAAAATCGGGATTAAGCACCAGTGCGGCATCGAAGCTCCTGCCCTCACGGTTCCTGAAGCCTTTGACAAGAGGGGTGCGGCCTGTGGTCACCAGCCCGACAATCTGTTTGTCGGTCAACACCTTGCCTCCCTTGTTGCGGAACAGGGTGAATCCGCAATCGACATCGGCGCATTTGGCGACCTTGTCGAAGAACAGGATGCGGCTCTTCTTGCATTTGGGACAGGTGCATTGCTCCCCTGAAGGAGCGACATCGAGGGTGGCGGACAGCAGTTCGGCAACGATCTGTGCGGTATAGACCTCTATGTCCCGGCGGAAAGAGGGCGCATCGGCCTCTCCGGTTTCTATTTTGGCGAGGGTATCCTCCCACGCCGCTGTCATTTCGACATCGGCAATCTTCTTGTCCTTTACCGTATCGTAAACCGCCAGTCCTTTTTCGGTGGGCACAAGGTTCTTCTTGTCCCGGCGTATATAGTTACGGGCGAACAATGTCTCGATAACGGCCGCACGGGTGGCCGGAGTTCCGATACCGGCCTCCCGGATTGCGGTACGCAGCTGCCCGTCGCCGATCTCCCTGCCGCAATGCTCCATAGCGGAGAGCAGTGAACTCTCGGTATGCAGCGGTTTGGGCTTGGTCTGCTTCTCCACCGTTTCGGAAGCGAGCAGCGGCAGGGTTTCATCCGTCTGTAACTCCGGCAATGTGGCTTCCTCCACCTCCTCTTCCGGTTCGCCACGCACGGCACGCCAACCGGCGGATTTGACGACCGCCCCCTTGAGGGTGAATATCTCACCGCCTGCGGACAAGGCAACTTCGGTCATTTCCTTGACGCAATGCGGGGAGAAGGCTTCGAGCAGGCGTGCGGCAACCATTTCGTAGATAGCCCGCTCGTCCTGCGACAGACCTTCGGGCAGGTTCTCGGTAACGAGCAGCGCATGGTGGTCGGTGACTTTGGCATCATCGACCGGACGGCGGTTGAGCGGTGTGTCCCGCAAAGCGGATGCGATGGCGGCGAAGCGTGGATATTGTTGCAAGAGCGTTATGCGTGAGGGAATCTCCTCGAAGACATCTTCGGATATATAACGGCTGCCGGTACGCGGATAACTTAGCACCTTCTTCTCATACAGGCTTTGCGCAAGCGTGAGCGTCTTGTCGGCCGAGAAGTCCAGTTTGCCGTTTGCCTCTTTCTGCAAGGCGGTCAGGTCATAGAGCAGCGGCGGTTCCTGAACGGCTTCCCTGCGCTCTACGGAACTGACGGCAAGCATACCGCCGTCCTCTACCTCACGTAGCCCGGCAGTGGCCGTTTCAAGGTCATCGAAGCGGTTCCGTGACAGTGCGGAGAAGGCGATGCCGTCCTTGGCCGCCGAAACCTTTATCTGGAAATATTTCCGGGGTACGAACTGTTTGTTCTCCCGGTATCGTGAGCAGATCATCGCCAATGTGGGTGTCTGCACCCGTCCCAAAGAGAACACGCCCTGCCCGGCGGCAAGGCTGAGCGCCTGAGAACTGTTGATGCCCACGAGCCAGTCCGCCTCGCTGCGGGCCTTGGCGGAGAGGTAAAGATTGTCGTAAAGGCTTCCCTCCCTGAGATTCCGCAACCCCTCACGGATGGCCTTGTCGGTGAGCGAGGAGATCCACAGACGGACAAATGGCTTGTTACACCCGATATACTGGTAGATGGTAGGCTCGGCACTCGGCGCCTTGCCGTCTTGCGACGGTAGGTTTCCGAGAGCCTGCCCCCGAACCGTACGTACAAGTCTCCCTGTATACGGCTCTCCGTTGGTTTTCCTCATTTCAACGAACATGAATTTTAGCATTACAGGTTTCACAAACAGCCAAAGTTTTACGGTGTATTTTAAGCATCTGTTGTTCCCACTCGTTATTCCCCTTGAGGTCTTTGAGAGTACGCACATGATGCATTACCGTTTTACCCTCTGCTCCACATAACTCACACACTTCAGTCTTTAATCTCTCAATAAGACTTGGATAAGGGCTGATGTTTGTGTTCGGAAGGTTGTCACATTGGGTGTGACCTTTGGCTGTTTTTCTTTTAAAACCTTCATTATAGAATACTCTGGTCCTCTTTTGCCCTTTGCCGTCCACGTAGCTGACAATAAAGTTTTTACCCTTGCGGAGTTTCTTAATTGTCTGTGCAAGTGTGCTGTTTTGCTTTTGGGCAATAGTTTTGAACATACTGTATTCCATATTAAACCCGAATGAGTTGCCGAGATATGAAATGTCGTTAGCGATAGAATAGTAGTTATAGAACCCCCTTATCTCCGCATTGTATTGCGCGAGAATATCCTCTGGTTTCATGCCTATCATGTAGGAACGAGATTTCGGTTTCCAGACTTCTTTGCCGTTGACTTGCTCAACGGATATTGCATCGTAGTCCAGCAACTTCTTTTTAACCACCTCGTTCGCCACTCGTAGGACGATTCGACCATTGAACGGTCTTCTCAAAACTCTATTCCTGTTATGCCTTAGGGCTTGGGATTTGCGTATAGAGACTTCGTATCCGAGAAATTTAGCAGCATGTTGTGCATGAGTTATAAGCGTTTTTTCGTCAGATAGCTCTAAATTGAGCTCCTCACTCATAAACCGAGCAATGTTCGCTTTAATCTCGACACATTCTGCTTTGCTGCCGATAACCCCAATTAGGAAATCGTCAGCATACCTCACATACTTTAGTCTTTTGAACGTCTCATCCATGTTTAAGCCATAAGGCGTATTAACAATTTCGCTCTCGACTTTCCGTATCTCATCAATCAAATTTGCTCTGACCGATTCATCTTCGACGGATTTAGCCTTAATTACCAGCCTGCTTCTTTTGTTTTCAAGTCGTTTGTATTCTGTACTGCTTTGCCTTTCCCTGCCTTTGTCGAAAGATTTAGCGTATTCCTTCATGTACTTATCGAACTTGTCAAGGTAGATGTTAGCCAAAATCGGGCTAATTAGACCTCCCTGCGGTGTTCCGCTGTACGTCTTATGGAATTTCCAGTCTTCGACATACCCGGCATTCAGAAATTTTCTGATAAGACGTATAAACCTTTCATCGGCTATCCGTTCTCTCAGAGCGTTTATCAGAACTTCGTGGTTGATATTATCGAAGAATCCTTTGATGTCTCCCTCGATAAACCACTTTGTTCCGCTGAACGTCTTTTGTATGTGGGTCAGTGCAGTATGGCAGCTCTTGTTTAGTCTGAAACCATGTGATGAATATTCAAAATACCCTTCATAGATGGCTCCCAGAATCATTCGAACTACTTCTTGCACCAGTTTATCCTCGAAAGAGGGTATTCCAAGCGGTCGTTTATTACCGTTCTTCTTGGGAATATACACCCTCCTTGCTGGATGCGGCTTGTAGGACTCATCTCTGAGACTTACAATAAGGTTATCTATTCTCAGAACACTCATCTGGTCGATTGTTTTACCATCCGTGCCAGATGTCATATTGCCTTGTTTAGCGTAAATGCGCTGATAGGCAACATAGAACATTTGTTCATTGAACAGAATGCGGTACAGCCTTTCGAACTTGTAGCCCGAAACATTGCTGTGTTCACTTAAAATGTTTAATACATTCTCTGAATTTCTCATACGTCTCACACGTCTTTCTTTGTTTGTATTAAAGTTACCAACTGCTTCCCTTCGCCATGTACAGGGCTTTCCTCTGCTCGGACTACTACGGAAGCTCCGTTGCCATATTGGGTTTTCAGAGGCTAAACCTCATAGCCTTACGGCGTCCCAACTTAGGCAATCCCCATTTAGCTTGCGTAATAACTATTAGCGCGACAAACTGTCGGATGCGACGTTCGACCTTTTCTCCGCATATTGCGGTTGTGCTGCGGTTTGTTCTTTTGCTCAATCCGTCCGCTACACCGGAAGAGTACCACAGCGTGACGTTTGTAATTGCCTTCCGTCACGGCTCATTTAACAGCCACTGGACTATCGTTCAACCAATTCAGGCTTCATCCTTATGTTTGTCTTTCTACCTTGTCATTCAGTCGCCACATGGCAATTTGCGGACTTATGCCTTTACCGACATGCTACACTCCCCATTGGGTTTCCCCGCCGGATAAGTCGGTTGGTAGTAGGTTATTATCTCGAAGAACACGAACCTAATCTCTTGCTAAAGAGATATTTATTATGCAGCCTTATGGGCGCACTAACGGAAAATCAACTCTCCCTCACGACCTGCGTCGGTGGCGACGATGATGGACTCGCACCTGTCGAACAGCTCCCGGAGCACTTCCAGCTGCCTGACCACTCCGGGATCGTCCTTGTACACCTTACCCTCCCGCACCTGACGGGGTACAAGCCTGAACTCCTGCGGCAATATGGGGAGGTGTTCCCGGCGGAAGCCGGAAAAGCCGTAGCTTTCGGGCATGGCAAGACCGACCAGATGCCCGAATGCCCATGTTACGGCATATCCGTCCCCCGTTAGATACCCGTCTTTCCGTTGGCGTGCGCCCACTACGGACGCTATGCCCTGTGCCACGCTGGGCTTTTCTTATCACAAGTAAATTATTATCCAAAGCTATAAGCTAATAGACTAAATAACCAACAGATAATCAATCAAACTCGTGATAATAATGTTCTGATAATAATATGCTATATTGTGGAGAGAGTAATGTTGCTCCCTCCAAATATAGTATTATGGACAATAAAAATCATTTTGAATCCAAAGTTTCGGATTTTTTAGAAGCGATGCGTAAAGCCGGATATTCAGAATCGACTATCCGACAGTATAAAAAGACCTGTCGTCTTTTTATCGTTTACATGGATATAAACTACATACAAGACTGTAATGTAGAATCCATCAATTTGTTTTTAAAGACTATGCCACAAGAAAAAACGCGGTTGATACATGGAACCAATTATCGATTGCTGCTATTCGTTAATTATCTTACGGATAGAACTATCCAAAAACCAGTTGTAAGATACGTTATACGCAAATTCTCAGGAGAAATAGGAGGCATTATGACAAAATACCTTCATCTCTTGGAAGAACAAAGACTATCTCCTAAAACGATAGATGGCTACGAACATGTGTTTAGTTATTTTCTCAGGCATTTGTCTTTGAGGAATGTATTCCGCATCTCAGATATAGGTGAGGATGATGTGCTAACTTTTATATCTTCCAGCCAAAACAGTAAACAAAGAGTATTGGCAACGATGCGTGCATTTTGTCATTACCTGTACGAACAAAAGCTTATCAATAAGAATATTGATTATGTGATAGGAAGAAACCGTTATCTTGTAAAAGAAAAACTACCGTCAACATACACTTGTGAAGAAGTCTTGCAAATAGAATCTTCGGTAAATCAATCCACTCCTGTAGGAAAACGAGATTATGCCATGCTCCTATTAGCGACACGGTTAGGACTACGTTCCTCCGATATTGCCGGATTACAATTCAGTAATTTAGATTGGGATAGAAACATTATCCGCCTGATACAGTACAAGACTAAACGTGAAATAGAATTGCCGCTCTTAAAGGATGTGGGAGAAGCTATCATCAATTATGTGAGATATGGCAGACCGAGTTCTTCTTCCAAACAGATATTCCTATCCTCTTTAGCCCCATATAATCCTGTGAATGGGGCGGTAGTTTCCTTATCGGTCAGAAAGATTATCTGTCATTCAAGAATAGATACACGGGATAGAAAAAAAGGCCCTCACGCAATGAGACATACTTTAGCCAGCCAGCTATTGCGTAATGGCGTATCACTGCCCGTCATTTCTGAAACATTGGGACACAAAACTACACAAACGACAATGAGCTATCTTCGGATAGACATTGATGGTTTGATGAAATGTGTCCTTGAAGTCCCGGATGTCCCATCCGATTTCTACACACAGAAAGGAGGTTTGTTCTATGTCTGAACAATTCATATATCAAAGCGTGTTCGCTCCTTATTTTAAGGATTTTCTTGCGATGAAAGAGAGTCAGGTTTCCGACATTGGACGGATAAAGTGGATGCTCTTGGAGTTTGACAAGTTCTTCGTTAATAGCAACATCAGGGATGTGTTCATAACTAAAAGCATGATTGATGCATGGAAGTGCACCCGCATACATGATAAAAAGAAAACCCTCTATGACAAGGTGTCCATGTTCCGGCAGTTTTGCCTATACTTATGCCACATAGGAAAAGAATGCTATGTACCCAAGTTACCAAAGAAGGAATATTCGGATTTTACTCCTTATGTGTTTACCCGTGGGCAGATACAGGACATATTTGAAACCTGTGACAAGCAAAGGATGTATAGTCATAATATATATTGTAATCTTTTTGCATTACCTACTTTATATAGAATTTTATATGCTACAGGGATTAGAATCGGAGAAGCCATATCCATTAGGAACCGGGATGTTGATTTGAGAAGGAATTGCATCATTATTCGGAAGACAAAGAACAAGATGGAAAGGCTTATTCCTTTAAGCGGCTCCCTGTCCAAGGTTCTACAACAGTATTTGGAATATCGCAACAAGATACCCTTGCCAGATGTTGATGCCCCGGACAAGTTCCTGTTAATATCTCCGTCAGGACGACCGTTGTCTTCTTGCACAGTTTTGAGCGGTTTCAAGAAAGTGTTGGAAAAATGCAATATACCCTGTTCAAGCAACCGTTCCGGCGGAGCCTGCATACATAGTCTCAGACATACTTTTGCCGTCCATTCCCTTGCAAAGATGGTGCAAGAAGGAATGGACATATATTGTGCGCTTCCCCTTTTGTCGGTCTTCTTGGGGCATAAGACGTTGAAAGGGACTGAAACCTACGTACGCCTGACACAAGATATGTTTCCCGATATTTTATTGAAACAAACTACCATAACACGGTTTGTATATCCTGAAATGAACGTAATAACAGATTCAAACATATAGGCTTATGAGAACAACAGATTTTGCAAAGCATTTAACGGCCTTTTTCACAGAGTACCTTATTGGAGAAAGGGGCGTAAGCCCTAATACCATACGGTCATACAGCGAATCATTTAGCTTGCTGTTAAACTTTTTGGACGAACAGGCAAACATAAAGGCTGATAATCTTAGATTGGAACATATTACCAGAAAAACGGTTTTAAACTTCCTTGATTGGTTACAAGACACGAAAAAATCAAGTAACGCGACAAGAAATCAAAGATTGGCGGCTTTACGTTCTTTTTGTACGTATATGCAATATGAGGATGTAAAGCGTCTGGAACAATGGCAAGAGATATTATCCATCAAGGTAAAAACACATGAAAAAAGAAGTGTCAATTATCTCAGCATAGATGGTATTAGGCTTTTATTGGCACAAATACCAATCAACACGAAAAAAGGACGGCGGGACTTAGCTTTGATATCCCTGCTCTATGATAGTGGAGCCAGAGTACAAGAATTAATAGACTTGACGCCCGCATCTTTGAAATTGGAAAAGCCTTGTCATGTCACCTTATTTGGTAAAGGACGCAAAAAAAGAATTGTCCCTTTACAAGACGAACAAGTGAATTTGTTACGCAGTTATATGGAAGAGAATCGTTTAGACCTGTCCGGTTTTAATCAAAGACCTCTTTTCTTTAACAGTTGTGGCAGAAAGCTGACAAACTCTGGCATATCTTATATCTTGAACAATTATATTAATCACGCCCGAATACAAAATCCGGAACTTATACCGGAAAAAATAAGCCCGCATACTTTACGGCACAGTAAAGCTATGCACTTGTTACAAGCTGGTGTAAATTTGGTCTATATTCGTGATATTTTAGGACATATATCTATACAAACGACTGAAATATATGCTCGGGCTGATTCTAAACAAAAAAGAGAAGCCTTGGAATCAGCTTATGTTAATATGATACCAAACGATATAACAGAATGTTCGTGGGAAAAAGACCAAGAACTTAAGATCTGGTTAAAAAATCTCTCCAAGTAGAAGTTTTGCATACTTATTGAAATCAATATATGTCGTAAAGAATGTTATCTACACTTATTGGTTTGATAAAATCATTTAAATTGCATAGATAACATTCTTTTTTAACAATATTATTTTCTTCTGAATATCCTATTAGTTTGTTCTATTAACATTTGTTGATGCTGGAACAAATCTATCAATCTACGCATATTCATGTAAAAATCTTCGTCAACAAATTTCTTTTCATTCCTATATATCTCCAATAAATCTCGTATTTGCATTATCCGATGCTTCAACTCCATAGTAATATGACGTTGCTCTTCAACTAAATTTCGGTCTTTTTCGGATATCTCCTTATCAATTCGCTCTCTTATAATAAATTCTATATACTCTGGAGGAAAAAGAACTTCAGGAGAACGTAACAATTTTTGATTCGTCCTTGATAGCTCTAAAATTTCTTCTAACATTTCATTCCTAAAACTTTTGTCTGTTGAAGGTTTTTCCTCCTCTGAAGATTCCCCTTTTATCGCATCTAAAGAATCTTTCAAATTGGGCCACCACACATCAAAAGTCTTTGATAATAAATCTTCTTTTAATCCAGAATCCCCACAAGCTTTATTTAATGTAAGTAACAACTTTTTTACATCATCTTTGTCGAAAATTGTAGATTGAAATTGCAATATTGGCCCCTTTACTTCGGCTCTTTTCAAATCAAAAATAAAAGAAGGTGTGTCAAAATGCACACCTTCTGTTTTTTACGCACAAAGCCCCGACTTT
>ERZ779875.1240-NODE-1240-length-17571-cov-5.062000_pt1 | contig 17571 bp, 14 predicted proteins | sample MGYA00511246_ERZ779875 | MGnify/ENA primary metagenome ERZ779875 (study PRJEB29588, sample SAMEA2155093) | human gut metagenome | biome: human gut; feature: human-associated habitat; material: faeces | place: Denmark | collected 2008/2010 ... | reverse complement strand
GCAGGTTTTACCTGCGACCGCCGCAAACCGTATTTGAACCGTATTTATTATAAATCGTAGATAAAGTATAATTCGTAAATTAAAGTCCCAAGCCTTTCATCATAACGGAAATCTCGTCCGATTTTTCTTTCGACACGCTCGTCGCTTCTTTTACCTCTCCTACGCCTTTTTTTATCTTTCCCTCGCCGAGCAGATTAAACCATCTTCGTATTTCGTAAAAGGGCTGTAGTATCCTTTTCCCCTTTAAAGAGGGGTATCTTTTACATAATTGTCCGTAAGGAAGCCATATTCTCGACAAAACGTAACGGAACGAACCTTTTTTACTCTGTCCGAAGTCTACTCTGTTTTTTTCCGAACCGTAAACCCCGCCCGAAAGCAAATATTTTTCCATTATCTCCGTCGTTTCGTTATGTTTTCCGCCGTCAAACCAAACGTTTGATAAAAGCGTTGCGTTCGCCTCGAATTTTTCAAGTCCGCCGATTTTTACAATCGCAACTCTTTTCTCAGTATCGAACTCGGCTTTGTTATTTAGAAGCCATAAATCGATAAAAGAACGCAAACCGCACCCGCCGTTGTAAAAATGCTTAGCCATGTGGGCAAGGTGATAAAAATAGAAAAAATCATCGCTCAATGCGTATTCGTTACCTTCGCTTTTCGGCGAAGAATAATTCCAAACATTTTTTATAACGTCCTCGGCATCTTTTTTACAAGACTCTTCTTTTTCTATAAGCGTATGGTGCAGTTCGAGATGAATACCCGTCGGGGAAAAATACGAGACGTCGTGGTCGGTCTGGCAATAATACTTATATCCCCTCTCTTCAAACGCCCTGCGACACCTTTTTACGTCCTCATGCTTTACGAGAACGTCTACGTCGCTGCTCGTTCTCTGCCACGGTTCGGGATATAAAAACCTGATAACCGCCCCTTTAAGCAGAATAAACGGAACTGAACACTCCTCTAAAATGACTTTTATTTCTTCGATTTCGGCGTTTATGCCTTCGTAACGGTACACGGCGGTAAGAATCTGCTTTTCAAACGCCGACTTCACTTCTTCATTGTTTATAAGTCCGCTTTTTATAAGAGCGTCGCCGACAATATGCCCCACGTCGTGTTTTTTAGACAAGGCGTAAAGAGCCTTCAATTCGTCGTCATTAAGGCTCTTTATCAAATCTGCGTCTACCTCTTTACCGCAGATTTCCGCGCTTATTAAATTCATCGTCGCAAGACAAACTTTATCCATTGCGTAAGGTTAAAACTTCCTCCACACCATCTTGTTTACTACGCCCGTGTACGACTGAATAATTTTAACAACCTTAGTCGATACGTTTTCTTCCACGTAATTCGGGACGGGTATGCCTATATCGCCGTTTTTGTTCATTTCGACAGCCGTATCGACCGCCTGCAAAAGCCCGTGTTCGTCGATACCTGCCAGAATAAAGCACGCCTTATCGAGCGCCTCGGGGCGTTCGGTAGAAGTCCTTATGCAAACCGCGGAAATCGGCTTTCCTATACTTGTGAAAAAACTACTCTCCTCGGGCAAAGTACCGCTATCGGAAACAACCGCGAACGCGTTCATCTGTAACTTGTTGTAATCGTGGAAACCGAGCGGTTCGTGCCTTATGACCCTTTTATCGAGTTTGAAGCCGCTTTCTTCGAGACGCTTTTTGCTTCTCGGGTGGCATGAATACAATATAGGCATATCGTACTTCTCCGCCAAACGGTTAATCGCCGTAAACAACGACTTGAAATTCTTTTCCGTGTCGATATTTTCTTCTCTGTGAGCCGAAAGCAGAATGTATTTTTTCGGTTCGAGTTTAAGCCTGCTTAAAATATCCGACTTCTCGATTTCTTCGAGATTTTCATGTAAAACTTCCGCCATGGGCGAACCCGTAACGTAAGTTCTCTCTTTCGGAAGTCCGCATTCCGCGAGGTACCTTCTCGCGTGTTCGCTGTACGCAAGGTTTACGTCCGAAATAATATCGACTATCCGTCTGTTGGTCTCCTCGGGCAAGCACTCGTCTTTGCAACGATTTCCCGCTTCCATGTGGAAAATAGGGATATGAAGCCTCTTCGCGGGAATAGCCGAAAGACAGGAATTCGTATCTCCGAGTATCAGTAATGCATCGGGTTTTATAGCGTTCATCAACTTATACGAGCAGTTAATGATATTTCCGACCGTCGCTCCGAGGTCGTCGCCTACCGCGTCCATATACACCTCGGGGTCTTTAAGTTTCAAATCCTTAAAGAATACGCCGTTGAGGTTATAGTCGTAATTCTGCCCGGTATGAGCCAGAATACAATCGAAATACTTTCTGCATTTACTGATTACTGCGGCAAGCCTTATAATTTCGGGTCTCGTGCCGACGATAATAAGCAATTTTAACTTTCCGTTGTCTTTAAATTTTACGTCTGAATAATCTGTTTTTATATTCATAAGTACCTCTATAAGTCGATTATCAACTATTTTACTATTTCAAAGAATGTGTCGGGGCGATTCGGGTCAAATTGTTCGTTCGCCCACATTACCGTGACGAGATTTTCCGTTTCGCTCAGGTTTATTATGTTGTGCGTGTAACCGGGAAGCATGTGTACAGCCTCGATTTTATCGCCCGAAACCTCAAATTCTATAACTTCATCCGTACCGATTTTGCGCTCCTGAATAAGCCCGTGACCCGATACGACTATGAAAAATTCCCACTTGCTATTGTGCCAATGCTGCCCTTTCGTTATCCCCGGTTTGGAAATATTTACCGAAAACTGACCGCATTTTTCCGTCTTTAAAAGTTCCGTAAAACTTCCCCTTTGGTCTACGTTCATCTTTAAAGGAAACGCAACCTTCTCTTTCGGAAGATACGAAAGATATGTTGAATACAGTTTTTTCGTAAACGAATTATTCGGAATTTCGGGCATTAACAGACTTATAGGCTGACTTTTGAACTTTTCAAGCAGGTCGGAAATTTCGCCGAGCGTTACGCGGTGGGTCGTGGGAACAAAGCAAAATTTTCCGTTTTCATTCCCCACGGCGGTTAAACCGTCAAACTCGCAGCGATGCTCTTTCCCCTCCAAAGCATCGAACATTTCGTATACCAAATCGTCAATATACAAAAGTTCGAGTTCGGTCGAACGGTCGTTTATCGTTATCGGCAAATCGTTCGCTACGTTATTGCAAAAAGTCGCAACCGCGCTGTTGTAATTCGGTCTGCACCACTTGCCGAACAAATTCGGAAAACGGTAAACGAGAACTTTCGCGCCCGTCTTATTCGCATAATCGAAAAGAAGATTTTCGCCGTCGCGTTTGCTTCTGCCGTATTCGCCGTCATAGCGACCGATCAAAGTCGCCTGAATGGACGACGAAATCATAACGGGGCATTTGTTGCCGTATTTTTTCAAAGTCTCCAAAAGGGTCGAAGCAAAACCAAAGTTGCCCTTTTTAAACTCTTCAGGGTCTTTCGGTCTGTTTACCCCCGCAAGATTAAATACGAAATCGACATTTTTGCAATACTCATCGAGTTCGCTTATATTGCTGTCGATATCGTACTCGTAAACTTCGTCGATTTTTATATTCGGGCGTGTCCTGTCTTTGCCGTCTTTAAGATTATTGAGCGCGCAAACGAGGTTTTTACCGACAAAACCCTTCGCCCCCGTGACTAAAACTTTCATTTTACTTTCCCGTTCTGATTTTTTCGAGTTCTTCCTGAATATACGACAGCGAAGAAATTTTCGCCTTTACCTGTTCGAGGTTTAACATCTCGGTGTTGTTCGAGTTGAACTCGGTAAGAACGTTACGTTTTTCGTCGCCCTCTTTGAAGTATTTGTCGTAGTTAAGACCTCTGTTATCCGCAGGAACGCGATAAAAATTGCCCATATCGACCGCTTTCGCGCACTCTTCGTTAGTAAGCAAAGTTTCGTACATTTTTTCGCCGTGACGAATACCGATAACCCTTATATCCTCTTTTTTGCCGCCGAAAAGTTCGCAAACAGCCTCGGCTTGAGTTCTTATCGTGCATGCGGGGGCTTTCTGAATAAGCAAATCGCCGTTTTCGCCATGCTCGAACGCAAATAATACAAGGTCAACCGCTTCATCAAGCGACATAATAAATCTCGTCATAGTAGGCTCGGTAATGGTGATAGGTTGTCCGTTTTTAATCTGTTCGATCCAAAGCGGAATAACCGAACCCCTCGAACACATAACGTTGCCGTAACGAGTGCAGCAGATTTTCGTTTTACCGCTGTTTCTCGACTTCGCGACCGCGACTTTCTCTTCTATCGCCTTAGTAATACCCATAGCGTTGATAGGATAAGCGGCTTTGTCAGTCGAAAGACAGATAACCGACTTAACGCCCTCTTCGATAGCGGCGGTAAGCACGTTGTCCGTGCCGATAACGTTCGTGCGAACGGCTTCCATGGGGAAAAATTCGCAAGACGGAACCTGTTTAAGCGCGGCGGCGTGGAAAATGTAGTCAACGCCGTGCATAGCGTTCTTGACCGATTGAAGGTCGCGAACGTCGCCTATGTAGAACTTGATTTTGTCTGCGACTTCGGGCATTTTAGCCTGAAATTCGTGGCGCATATCGTCCTGTTTTTTCTCGTCCCTCAAGAAAATTCTGATTTCGCCGATATCTGTTTTTAAGAAACGATTTAAAACGGCATTGCCGAAACTTCCCGTTCCTCCCGTAATCATCAAAGTTTTTCCGTTAAATAAAGACATCTATTACCTCTTTAATTTAAAATAGCCAACACTTAATAAACAAATTTATCTACTTAAAATATCATCCAAAGCAGAAGATACTCTTTTTTCATATTCTTCCCATGTATACTTTTCCGCAGTAACTTTAGCACATTCTCCCATTTGCAAAATCTTACCTTTATTATCTATAAACCATTGCATCTTTTCTTTTAAAGCACCTAAATCGCCACATGGTATAACAAAACCTGTCACCCCATCGATAACTATGTCGTTTACACCACTATTTTCACTACATATAATCGGCAACCCGCAAGCCATTGCCTCTATGCCAACTTGAGCCATACCCTCGGCAAAAGAATCTATCACAAAAACATCAGCATTTTCATAATAATATCTTACCTTATCAAATATCACAGAACCCACAAAAGTTACTTTGGGGTTATCTATGTATGGCTTTATATACTCAGCATTCTTATCATAAGCACCAACAATAGTTAAAGTACAATCTTGTAATTCTGAAATTGCTCTTAACAAGTAAGGTATACCTTTATTGTAGTTAACATTACCAACAAATATAAATTTCAATGGCTTATGAACACTATTTTTTACGCTATCACTATGAACATTTGCACCATAAGGTATTACTTTAATTTTTGACTCATCTGTCCCACTATAAATTAAACTTCTCTTTACAAAATTTGAAGCAACAAAAAAATAATTTGAGAGATTGATTTCTTCTTGTCTATCTTCAATTGTTTTTTTGTTCCAAAATGCCAAATTTTCAAATTTTAATGAATTATTTTTTGATAAAAACAGTTCTTTTTCATACAAGTTTTTCACGAATGGAGCAGAAGCAGCCGAACAATCTAATATTCTTACAATATTCGGAGCATGTTTTTTCAATATTTCAAAACACGCTGTAGAATTTGTATCGTAACATATAACAGCATCCACATTATTTTTTATAGCATACTTAGCAACTTTTTTACCAAATTTATCAGCAGTTTTTTGTCTATACTTAGCATATAACTTTTTGTTGTATCTTACTAAGAAAGTTTCTATAAAGCCCCGAAATTCACAAAATTGTAAAACATCGCCATCTTCTAAATATTGGCAGTGCCTATTTAACGCTCTCTTTTTGTTATCGTTTCTTAATATTTTACTCGCCAAAGACATTAAAAACGACTTTTTTTCTTTATTATAAACTGTGGTTATATAACGGAATAAACATCCGCTTTTTTTTATTGCTGTCGCCATTCTGTAAGAGTGCTGTCTTCCCGGATGTGCAACTATAACTTTCACAGACATACCTCCCTCCTATATTTTTTCATTCCTAAAATCATAAAGACACGCCTGTTCTCTATCACTTGTTTTTATATAATTATCAATAAACCAATAAGGAATAAGACAAAATACTACCAACCAAAAATTGCTAGGCGTATACCCTCGAATGACTAGTTGCAAAATCACTCCCACCAAGGTACAATACTTCATCAAATCGATATTACTACTTCTATGTATCCTGAGTTTGTACTCATACCTTTTTGTCCACGATCCAAATATTGTCATAAAAATTAAGATCCCCAGCAATCCAAATTCGTAAAAGTACTCGCCAAGACAAGGATATGCCGACCCACTCTTTACCGCTACCACACCAAGGGATATTCTTGTAGCTGTTGTCCCAGGATTGCTCGGCTTATTGTGCCAAATTGCCCGTGGAACAAGCATAATTACTGTATAAATTATCATCTGTTTACCAAGTAAATATGGCGTTTTTTCCGGAACAACCATAATTATAGCATAAAAGTTTTTATATATTCTCAAATTATCCCAGAATGCAGCATCTAATGCCTTTTTGACTGCTTTCAAAGAAATTTCACTCATATTTACACCTGAGCCACTTCGAACAGCATCTCTAAACATAGTCATTATAATAATTGAAGCTAAAAGCAGTAGTAGAACAGAAAAAACCTGAATAAATTTGAAAGGTCTATCCTGACTCAAACGCCAATAGAAAACAAACATGATAATAATTTGTATGATAATAAATCTAAAACCACGTGCAACTTGAAGTTGAAACGTCAGTATAAAAAACAACACTTTCAACAACTTGCTTTCTCCATACTCAAAGTACATGAGTGTGAAAGATGGTAAACAATAGGACAACATACCTATAGCACCTAAATTTTCTGTAACGTCATTAGGATCCCCACTTCCAAGCAAACCCAATGTTAAAATATACAGTATACTCTTTCCCCCTGATTTTGTCATGTAAAACATATTAGCAATTAAGCATATAAAATACCCCATAACGATTAAAACATTTAATTTACGAGTCTTTTTACTATTTTCAATTCTAACATCTTCATTAAAAGACAAATCGCAATTGTCACCCCTAAAACATAAGACGTAAGCTGCATAAAAACATAAATATCCAAGAAAAGCATATAATGATCCTTTTATGCCATATAAAAACAAATCCTTATTAAACCACAAAATTTCCCCTATTAAAAGATCGTAGATAGGAGTAATAAAGAACATAAAGAAATACAAAAATGAAAAAAAAGTTATAGGTGAAAAAAAATCATATTTATCAAGCAAATACCCGACAACATACATGCATAATAATACAGTTAAACATATTACATCTATTAAATAATTTGTTCTATAGATTTCATTATCATAGCTCGGGAATAGAACAAGTAACAATATAAAAACCATCATGATTAGCAAAATCATAATAGATGCTTTTCCCTTTTTTAAGTTCATATTCATTTCTTTATTCCATTAACAAACTCTAAGCGTTTTATCTCACACCATATCATCTCTGCAATTAGATTATAGCCTAATTCATTTGGGTGATAACCATCATCATAAAAATACTTCATCTTGTCAAGTTTATTATACAAATCTATATAAGAGCAACCATTTTCCATCGCTAATAAATGTATTTTCTCATTATATAAAACAAAATTATCATTTGTTCCCGGAAAATATTTTTCCGGAACTTGCACTGTAGACATAGCGATTATCTTGCAATTATTATCACTTAAGCGACTTATACACTTACCATATAAATCATAAAATTCCTCAAGTGAGACCCAAGGTTTACCCCCTTGAACTTTTAATAAAACCTTATTTAAAAGTGTTCTAAAAAAAGAATCAATATGTTGATAAATTTTTTTATACAATTTTTGTGAATAATAAGGACGCGGATTCAACATTCCGTTTTGTTTATATCTTCTTGGTATATATTTATAAAAATTAGGTTTATGATTTACATTTGGGCGAAGCATAGCGTCAACATTACCATAGGCAATTATTGCCACATCATATTCAAAACCAAAACTATCAATATTTTCAAATAAGTACTTTATTGTTGTTCCCGTATAGGCAAAATTAAAAATCTCTACATTCTCATAACCTAATTTGTTTTTTAATGTCTCTGCATAATTCTTTTTTTGTTTCCCTATCCCTTGACTTATGCTATCACCAAAAATTGCAATTTTCATTTCACTTTTTCCTTACCAAATACCCCTTTACCCTTTCCACAATTATACGCAAAACATTGTCTTTAATTATCAAAGACATAACAAAATAAACAAAAATCCCTACAATAATTTGAATAAATGAGGTTAAAACAGAAATTGGCATTTTTGTTTTTATAACAATCAACACACAAAACATCGCGAAGGAAGCAACAATATTCTTTAATATTTGCGCCCAAATTCCTCTTAATTTCTCGTGACGTTTTACATAGAAACATTGAATTGTCAATGAGCATGCAGAACACATAACAGTGGCTATCGCCGCGCCATAACAGCCATAAATCGGAATTAAAATCGCGTTTAGTATTAAATTCACAACAGCAGCTCCATAGTATGAAATAGTTAATATTTTCGTTTTATTTAAAGCCGTTAAATATTGCGCGCCAAAAATATTGAGAAGAGCATTCAAAATGCATATCGGAGATAAAAGCATTACTACTCCAATAGTAGCCGAATAGTTCGCTCCTAAATACCATGGTATAATCCCATCAATAACAGTAGCCATGCCAACAGCCAAGGGAATCGCAATAAACATGGCAAATTCTATAGTCAAGTTCAAATATTTCGATACAGATTCATCGTCACCTTTAGCAAAACAGTTAGCCAATCTCGGCATCATAACCGTCCCCAAAGCAGTTATTATTGCTATTGGCATGTTTATTAGTTTTTCCGCGTATGAGTAGTATGCTACTTCTGCCTCCGATACCAATTTTGCAATCATAATTTTATCAATTTGTAAATACAACGTAACTGCAATTTGCGGTATAAACAGTTTAATTGCCGGCAAAAGATGCGAGATTACATCATGAGCAGATATTTTTTGTAAAGTTACTAATTTTCTTGACATCGGAAACAAAGAAACGGTTGTCACCAATGTGATAAAAGCGAATACAAGAAAATAAAAAATCAAGTCGTCATCTGATTTTATAAACAGAAAAATACCAATAACGGTAATCACTTTCGCCGAAAGATTGCGAAGTGAAACAACACCCATATTTTCATATCCGATAAAAACCCATGAAAGGTCAATAAATTGCGCAAAAATAAGTATATATTGGATATAAAAATACTTACGATATACAGAGAATGACACCACCGGGAAATAGACTATAGATACTATAAAAAGAAGAGCTATTCTAAGCGTAAAAACAGCCGAAAACTCGCGATTTACTGTGTTTTTATCTTCTCTGCTGTAAGCAATTTGCCGATATCCATAACTTTGAAGCCCTAACAGACCAAATGTTGTAATAATTGATACTATGGAGTTGATATAATCATAAATCCCTATATTTGATGGAGAAAATACCCTCGTAATATATGGCGCAGTAATAAGCGGAACCACTATGAGTACAAGTTGATAAATTAAGTTGTAGACGTAATTTTTTATCAGTTTATTCACAATAATCTACCTTTAATTTAAAAAACTACAAGGATATTCTCCACTAACCTTTGTCAACTTATTTATCATAACAGATTGGTTAAGATCCATAAAGTTTTTAACGGCATTTTCAGCATTCCAAGTTTCAGCCATTGTCTTATATGCATTAAGGCTCATTTCTTTACGCTTTTCGGGATTATCAAGTAAAAACTTGACTTTATTAAATAAATCGTCCTCATCGCCATTTTTACAAATGAAACCGTTTTCACCGTCGTTTAACAAAAACGGAACAGAACCTATCGCATGACTTGCGACAACCGCGCAAGCGCTGTTCATACTTTCGTTTAAAACCACGCCCCACCCTTCGTTATAGTCGGAAGTAAATAAGAAAATTTCAGACTGTTCCATATATCGTCTTACTTCTTCACAGCGGGGAAATAGCCCCATTTAAACGTCTTACCCTTAAACATTCCCGTTATGGCATAATCTCTCGCCGCATACGCGCTGGCGCAGAGCATATAAGCGTTTTTGTACGGGTAATTGTCAAAGTGATATTTTATGTAACGTAGCGGCAGTTGCAATAATTTCTTTTTGTTTTTGTATATACGTTCCGAATACCTGAAAACAAGTTTACCGCTTCTGATACGTTTACGAATTATCTTTTCGGGCGCGCTACCTGCTATAACAACGTCTGCGCTATTTATCAATTCTACACACTGCTTATACGTCTCTTTATCCTTGTAACTCTCTATTACAAAAGAAGGTAAGCCTTTCTGCCCCCAACCCATGTCCCTGCGTTCTTCTTCCATGGGTTCTGTTTGAATAAATCGATATTGCCCGTTCGTCTGTTTGAAAAATTCTTCGGAAATAGCCGATTGATGATGATTATAATAGTTCGATACAAAAACTACTTTCATTCATACAACCTCACATAGCCCGAGTACTTCTCCTGCTTTGAAAAACTCGTTTTTGCAATAACTAATTCCTTAGACGAACGTAATAACTCGTAAAATTCATTTACGGAATTTACCACGTTTTCACTCGGAACAGATTCCACGCTTCCGCCCGTCGGATACGTTATTACAGGCGTTCCGCAGGCTTGCGATTCTAAATTCACCGTCGGATAATTATCCTCATAGGTCGGATTAAACAACACGTCCGCTGCCGTGTAAATCTCGGCAAGTTCTTTAACGTTGTTCGTCCGCTTTATTCCTATTACGCTACTCGGTAACATTTTCAACTGCTTATCGTTCACTCCGACTAAAACTATCCGATAACTATCGTCTATCAGTTTTGCAAGTTCTAAAAAATCGTTGAAACCCTTACGCTTCTCCCACACGCTCGCAACGCCGAGTATAATCTTCTTATCGGTAAGCCCAAACCGCTCTCTGAAATCGCTTTCTGTGGGTTTAAACACCGATAAGTCAATCCCGTTGTTTATTACCACGGTTTGATATTCGCTTAAAAACGACTGTTCAACAAGTTCTGAAAGCCATTTTGACGGGGTTACTATCGTCAGGTTCGGAACTCCGCAAAACGTTTGTTTTTTACGTTTATAATTCCGCTTCGCGTGAGAAATCAACGCCTTCGGATAATCTTTGACGCGAATACATTTTCCGCATTCCGTCCGCCACTTGTCGCAATGCGGACAATCAAAATAGGCGCAATGCCCCGTAAAAGCCCAACAATCGTGCAAAGTCCAGATAATCTTCTTACCGCTCGTTTTCAGATAATCGAACAAAATCTTTACGTTCAGATAATAACCGTGAACATTGTGCAAATGTATTACGTCGGGGTCGTACTCTTTTATCCAACGAACCAACTTTTTCGTTGCCCCGACGGCGTTGAACCCCTCGTTGTCGAACAGTCTTGACTTCAAAACGTTACAATAAACCTTGAACGTCGAGCCTATTCTGACGGATATATCCCGATATTTCTCGGGAACATCGCCTCTGCCGTAGGCGATTTTACATTCGTGACCTTGCGACAAAAGCATATCGGCGATATCGGTACAGATTCTGCCCGTACTGCCCACTCCGCAGACGGAGTTAATCATTAAAACTTTCATTTCGCAAGCCTCGTCAAAGCAGCCGTCAAATCCGCAAAGAATTTTTCGGGTCGGAAATTTTTTTCGTAAAAATTATAACCGTTCGCGCCTAAAACCTCTTTGTTTTCGGTCGAAATGAATTTCAGTATATTTTCTTTAAGCTCTTCGGCGTTTAACGCCTCGCCGCAAAAACCGCAATTTGCCTTTTCTATCACCTGAGCCGTTTCGCCGCCTATCGCGCCGATTATCGGCTTACACGCCGCCATATACCCTTGCACTTTTGCAGGCAGAGTCTGCGACACCACTCCGTTATCGCCCGTCACCATCATCGCGTCGGCTTTGGAATACATACGCGGCATTTCTTCGAGCGGCAAATGACCGTAGAATTTCACGTTCGTTAAATCCTGCGTTTCGGCGATACGCTTACAATTTTCAAGATGCGTTCCGTCGCCAACTATATGAAAACGCAGATTTTTAACCCCTTTAAGCATGTCCGCCGCTTCGAGAATGGTCTCGACGCTTTGCGCCGCGCCTATATTGCCCGCAAACATAAGGTCAATATTTTCGTCCGTGGTCTTTTTGCAAGTTTCGGGCGAATAAACGCTTTCCGCATACTGCGGCAAATAGGTTATTTTCTCTTTATCGAAGCCGAATTCGCTTGCGAAATAGACTTTAAAAGACTCGCTCGTGACAAGCAGTTCGTCCGCCGCCGCGTAAATTTCCTTCGATAACTTTTTGTAGTGGTTGTATATGAAACCGCCCTCTTTTATTCCGCCTGCGGTAAGGCTCTTAGGCCATAAATCGAGGCAATACAGAACTACTTTCGTTCCGTATTTCTTTTTGTACTTTATCGCCGCCTCCGCCATCATTATCGGCGAAAGTTCGTAGACGAAAACGACGTCGAAGTCCTTATCGAGTTTTTTAACGTATCGCTTCGAGTTTATCGCATAAGAATAGTAGTTACGAACTCTGCGAATTACCCCCTTGCCGCGAGGAACGGTTTTTACTCTGTGTACTTTTACTCCGTTTCTCACTTCGTCGACTTTACCGCCTTCTTTCAGCCACAACTCGCGTTCGTAACTCGGTTCGCCGGCAAGAACAAAGACTTCGTGACCTTGTTTCACGAAGTTCTCCGCCACGTCCGTTATTCTGAACGGATCGGGATAATAATGTTGGCAAACTATAAGTATCTTCATCTGTCTTTTCGTAATTTCGTCGGTTTTTCCTGATTATGGATAACCGCCGCTTTCATATCGAGGAAATTCGGAGAAACACATTTCGTTATTTCAAATGCCGTTTCAAAATCGAACTGTGCGAACTATCTCGTATTTACGGCGTATTCGCCGTCGTTAGGCTCGTAACCTTCCGAACCTTTCGGAATAATTATGCCGGATGCGGAAACGTCGCTTTCGTCGTCAAACGCAACTGCAACTTCTTGCTCCGCGCTCTGCTCGGATTCGAGTTCCGTCGAATGCGACTTAACTTTGCGACCCTCAACCACGCCCTTGCGAGTCAAAACAACCTTAATCGTTTTTATGAAGCACTTAAAATCAAACCCGAAAGACATCTTTTCGACGTACTCTCCGTCGAGTTTTGCTTTAGACTCGACATCCACCTCGTCGCGCCCGTTGATTTGCGCCAGACCCGTAAGCCCCGGTCTTACGTCGTTCGCGCCGTATTTATCGCGTTCGACAATCAAATCGATTTCCTCTAAAATTACGGGACGAGGTCCTATAATAGACATTTTTCCTAAAAATATATTGAACAACTGCGGCAACTCGTCGAGACTTGTTATTCTCAAAAATTTTCCGAATTTCGTTATGTACTGTTCGGGGTGATCGAGTTCGCGGGTCGCCACTTCGTGCGGCGCGGACGCTTTCATCGTTCTGAATTTTAAAATTTTAAAAGGCTTTTTATATCTTCCGTATCTTTTTTGAACGAACAAGATCGGACCGGGATCGTTAATGTAAAGCGCAATCGGTAAAATAATCCACAGCGGAATCAAAAGCACTATCCCGATAAATGACAGAAGCAAATCTATCATCCTTTTGAAAAATTTTCTATACATCAAATCCTCCCATAAACTTCGATAAGCGCGCGTACACGGCACTTACCATCGGAACGCTTCACCGTATTCATCATTATTTTAACACATTATATAATTTTTCGCTATATATGTCAAGTGTAAATTGCTCAATAATCGAATTATATGCCCACTTGTTGCTTTTTTTAACAAAAATAAGAGTTCGGGCTTCCAAACTCTTACTTTTTCGTACTTTTTTGTTAAATCGTCACAAAATATCTCAAACGCAAAATTTATATTTTTTTTAAAATGTTCGACAAAAATCCGTCACAACAATCGTTTTACAGCCTCTGAAACTTCGGTCTCCAACTCTTGTATTGTACCGTTATTTTCGATGATAATCGACTTATAGCCCGACTTGTTGCCCTCATAGTCGAATTGATTGTCTATCACTTTTCTTATTTCCGCTTCGGTTTTGCCGTCTCTTTTCGCTGTCCCCGAAAGTCGCAAATCGAGTTGTCTGCGAACGACGAAAACGTTATCGAACTCGGTTTCGTAGCCGCGTTCAAATAGTAACGGCACCTCGGCGAAAAAAAGAGGTTCGACTCCTTCCGACCGTCTGAAAATCTCGTCCATTATTCTCGGATGCGTAAAATCGTTCAGTCTTGACAACTGCGTTTTGTCCGAAAAAACGAGAGCGGAAAGAGCCTTTCTGTCAATGGTAATGCGCCCGTCCTTTTCGATCGGCGAAATATTCATAAGTTCGCAAATTTCTTTTACAAAATCCTCGTTCAGAAGCAATTCGCTATATACTTTGTCTGCGGAAACTACGACGTAACCCATTTTTCGTATAATCTCGGAAACAGTCGATTTTCCGCTGCCTATTCCGCCCGTAATCGCAATTTTTTTCATAGTCTATGCCCCTTTTCACGCGATTATTTCGCGTCGTACCACCTGTCGCCGCATTCGGTTTCCACCGTAAGCGGAACGGACAATTTTACGGCGTTTTCCATTTTGTTTTTAAGAATTTCAAGCACCTCGTCGACTTCTTCCGCCAAAGCGTCGACAATCAACTCGTCGTGTACCTGCAATATTAGTTTCGATTTAAGTCCGCGTTTTTTCATCTCCGAATGCACGCTGATCATCGCAATTTTGATTATATCAGCCGCCGTTCCCTGAAGAGGCATATTCATAGCCGCCCTTTCCCCGAACGATCGAAGATTAAAATTCGGCGAATTTATCTCTCTGATATATCTTTTTCTGCCGAGCAACGTCGTAACGTAGCCGTTTTTTCTCGCAAATTCGACGTTTTTGTCCATATATTCTTTTACGCTCGGATACATTTCGAAATATTTTTTAATATACTCGCCCGCTCTTTTCGGCGAGATTTTAAGTTGCTCGGACAAACCGAAGTCGGAAATACCGTAAATAATACCGAAATTTACCGCTTTCGCGCTTTGCCGCATATCTTTCGTAACCTCCGCAAGCGGTACTCCGAAAACCTGCGAAGCGGTGAGAGCGTGAACGTCTTTCCCCTCGTTAAACGCCTCTATAAGTTGATTACAGCCGCTGAAATGAGCCAATAGCCTTAGTTCGATTTGTGAGTAATCCGCGCCTGCTATTTTACCGCCGTAGAACGACGAGACAAACAGTTTGCGAAGTTCTCTTCCCTCTTGTTCCCTGACGGGAATATTCTGCAAATTAGGCTCTTTCGAGGACAGCCGCCCCGTCGAAGTAAGCGTCTGATTAAAACAAGTGTGAACAAGTCCCGTTCCCTTTTCGACAAGAGGTTCAAAACCCTTTATATAGGTCGAATAAAGTTTCTGAATTTGCCTGTATTTTAAAATTTCCGCAACAATCGGGTGTTCGTCTTTAAGTTTTTCGAGAATATCCGCGCTCGTCGAATACCCGTTCTTATTTTTTTTGCCAGATTTTAAACCGAGTTTCTCAAACAGAATAACGCCGAGTTGCTTAGGACTGTTGAGGTTAAATTCACAGCCTGCAAGTTCGGTTATTTTTTCCGTCATGGCTTTAAGTCTGCTTTCGTAATTTTTCTCCGCTTCCTTTAAAGCGACCTCGTCTATTTTAAATCCCGCCCTCTCCATATCGAATAAAACGTCGCAAAGCGGAAGTTCTAAGTCTTTGTATAAGTCGATTAACCCCTCGTTTTTAAGTTTTTCACTCATAACGGAATGTAAACTCAGAAGAGACGAGGCGGGCTTAGAAGCGTCAAATTCGTACTCTTTTATAACGTCTGAAAGCGAATCGTCCTTACCGCTGAAATCGACGAGATATTTCTCAATGGAAACGTCGTCGATTTGCGAATCGAAAGAAAGACCATACTTATAAAGTTTTGTTTTTAAGGCTTTTTTCGACCATAAAACGACGTTTCTGTCTTTATCTTCTATAAGCGGCTTTATAAGTTTCAACGCGTCCTCAAAAGAAATTCCTTCCTCGAAGAAATTTTCGGGAATTTTCATAAAGCACTCGGTCTTGCCGTCCGAAACGTAAAAGTCGTTTTCATAGACTATCGCAAGCGGAACTTTTTTGTCAAAATCCGGAAGTTTATCGCCGTATTTTACAGCAATAAGTGAGGCTATAGGTTGATTATCGTTTATTATCGGGGTGGCATCGTCTGTATTTTCCGATTTGAAAAGAGAATCCTTTTTTAAAAGATTTTTTAAATCAAGGTTCGAAAAAAGCAATTTTGTCTCATACGGGAAAGGAAAATCAAACGTAAGGTCGTCGAGAGTGTAAGGAATTTCGACGGACGTGTTTATAGTCGCGAGTGTTTTTGAAAGTGCGGCAATTTCTCGAGACGATTCGATTTTTTCGCGAAGTTTACCGCTCAGCGTATCTACGTTATCGTAAAGATTTTCCAAAGTACCGTAGGTCTTTACGAGGTTTAAAGCGGTTTTTTCGCCAACGCCGGGAACGCCCGGAATATTATCGGAACTGTCACCCATCAGGCTTTTAAGGTCGATTATCTGCGACGGCGTAATACCTGTTTTTTCGGTAAAGTTGTCATTGTTATAAACCTCAATATCGGAAATGCCTCTTTTAGTAAAGAAAACCGAAGTTGTCTCGTCAACAAGTTGAAAACTATCTTTATCCCCCGTAACGATAATAGTCGGGATTTTAAATTTACGCGACAGCGAACCTAAAATATCGTCCGCCTCGATAGAAGGTTGTTCGTATCTTGCGATACGCATAGTATCGAGAACGGTTTTCAAGAGATCGATCTGAGGTCTGAGGTCATCGGGCATGGGTTTTCTCGTGCCTTTATAATCGGGGAAAATTTTATGCCTGAAAGTCGGCTCTTTCCTGTCGAAAGCAACGAGCAGATATTTCGGATTTACGTCGCCGATAAGTTTAACGAGCATATTGACGAAAGCATAGACGGCGTTAGTAGGCGTACCGTCTTTTGCCGAAAGCGGCGGCGTTGCGTAAAAAGCGCGGTTTATAAGACTGTTGCCATCGATAAGAACGAGATTATTCATAAAATTTCCTTTTTTGTTGTTTAAAATCGTTGATTTTTAAAAACGAATATGTTATTATATTAAGGCGTTGGTTATATTATCGCATAAAACCTTGAAAAAATCAAGCGAAGAATGTAGAAAGAAATCGACGACGAACAAAAAATGCCGCTGTGGTGGAATTGGCAGACGCGCGGGACTCAAAATCCCGTGGTAGCGATACCGTGTCGGTTCGACCCCGACCAGCGGCACCATATAAAAAGAACGGGATTCATTCCCGTTCTTTTTATATATTGTTGCAATGCCAGCCGAGATTAAAACGAACCGTGGTCTGACGGCGAATTTTTGACTAATACGTCGTTACGCTCGCGGCTTATACGTCAAGTATTAACCCGTTCGCGTGCCTTGTCTT
>ERZ779875.1232-NODE-1232-length-17662-cov-3.608451_pt1 | contig 17662 bp, 15 predicted proteins | sample MGYA00511246_ERZ779875 | MGnify/ENA primary metagenome ERZ779875 (study PRJEB29588, sample SAMEA2155093) | human gut metagenome | biome: human gut; feature: human-associated habitat; material: faeces | place: Denmark | collected 2008/2010 ... | reverse complement strand
TTGGCGGTTTTCGCCTTCCGGCGCATATCGCTGGTTACTTCTTCTACCGGGATTCCGTAGATCTTGGCGGCTGTGGCGGCGTGGATATCCGCTCCGCTTTGGAAAGCCTCGATCATATGCGGGTCACCGCTCAGGTGGGCCATGATACGAAGCTCGATCTGGGAGTAGTCGGCCGAGAAGAAGAGGCAATCCGTATTGTCCGGGATAAATGCCTTACGGATCTCACGGCCCAGATCGTCCCGTACCGGAATGTTTTGCAGGTTCGGATTGGTAGAGCTGAGGCGTCCGGTAGATGTTACCGCTTGGTTGAAAGAGGTATGTATCTTTCCGGTCTGCGGATTGATCAACTCGGGTAGAGCGTCGATATAGGTACTTAATAACTTTTTAAGTCCGCGGTATTCAAGAAGCTTGCCGATGATGGGATGCTTGTTGCGAAGTTTCTCCAATACATCCTCGCTGGTACTGTAACCGCCTGTTTTGGTCTTCTTCGCTTTCTCGTCCAGCTTCAAGCGGTCGAAAAGGATTTCGCCGACCTGTTTCGTGGAGTTAATGTTGAACTCCGTGCCGGCCAGCTCGTAAACCTCTTGCTCCAGTTTGTTCATGGAGGCGGTAAGTTCGCCCGAAGATTGCTTAAGCGCTACCGTGTCTAGCGTGACGCCGGTGGCCTCCATTTCCACTAATACATATATTAATGGCATCTCGATCGTGGTGAAGAGGGATTCCAGTCCTTCCTTCTTTAACTCGGGTGCGAAATAATTCTTTAGCTTGAGCGTGATGTCCGCGTCCTCGGCGGCGTATTCGGCGATTTGCTCCACGGGTACGTTTCGCATCGATAACTGGTTCTTTCCTTTTGGGCCGATCAGTTCCTCGATGTGGACGGTCTGGTACTTGAGGTAGGTCTCCGCTAGGTAATCCATTCCGTGCCGCAATTCCGGATTCAGCAGGTAATGGGCGATCATCGTATCGAACAGAGGACCGGCTACCTTCACGTTGTATTTACGAAGTACCAAAATATCGAATTTGATGTTTTGCCCGATCTTTAATGATTTCGGATTTTGCAGGGCAGGGGAGAAGCGTTCCACTACTTTCGCCGCCTCTACTGAGTTGGCGGGAACAGGGACATACCAAGCCTCGTTTTCTTTCACGGCGAACGACATTCCGACCAATCCGGCTTTCAAGGGATCGATGCCATCGGTTTCCGTGTCAAAAGCGAAAAATTCTTGACCCAATAAAAAGCGGGCTAAATCGGCTTGTTTTTCCTCTGTATCAGTTAAATAATAGTTATGGGGGGTGGACTTTAAGTCCGTGAGAATCGATTTTTTGGGCTCTTCCGTACTCTCGGGCGTAAAAATCGCGAACAAATCGCCTTGAACGGGACCTTTCGGAGCGGCTTTGACCGGCTCAGAACTTAGTTTGTTAATAAATGTTCTAAATTCCAATTCTGTGTAAATCTCAGTCAGGCGCTCTTCGTTTGGCTTTTCACGAACGCAACGGGCGGCATCGAACTCGATAGGGACATCCGTCTTGATCGTCGCCAAGAATTTGGAGAAACGGATTTGCTCGGCGTTCTCCTCTACCTTCTTCTTTTGCGCGCCTTTCAACTTATCAGTGTTCGCTAACAGGTTCTCGATACTTCCGAATTCGGTCAGTAGTTTTTGAGCGGTCTTCTCGCCGACACCCGGACAGCCGGGGATATTATCGGAAGCGTCGCCCATCAGTCCCAGCAAGTCGATCACTTGCTCCGTACTCGTGAGGCCGTACTTGTTTAAGACCTCGGGCACGCCCATGATCTCGTAATCGCCTCCGAATTTCGGACGATACATAAATATATGTTCGGACACCAATTGGCCGTAATCTTTATCCGGCGTCATCATGTACACCTCGAAGCCTTCCTTCTCCGCCTGTTTGGACACGGTGCCGATCACATCGTCCGCCTCGTAGCGGGGTACTTCCAGAATCGGAATATTGTAAGCCTCTATGATTTCTTTAATGATAGGGACGGATTGACGGATCACTTCCGGCGTCTCTTCCCGTTGTGCCTTGTATTGCTCGAAGGCCTCATGGCGGAAGGTCGGTCCCTTCGGGTCAAAGGCCACCGCTATATGAGTCGGGTTCTCACGTTTTAATACATCCTCCAGACTGTTGATAAAACCGAAAATGGCGGAGGTATTCACACCCTTGGAGTTGATACGCGGATTCTTGATGAAGGCGTAATAGGAGCGATAAATTAACGCATACGCATCTATAAGGAATAACTTCATTACTTTTAACACGTTTTAGTGGGACAAAATCTGGGTAAATGTACGAAAAAACTCGCTTACTCGATAGTTTTTGTTACTTTTGCGAATCTTTGCATGGAATTATGGATGAAAGAAGGAAAATAGAAGAACCGGTTTCCGCTGAATTTGAACGTTTCAATAAGGATTTCGAGGCATCTCTACGCAGCGAGACGACCCGGTTACAATCGGCTATCGACGTTATACTGAATTCTACCGGGAAGCATGTGCGTCCGTTATTGGTGCTCCTTACCGCCAAGGTCTGTGGACAGGTTACGGATAACACGATCAATTCCGCTGTTTTGCTGGAGCTTTTGCATACCGCTACATTGATTCACGATGACGTGATCGATGAGACGAAGCAACGTCGTGGCGTTCCCTCATTGAACGCTATCTTCGATAACCGTATTTCCGTGTTGGTAGGTGATTATGTGCTTTCTACCGCTTTGATCCGTTCCATACAAACCGGCGATTTGCGGATTGTCGGGATTATCTCTAATTTAGGCAGAGACTTGTCCGAAGGTGAGATCAAGCAATTGGAGACCGCCGAGGAGAGTATCTTAGACGAGAATTGTTATCTGCAAGTTATCAAGAAGAAGACGGCTACCTTGCTTTCCGCTTGCACGGAGATTGGGGCCATTTCATCGGGCGCCTCTGCGGAGGTGATCGCTCTTTGCCGTGAGTTTGGCGAGTATCTGGGGTATTGCTTCCAGATCAAGGATGATATCTTTGATTATTTCAAGGAGGCGAATATCGGTAAGCCGACGGGAAATGACATTCGTGAGGGTAAGGTTACGCTTCCATTATTATATGCCTTGCGGCAGGGTAGGGAAGAGGAGGCCGCCCGTTATTTGGATATGATTTTACGGAAGGATTTCGCGGCGGAGAATGTCGATTCCTTGATCGAGTTCGCCAAGGCGAATGGTGGAATCGAATATGCCGAGGCCCGCATGAAGGAATATCATGATAAGGCGGTCGATGTTCTTTTGAGGCTTCCGGAATCCGAGGCTCGGATATCCTTGATCCAGTTGGCGGATTATATTATGACTCGCTCCAAATAGAAATTCCTTTATCTATTAGTTGTAGAGAGATGGCTCTTGTTAGTAAAAAAGTAAGTATGCTTCAATAGCCAATGAAGTTAACTTACTTGACGAAGTCAGTTAACTTCGATGCCAAGGTAAGTTAACTTACTTTGAGAGTGCTTACCGGACACAGGATTCTAAGTCATCTGCGCCCGGTTTAATTAGAATGGACTATTTCCCGAGTCGTTTTTCTATATCACCGACCAGACTGCTCGCTCCTATACGGAACAAATCCTTGTTCAGCCATTCGTTGCCCAGTATTTCCTTTACGATCGTATAATATCGAACTGCGTCTTCCGCCGTGCGTACGCCTCCGGAGATCTTGATGCCAACCTTGTTTCCGGTGATGGAATGGTAGGTTTTGATGGCTTTGCACATGGTATAGGCGGCCTCGAAAGTGGCTCCCGGGTATCCTTTACCCGTGGAGGTCTTGATGAAGTCCGCACCGGAATACATGGCTAGGATGGATGCCTTTTGGATGTTCTCCGCTGTGACTAAAGCTCCGGTCTCTAGGATTACCTTTAAATGGGCGTGGCGACAGCTCTCTTTGATCTCTTGTAATTCTTCCGTCAGTTCCTCGAAATTGTCTTCCATGAAATAGCCTAGGTTCATGACAACGTCGATTTCATCGGCTCCTTGCATGACGGCCATGGCCGTTTCGGCGATCTTGACTTCCGTAAATGTCTGTGAGGATGGAAAACCTCCGGCAACCGACGCGATCTTAACCTCTTGTGCAGTAAGTGCCTGCTTAACCGTTTCCACGAATAGGGGATAGACGCAAATAGCGGCTACGTTCGGGACATCCGGACGAGTTCCCTCGAAATCATTTACCGTGTCTACCATCTTCCAGATACTTTCTTTGGTATCCAGGCTGGTTAATGAGGTCAAGTCGATGCAACCATGAATCGTTTTCAATACTTCCGGTGTAAAGTTCTCTTGGAAATGTTTCTCTAAAAGAGCGTTTACAGCCTCGGTGGTCTGGGTATCCGGCAGGGCCGGCTCAAACTTATTGAAAGCTTCATGATAACGGTCTATCTGTACGGAATTTGATTCGTGTTCATGTTCATGATGATGATCATGTCCACATTCGCAATCGTGATGATGTGCCATATGCTTATAGTTTTTGATTGTTTATATGTCGTTCTTTATCTCGGTCTGTTTTCTTTTGGAGATTCTTCTCGAAAGCGGCGGTAAGATCTACTCCGGTCTGGTTGGCCAGACAGAGCAATACCCATAACACATCCGCCATTTCATCGCCTAAATCCCGGTGTTTGTCACTTTCCTTGAAAGACTGCTCACCGTAGGTACGTGCCATGATCCGGGCTAGCTCGCCCACTTCCTCGGTGAGGATGGTCATATTGGTAAGCTCATTGAAATAACGGACCCCATAGGTCTTGATCCAAGAGTCTACCATTTGCTGGGCTTGTTGTAAGGTTATATCTGCCATACTTATTCTTTATTTTGAGAGTCGATAATAATAGTAACCGGCCCGTCGTTTAAAAGTTCAATTTTCATATCAGCTCCGAATGTTCCGGTTTGTACAGGTTTTCCGAGTTGAAGCCCTACCTCTTCGCAAAAAGCTTTATACATCGGAATGGCGATATCCGGTTTAGACGCTTTTAAGTAGGAGGGGCGGTTCCCTTTTTTCGTAGAGGCGTGTAAGGTAAATTGGCTGACAACCATGATCTCGCCTCCCGCTTCGATAACCGAGCGGTTCATGACCCCGTTTTCATCGTCAAATATGCGTAGGTTGGTGATCTTTTTTGCCAACCATTCAATGTCTTCTTGCGTATCCTTGTCCTCGATACCGACTAATACCAATAGCCCCTTTCCAATTTTGGACTTAAGCTGTCCGTCTATCGTGACGGAAGCGTGCTGCACACGTTGTGTAACTGTTCTCATCTTGTTCGCTTTTTGTTCGCTTTTGTTTTATTTTTGTTCGCTTTCTGTTCGCTTTCCATCCAGTCCCTCTTGTAGTGCCTTGGCTTTCGCCTCGCCAATCACGGATTTCAGTTCCTCGAAGCTTGCTTCCTTGATTCGTTTTACGCTTTTAAAGTGACGTAAAAGTAATACTTTTGTCTTTTCACCGATACCCTTAATGGTGTCTAATTCGGATTTTGTCTGGGTCTTACTTCGTTTATCCTTGTGGAAAGTGATGGCGAAACGGTGTACCTCGTCTTGTATCCGGGTAAGCAGATGGAATAGCGGACTGTCCAAACGCATGCCAACGGTTACGGGTGGGAACCCGAATAATAACTCCGAGGTTCGGTGCTTACCATCTTTCGCTAGTCCGGCGATTGGAATGGACAAGCCTAATTCATCTTCTACCACCGAGCGAACCACTTCCATTTGCCCCTTTCCACCGTCTGTTATAATCAAGTCGGGTAGGGGAGATCGCTCCTCGATCGCCCGCCCGTAACGCCTACGGACGACTTCTTTCATGGAGGCGTAATCATCCGGACCGACTACGGTCTTTATATTGTATTTGCGATACTCCTGCTTCGACGGTTTCCCCATCTTGAATACCACGCAAGCCGCTACCGCATCGCTCCCCTGTATGTTTGAATTATCGAAACATTCGATATGAGCAGGCAATTTCTCCAAATGCAAGGCTTCTTGGATCTCTTTCAAGATACGGGTATTCCGTTGTTCCGGATTCAACTTTTCCGCTTGTTTCAAGCGGTCAACCTTAAACTGCTTGACGTTCATCTCGGATAAATCGAGCAGTTTCTTTTTATCCCCTCTTTGGGGAATGGTGAAAGTGACATTCTCTAGCTGCATGTCCAGCTTGAAGGGTACGATAATCTCCCGGGCGGTGCTTTTAAAACGATTCCGCATCTCGATAATACCGAGGCTTAACAATTCCTCCTTGGTCTCGTCCAATCGTTTTTTATACTCGAATGTATAGGCTTGTACGATCGCCCCGTTTCCGATATGCATAAAGTTCACATAAGCGGAATGGTCATTCTCTATGATCGTGAATACATCTATATTATGTAGCATCGGGGTTACGACCGTAGATTTAGAACGGTAGTTCTCGATGACTTCGTATTTTTCCTTGATCTTTTGCGCTTCCTCGAACTTGAGCTCGGCAGCGAGCGATTGCATCTCCTCATAGAGGTGTTTGCTAATTTGCGAGATGTTGCCTCGCAGAATCTCTTTGATCTCGGAAATATTTTGCTGGTATTCTTCCAATGATTGCAAGCCTTCACAAGGCCCTTTACAACGCTTGATATGGTATTCCAGACAAACCTTATAGCGTCCTTGTGCGATGGATTCGGGAGTGAGGGGATATTTGCAAGTGCGTAAAGGGTAAAGTTCCTTTAGCATCTGTAGCATCACTTTCGCCGTGAACAAAGAGGGATAAGGACCGTAATATTGTGATCCGTCCCGAACGATGTTCCGGGTTTGGAAAACCCGGGGAAAGTACTCATTCTTTACCACGATGGAAGGGTAGGTTTTGTCGTCCTTCAATAATACGTTATAGCGGGGACGATACTGTTTGATGAGGTTGTTTTCCAGTAGTAACGCGTCTTCTTCCGTATCGACGACTATATATTTGATATCCCGGATTTGCTTGACTAACACACGGGTCTTATTGCTGTCATGTACCTTGTTGAAATAAGAGGATACCCGTCGTTTTAGGTTCTTCGCCTTGCCGACGTATATAATCGTTCCGTTTTCATCGAAATACTGGTAGCATCCCGGCTTTTCCGGAATGACCGATAGGATCGTCTTGATATGTTCGTCTTTATCGGCTATCATACGAATAGGGAAGTAAATTGGAATGTCTCGCTATTGAACAAACCTTTGTTGCTAAGTTTCAAGGATGGGATCACCAGCAATCCCATAAAAGAAAGCGTCATTTGTAATGAATCCATCGGTGTCTTTAACCGTTTGATCTTTTCCTCGATCTCTTCGTAACGGCGGCTCGTCTCTTCCAATGATTCGTCACTCATCAATCCCGCTACCGGCAAGGGCAGGAGAGTGACTTCGTCCATACTGCTTACTGCGATTCCACCTTTAGCCTTTATTACCGCATTGATCGCTTGCATAAGCTCGAAATCGGTTACGCCTATAGCGATGATGTTATGGCTATCGTGGGAAATACTTTGAGCGATGGCACCGAGCTTGAGCCCTGTTCCTTTTATAAAGGCAATAGCGGGAGGAGCCGTTTGATAGCGATTTAGAATGACGAGTTTTAAAATGTCTCGTTCTGTATCTGATTCTACAAATCCATCGAATGTATGTACAGGATATAGTTCTTCTTTCGTGATTAATTCGCGGTCTTCGCAAACAATGACACGCATCTGTTTTCCTTTCGCTTTTACCGCTAGCTTTTCTAATGGGATCGGTTTCGTGTGGAAATTATTGCGGAGTATAGGTTTGTGGAAAGGAAGCGTGCATTTCTCTCCATCGTATACACAGGTTCCTTGTATATAGGTTGCCTGTATGGTTAGATTCTTTAAATTGTTTACTTGGATAAAATCGGCGGAGTCTCCCTCTCGTAAGAAACCTGCGGGAATTTTATAGTGCATGGCCGGATTATAGGAAGCGGCCCGTAATACATCATATAGATCATATCCTAAATCCAGCGATTTTTTTACCATCCTATTTATGTGTCCTTTGTTTAAAAACGAAGGATGTGCGTCATCCGTACAGAACATGATTTGTTCGGGATACTCTTTCAATAGCGGATGAAGTGCGTCAAAGTTTTTCGCTGCGCTTCCTTCCCGAATAAGGACATGCATCCCAAGCTCACATTTTTCACGGCCTTTTTCTAGATAGATGGTTTCATGATCGGTGGAAATGCCAGACTCGATATATGCCTTTAGCTTGGGGCCTGTTGCTAGGGGATAATGTCCGTCGATGGGTTTCCCTGCGTTTTTTGCGGCTTCTATTTTGCGCATAACTTCCGGATCTTTATTTAAGACTCCGGGGTAATTCATCATCTCTGCCAAGAAGTGTAGATCCTCTCGTTCCAACAAACGAGCGGTTTCGTCTGCGTCTATGATCGCACCGGAGGTTTCCATAATCGTAGCCGGTACGCAAGATGGGACACCGAACCATGTGTAGAAAGGAATCCCTTTCGCGTTGTCGAGCATATATTCGACTCCTTCGGTGCCCATTACATTCGCTATCTCATGAGGGTCCGCCACGGCACCGATACTGCCATGGCGGACGGCTGCGTGAATGAATGCCGCAGGGGTTACCATGCTACTCTCTATATGGACATGCGCGTCAATAAAGCCGGGGAGGAGGTAAGATCCCTCATCTTGTCCGGTAGGGATTACCTTTCCGATATGCCCGTTTAGGATTGAAATCTCTGCCCCGAAGGTGCGCCTGTTGATTATATCTACCAGATTTCCTCGTATAACCAGTGTTTTAGCTTCATTCATTTGAATATCTCCTTTAATATGTTTCACGTGGAACATTTCGTGTTTTATCTTCCGAGCAGTACCAAAAGGATGTTGATGTCGCTAGGGGAAATACCCGGAATACGGCTCGCTTGAGCGATCGTGTCGGGGTCTATCCGGGTCAATTTCTGGCGGGCTTCCGTAGATAAAGACTGGATAGAATTGTAATCGAATTTACCCTTGATCCGGATATTCTCTAAGCGGTTTATCTTGTCCGCTATGATTTGCTCTCGTTTGATGTAGCCGCTATACTTAATCAATATCTCGGCGGCCTCGATGATCTCTTCCTTACGAGAGGCCGGGACTTTGTCCAGCTCCGCACGAAGGGCCGGAACTAGATCCGCTAGGTTCTCTAAGGTAGTCTGCGGACGGAGTACGACATCGAATAATTTGCAACCATGGGATAGGGGGGCTGTGCCCAGTTTCTCCAAACCGCTATTTATATATTGAGGCTTTACGGAGTAGGTCTCCACAAAACGGATGATAGCGTCACGGCTCTCTTTTTTCTCTCGCAGTAAATCGTAGCGGTCTTGTTTGGCCAATCCCATTTGGTAGGATTTCTCGGTGAGTCGCATATCTGCGTCGTCTTGGCGCAGTAAGATGCGGTACTCCGCACGAGAGGTAAACATACGGTAAGGCTCGTCTACGCCTTTTGTTACCAAATCATCGATAAGGACACCGATATAAGCCTCATCCCTTCCGAGGATAAAAGGTTGTCCGCCGTGGCAATTGATGTGGGCGTTGATACCCGCTACCAAACCTTGTCCGCCGGCTTCCTCGTATCCGGTAGTCCCGTTGATCTGTCCGGCGAAGAAAAGATTTCGGATTTGTTTGGTCTCCAAATTGTGTCTTAGCTGAGTCGGGTCGAAGAAATCGTATTCAATCGCATATCCGGGACGATAGATTTGCACGTCACGGAAAGCGGGGATCGCTTGGAGCGCACGAAGCTGGATATCCAAGGGTAGGGAAGAGGAGAAGCCATTTAGGTAGTATTCCTGCGTGGTCTCGCCTTCCGGCTCTAGGAATAGTTGATGTTGCGTCTTGTCGGCGAACGTCACGATTTTCGTTTCGATACTAGGACAATAACGGGGACCGATACTTTTGATCTGTCCATTATAAAGAGGAGAGTCGGGGAGACCTTCCCGTAATATATCGTGGCAAGCCTCGTTCGTAAAGGTAGTCCAGCAACTCAATTGTTTTAATTTACGATGACTGGTATCCATGTAAGAGAACTTATGGAAATCGTTTTCCCCCGGTTGTTCCTCCATTTCATCGAAGTGAACGCTCCGGCCATCAATACGGACCGGTGTTCCGGTTTTCATGCGATCTGTTTGGATACCTAAAGAGATAAGTTGCTCGGTAAGTCCGGTCGCCGCAGGCTCGGCGATACGTCCGCCCCGTATCTGGGTTCTTCCGATATGAAGCAGGCCGTTTAGGAAGGTCCCGTTCGTAAGCACCACCGCTCCGGCACGGAATACGACATTCATTCCCGTACGAACGCCGCAGACTTGTCCATACTCGATAATCAGTTCTTGAACCATATCCTGCCAGATGGATAGATTCGGCATATTCTCCAGTATGCCCCGCCAGCAATCGATAAAACGGGCACGGTCGCTTTGGGCACGCGGGCTCCACATGGCCGGTCCTTTGCTACGGTTTAACATACGGAATTGAATAGCGGTCTGGTCGGTCACGATTCCCATATATCCGCCTAGCGCGTCGATCTCTCGTACGATCTGTCCTTTGGCGATTCCCCCGACTGCCGGGTTACAACTCATCTGGGCGATCTTGTTCATGTCCATCGTGATCAAAAGCGTCTTTGATCCTAGATTCGCCGCGGCGGCGGCGGCTTCACAGCCGGCATGTCCTGCGCCTACTACTATTACATCGTAATTGAAAGTCATTTTTATTCCCTTTTATTTTACGCGAAGATAGTGAGTGTTCGTGAAAGAATTCGTTTATATTTGTATAATAAATACATACATTGTTTTCAGGTTTAACGAACTAAAGATTTAAGCTGCTATGAATTCTATTCAATGCCGTATCCTTGTTTTCCTTGTTTTACTGACCTCTTGCTTCAGTCCGGTTTATGGGAAAGATAAGAAACCTCGTCAAGCGATCGAGAAGTTATCGATCGATGGTCCCTATCTATTGAAAGCGGATGATGGTAGTATGCGTGCGATATCTGTAGACGGGAAAGGCCGGTTATTGGATAAGCATTATAAAAGTATACCTACCACCTTTTCATTCGAGGTGTTTTCTGATAACGGGGAGAGATTGTTTCCGGTAACCATACACTCCATCTCTCGTCCGAAATGGAAAGATGTGCAACCAGAGAAGACGTTTGTTCTTTCAGATCCACATGCGAACTGGTCTTGTTTCGCCTCCCTGTTAAAGGCGGGAAAAGTGATCGATGCGGACTATAATTGGATTTTCGGGACTAACCAATTGGTAATAATCGGTGACGTCTTTGACCGGGGCGTGGATGTACTCCCTATCTATTGGTTGATCTACAAATTGGAGAAAGAAGCGGAGGATGCCGGTGGAAAAGTGACTTTCTTAATCGGAAATCATGAGACCATGGTTCTGGGAAATGATTTGCGATATACGAAGAAGAAATATACTCAATTGGCGGATACTTTAGGAATGAGCTATCCGGAGCTTTGGCAGAAAAGCGAGTTGGGACATTGGTTGAAAACTCGTAACTCGATACAAGTGGTCGGAGATAACCTGTTTGTCCATGCCGGGTTGAGCAAGGAGTTTTTAGACCGGAATTACGATATCCCTACCGTGAATGAGATCGTGAGCGATGGTCTCTTCTTGACGAAAAAAGAACGTAATATAGATAAAGGCTCCGATCTTTCTTTTATGTTCGCTACGTATGGACCGATCTGGTATCGGGGTATGGTACGTAGTGCGGATAAGTATCATCCGCTAGACCGGGATGATTTGCGGAAAATATTAGAGAAATATAATGTGAACCGCATCTTTGTAGGTCATACCATTTTCGATGATATCACGACTTTCTATCATTATAAAGTGATTGCCGTGAATGTCGATAATCAAGAAAACAAGGAGAAGGAACGAGGCCGTGGCGTCATGATCGAGAAAGACGGCTCTATGTTTGTCGTATATGATTCGGGAAAACAGGAACCGTTGTTGATCGAGTAATATTTGGTGCTTGAGCTGTCAAGGCTGCTACCATCATGGTGGAGGAAGAAGTGCCTCCCCTAATGTGAAGTAATGAGATAGGGAGTGCAACTTTTATGTATCTTAAATCATCTATAAATATAGATATGTTTTAAATGTAGGAGTTATGAGAAAAGTTGTATTACTGTTTATCTTGTTTGTTTTCTCTTTGTCGCGAGCCGATGCTCAAGAGTTCCATTTTATTCCTAGGATTGGCTTGAATTTGGCAAATACTTATCCCGAAAGTTTTGCGGACATGCGTCCGGGGTTAAATATTGGTGTGGCGGAGGAAATACGTTTTAGTAAACTGTTTGCTTTAGAACCGGGTGTTTATTATTCTATGCAAGGTTACCAAAAAGAAAACGCTAAAGGCGAGACAGCCCGGCTAAAGGCGGATTATTTAAATATTCCTATTTACGCTAAATTTTATTTGTATCGAGGATTCCATCTTTTTGCGGGCCCACAAGTTGGCTTTAATGTAAGGGCGAAAGCTTCGAATTATATTTTCGTCTCGGGTCCTACTCCGGTGCACCAGAGCGAGTACGATTTCTCCGGTGATAAAAAAGAAGAGATCCGGAATTGTGATTTCTCCGTTTCAATGGGGCTTGGCTATACCTTTGACATGGGATTAGTCATCTCCGCCAATTATAATTTAGGATGTACTCATTTCTTTAGGGAGCCGGAATACTCATTAGGTGGAAGCAATCATTTTAGGGGAAAAGATCATAATGGGGTTATTCAATTCAATCTAGGATGGCGTTTCTGATCTCCAGTAAATCGTGAATTAAGAGAGATCGCTTGTTCCTCGTTCAGCCTTGCGGCATGGCTACGTAGGCAATGAACTGCTTTCGGGCATTGCTCGTCCGTGGCGTAGCAATACGTGTAATCGTAAGGTATGTCTTCTGTTTTCATATTTGTGTTTTTGGGATTGGTTGATGTTTTATCCCCGACATTCCTCCGGCAAGATCGCTAACGCTCTGTTCTCGTTCTCCTCCATGATCTCCCGCTCGCCGGGACCTTTGTCGTTGATACCGCAAAGGTGCAGGATGCCGTGGATGGTGAGCAATAGCATCTCCTGCATGGTGCTGTGCCCGGCTGCGGCAGCCTGTTGGGCGGCGACCCACGGGCAGATGACGATGTCGCCGAGCACTCCTTCCATCACGGTTTTGCCGTCGCCGGGGCGCAGCTCGTCCATCGGGAAGCTCATCACGTCGGTCGGGCCTTCGAGGTTCATCCAACGCATGTGCAGTTGGGCGATGGGATCCGGGTCCACGAACATGATGGTCAGGTCGGATTGTGTGCTGACCCTCATCTGGCTCATGACCCATACGCCGAGGTCGGAAAAGATTTTGCCGTCGATCTGCCAGGCGGTTTCGTTCGTCACTTCAACGCTCATTTATGCGTTTTCCTTGTTCTTGTCGTCGAATGGTTGCGATGATGCGGCACGCGCGCTTCTGCTGTGGTCTCCCGCTATGGCCGTGTGCCTGTCGTAGGCGGCGACGATTTTGCCCACGAGCGCGTGGCGGACCACGTCTTCGGGCTTCAGGTGGGCGAAGGCGATGTCGTCGATGCCGTCGAGGATGCGTTCGATGGTGGCCAGACCTGATTTCGGCACGGTCAGATCCACTTGGGTCACGTCGCCGGTGATGACCATTTTGGTGTTGAATCCCAGTCGGGTCAGGAACATCTTCATCTGCTGTTCGGTGGTGTTCTGGGCCTCGTCGAGGATCACGAACGCGTCGTTGAGCGTGCGGCCGCGCATGTAGGCGAGCGGCGCCACTTCGATGGTGCCGTCGTCCATGTATCGCTTGAGCTGGTCCGCTCCGAGCATGTCGGACAGCGCGTCGTACAGCGGTCGCAGGTACGGGTCGACCTTTTCGTTGAGCGTGCCCGGCAGGAAGCCGAGGTTCTCCCCTGCTTCGACGGCGGGACGGGTCAGTATGATGCGCCGGACCTGCCTGTCTTGGAAAGCACGTACCGCTTTGGCTACGGCAAGATAGGTTTTGCCGGTGCCTGCCGGTCCGATGGCGAAGGTGATGGTGTGCGATTCGATGGCGTTGACGTAGGCTATCTGTCCGGCGGTTTTGGCACGGACCGGTTTGCCGAGCGCGAAGGTGATGACGCCCGGCACGTGAGGACGCCGCCTGTCTGCGGTTTCCTCACGATGGGACGCGTGCGACTGTTGCCTGCCGGCCATGCGCAATTCCTCCACCACGCGGCCGTGGCCGGGATGTGTGTCGCGGACCGGATTTTTAAGCACGTTCTGGTCGAGCATGCGACGGACGGTATCGGCGTCCATCGGCGCGGTATAGGCGGCTTGGATGATATCGGCAACCACCTGTTCGGCTTGGGCGGCTTGGGATTCGGATTTGCTGGAATGCGACATGATGGCGATGCGGTTGCCCCGTACGATGATGGTCAGGTCGGGGAACGCACGTTCGACTTCCCGAAGCACCTCGTCCACAGGGCCGAGCACGGTCACCGGATCAAGCTGTTGGGGTATCGCGATGGTGCGTGTAGTGGTGGGCACAGAACCTCTTCCGATGTCGGTATTGGCAGTATGTGGACTATTCGTCGAGCTTTTCGCCGGTAAGCACGTGGGCGTGCACGTGGAACACGGTCTGTCCGGCGTCGATTCCGGTGTTGAAGATCAGACGGAAGGCGCCATGGAACTCCTGGTCGGCGATTTTCTGCGCCACTTCGGCCATGTGGGCGAGCTGTGCCGGATCCTCTTTGGCGAGTTCGGCGACGTTCGCGTAGTGCTTGCGCGGCACGATCAGTACGTGCACCTTGGCTTTCGGATTGATGTCCTTGAAGGCGTAGGTGGCATCGTCCTCGTACACCTTCTCGCTGGGAATCTCACCTGCGATGATCTTGCAGAACAGGCAATCCTTGTCGCTCATAACGCTCCTTATCGGTATTGGAAAAACCTTCGCTACCATGCTACACCAGCAGGAAACGGGGCGATTCCGGCAATTTCACGCAATGGAGCCGGGATCAGACGAAACGTCCCAATGCTCGCGCGAGCAATGACAGCGCGACCGGACCGGCGGTGGACGCACGTAGGATGTTGCTTCCCAGCACGCACACTTCGGCGCCGGCTTTCGTGAACGCCTCGACTTCGGCGTCGCTGATGCCGCCTTCCGGACCGACGAGCACATATATGGTGCGCGGACGTCCGTCCTTCAGACACGTATCGGACAGTTTGGCGATACCGGTTTCCAGTTGTTCCCAGGTCTTCGTGGCATCTTGATGCAGCACGATCACCATGTCGCCATGCACGCATGCGCGCTTGCAGATGGCGACCACCTGCTTGCTGGTCACGCAATCGTCCAGCTGGGGCGTCCACGATCTGCGCGACTGTTCGGTGGCGGATTCCAGCACCTGCCTCCACTTTTTGTCAGTACGTCCTGCCTTCCATTTGGCGATGGAACGGTCGGCCTGCCAGGGAATCACCTGATCGACGCCGATCTGCGTGGCCATATCGATCGCCTGTTCGTCATGGCCGGTTTTGGCGAGAGCCTGCACCAGCGCGAGCCTGGTGACCGGCTGCGGCTCCTTGCCGAATCGCAGCACTTCCGCGATTCCCTGCTGCGCGTCGCGCAGTACGGCGTGGATGCGCAATCCCCTGCCGTCGGAAAGCTGCAGTTCGTCGCCGTCCTTCAATCGCATGGCCTGGATGGCGTGCCTGCGTACGGATGAGGGAAGCGTCAGCCTCCATCCGGCGTTGAGCTCGTCGCTGTTCACCGGTACGTCGTCATGGTCCGTATCAAGCAGAAAAAGGGCATCAGTCATAGCTTCCGAGCCTATCAGGAACCCCACATAACCCATATCGGACCTATCGCGACACGCCGGGATTTGCATCATGGATTTCAACTGCTATAGTTTTCATTCGTTGCCGCTGAGCAACGCACCTGTCCGGGTGGCGGAATGGTAGACGCGCTAGCTTGAGGTGCTAGTGCCTATTTTATACAGGCGTGCGGGTTCAAGTCCCGCTCCGGACACCGGAATAAACCCCTTGGAGACAAGGGGTTTTCTTGTATCTGACGAAAGATTGGCGGAATACGGGCAATGCGGTTCATTCATCTTGACTCCATCGACGACGAGCGTGTGGCGGCTTATGTGAATCTCACGGAAATCCAGCTGCGCAACAGGCTGGAGCCCAGCAAGGGATTGTTCATCGCCGAATCGCCCAAAGTGATAGACCGTGCCCTGGCCGCTGGACGCGAGCCGATTTCCCTGCTGGTCGAGGAGTCGTGGATCGACGGCATGAGCGGCATGTTCGATGTCATCGAGAAACGTTGGGGCGATGGCATTCCCGTGTATGTCGCTTCGCCTGAGCAGCTCAAACGTCTAACCGGCTACCGGCTGCATCGCGGAGCCCTTGCCGCGATGAAACGCTGGTCCCTGCCCAGCGTCGAAGAGGTCTGCCGTGGCGCTCGCCGGGTCGCGGTCATGGAGAATATCGTCGACCACACGAATGTGGGCGCTCTCATGCGTTCGGCTGCGGCGCTCGACGTGGATGCGGTGCTCGTCACTCCGTCCTGTGGCGACCCGTTGTACCGGCGCGCGGCACGCGTGTCCATGGGCACGGTGTTCCAAGTGCCGTGGACGCGCATCGGAGGGGACGACAAGCATTATTGGCCGTTCACCGGCATGCGGGAACTGCATGATCTGGGGTTCACCACCGTAGCGATGGCGCTTGAGGATGATTCCATTTCTTTGGCCGAATTGGTCCGCCGTCTCAACAACGCCGAGACTGAAAGCGACCATATTGACAAGCTCGCGTTGATTTTCGGTACCGAAGGAGATGGACTGTCGCACCACACCATCTCCCGCGCCGACCTTACGGTGAAGATTCCCATGAGCCACGGCGTGGACAGTCTCAATGTCGCCGCATCAAGCGCGGTCGCCTTCTATGCGACGCGTCGAGTGGACCATCATGCGTGAGACGCGCATGAACGCATGGTGAAACGTTGCTGAAACGAACTGGAAATTTTCAAGACTCGCGCTGCAAACTCCTTGCGATTTGCTGAATTTATGCAATCATAGTGTGCGTAAGCGGTTTCGTGATGAAGCGGACCGACCGTGCGTACGGTGTCGCAAGACGCTCTCAGAGAGGAGTTCCCATGGCGAAGAACCCAAAGATTCTTTCCATCGTGCTGGCAGGCGGTGAGGGCACCCGTCTGATGCCATTGACCAGGGACAGGGCCAAGCCTGCCGTCCCATTCGGCGGCGTGTTCCGTCTGATTGATTTTCCGCTGAGCAATCTGGTGAATTCCGGCTACATGCAGACGGTCGTGCTTACCCAGTACAAGTCCCATTCGCTTGACCGCCATATCTCCACTGTATGGCGTTTCTCGCCGCTGTTGGGCAACTACGTCTCCCCTGTGCCGGCGCAGCAGCGTCTCGGCAAGCACTGGTATCTCGGCTCCGCCGACGCCATCTACCAGACCATCAACATCATCGAGGATGTCCAGCCGGACATCGTGGTGATCGTGGGTGCCGATCACGTCTACCGCATGGACTTCGAACAGATGGTACAGCAGCACATCGAGTCCGGCGCCGAGTTCACCGTGGCCGGTATCCGCCAGCCCATCGAGGAATCGAACCAGTTCGGTGTGATTGAGGTCGATCCCGATCACCCGAACATGATCAAGAACTTCCAGGAGAAGCCGCCCACCACCACCGGTCTGCC
>ERZ779875.1231-NODE-1231-length-17665-cov-249.069903_pt1 | contig 17665 bp, 12 predicted proteins | sample MGYA00511246_ERZ779875 | MGnify/ENA primary metagenome ERZ779875 (study PRJEB29588, sample SAMEA2155093) | human gut metagenome | biome: human gut; feature: human-associated habitat; material: faeces | place: Denmark | collected 2008/2010 ... | reverse complement strand
GATTTATATTTAAATTTTGAACACCCTACCTGTAAGGGCAAAAGCTTTAAAATACACCTAATAAAAATGGAAAATTCGTTGCGATATGTAAAGCTTTTGCCTGTAGTTTTAAAGCTTCTGCCCTATACCTTTGCTTTACCCTCGGCCAGCGATTTTCAATTCTCTTCGGCCAGTGTCCGTTGGTTCAGGGCGTATGGAATATTCTTGCGCCTTCACTTTTGCGGTGGCAAAGCCCCTGTCATAGACAAGTCCGCTACCAAAGTAATGTAGAAGCCTTGATGAGTAAAACATCAGGGCTTTTTATCTACTTCTGATAAGCCGCATTATGAGAATGTACCGTTTGAAGTGCCGAGTTCGTGGGTGTGGACGACATTGGGGGAAATAGGAAACTGGCAGTCTGGAGCCACCCCGAGTCGGCTAAGAAAAGATTATTATGGAGGGAATATACCTTGGCTCAAAACTGGTGATTTAAATGATGGATATATCTCAGATATTCCTGAATACATTACAGAAACAGCTTTAAAAGAAACATCTGTAAAACTCAATCCGAAGGATAGCGTTTTAATAGCTATGTATGGTGCAACAATAGGTAAAGTAGGCATTCTTTCATTTCCTGCTACTACAAATCAAGCCTGTTGTGCCTGTACTGACTATTTGGTAAAGAAAATGTATTTGTTTTATTTTCTTTTGGCCAATCGAGAAAAGTTTATAGCTATGGGTGGTGGAGGAGCACAGCCGAACATCTCCAAAGAAAAGATAGTTTCAACTTTAATCCCTTTACCTCCAAAACAAGAACAAAGCAGGATTGTAGAAGGCATAGAACATTGGTTATCATTAGTCGATTGCATTGAGAAAAACAAAGATAATTTGCAAAGAACAATAAAGGAAGCCAAATCAAAAGTTCTAGACCTTGCTATTCACGGCAAACTCGTACCGCAAGACCCAACAGACGAGCCTGCTGCAGAACTGTTAAAGCGCATCAATCCTAATGCGGAAATCACATCTGATAACGGGCATTATCAGAAGTTGCCTGAAGGATGGTGTGAATGTAAGTTATCGGATGTTTGTGTCTTTGATAACGGATATGCTTTTAGTAGCGATAATTATAACGATTGTGGAATCCCATTAATTAGAATCTCAAATATAACAAATACAGGTTCGATTGATTTGTCATCATGCGTCTTCATCAAAGATGTCCCATCGAATAAATTTATCGTGAAAAGTGGTGATTTACTTATAGCTATGTCTGGCGCTACTACAGGTAAAATGGGGGTTTATTTATATGAAGAAAATGCTCTTTTGAATCAACGTGTAGGAAATCTTAAATGTACAGATGCAATGCTTCAACAATATAGAAACTACTATATGTTTGCTAAATCTGACTATATTCTTAAGATTGCGTATGGCGGAGCCCAGCCCAACATAAGCGCAAAGGCTATTCTTGATATAGACGTAATGCTCCCTCCTCTAAAAGAGCAGCACCGTATCGTTTCCAAAATAGAAGAGATATTTGCTCAACTTGATGCAATAGAAGCATCATTGTAGCCGACATAGTTAGCCATCGTAAGCAAAATACTTACGATGGCTAAAATATATATGATTACCAAACGACAACCTTGTCTACGATTTTCTGCTGTTCGCTTGCTGTGCGACGCAGATAGATACGAGTGGTTTCAAGGCGTTCATGTCCCATGAGGTCAGCAAGAAGGGCGATGTCGTTAAACCGCTCGAGAAAATTCTTGGCAAACCGATGACGGAAAGAATGTGGATATACAACATCCCTGTTCATTCCGTATTTTTCAGCAAAGTGTTTGAGTTGGTGGGCTATGCCTCGTGTGGTGATGCGATTGCCGAAGCGGTTGAGGAAGATATAACCCGACGAGACGTTCTTATCTTCGAGCCATTTGATAGCTTCTGTCCTCAGGTTCTTGGGGATATATAATCGGCGTATCTTGCCACCTTTGCTATAAAGGTCGAGATAGCCAACCTTAACGTGCTCCACCTTGATATGGAGTAGTTCGCTTACACGAGCACCGGTTGCAGCCATGAACCACACTACAAAATACCAGGTGTCCTGTCTGTCACTCTTCAGCTTTCTCTTGAAGAACTTATAGTCTGCATCACTAATCACATTCTCCAAAAAGTTCTTCTGCTGAACTTTCACAAACTTCACCTTTAGCTTCTCCTGCTTGGTAAACTCCAGATACTTGTTGATTGCCTGCAACCGTAAGTTTACAGTCTGAGGCTTGAAGTTCTCTACCAAATACCCCTTGTACGCCAAAAGGTTTCGTTTGTTCACCACCTTGTAGTGCTCCATAAAATACTTCACCGTCCATTCATAAGAACGTATGGTGTTCTTGGTCAAGTTGCCCTTGACCAAATACTCATTGAATTGTGTTACCATATTGCATTTGTTTAAAAATAAAACATATAACAATATAAGAACGTAACGGGCATTATCAGAAGTTGCCCGATGGATGGGTGATTACATCCATGCAAACACTATGTGCTTTGGTAGATGGAGAGAAGCAAAATGGCATAGAAAGAATAAATCTTGATGTGAAGTATCTGCGTGGAGAACGAGAAGCTAAAGTATTAACGTCAGGCAAATATACAGCTGCAAAAACTTTACTGATTTTAGTGGATGGTGAAAACTCTGGAGAAGTTTTTCGTGCGCCAGTAGATGGCTATCAAGGTAGCACGTTCAAGCAACTTTCCATCCATGAAGAAATGTACACCGACTATGTTCTACAAGTAATAAACCTGCATCGAAAGACGTTAAGAGAAAATAAGGTCGGTTCGGCCATTCCACACCTGAACAAAAAGTTATTCAAGGCTATCTATGTGCCTATTCCTCCATACGAAGAACAAAAAAGGATTGTAAATGCCATAAACAAAACATTTACAATCCTTGATACGATAGCTGAGAACTTATAGATTCTCCGTTATTGTTCCCAATCTATTTAATAACAGTCTGACCTTTTTAACTATACGGTCTTGTTCATTTTTTGGAGGTATCGGAATTTCAATCTTTGAATATTCAGAAATCCAATAACGTTTATGGGTGTCACCGATTAATCGTGTGATACTCATAAACATTGCTATATATTCTATATTTATATTCTCTTTTACTTGCAATATTTTCATTGCAGACGATTTTACTTTGAACGGAAAATCGACAAGTTTTGAATCTGTAGTAAAGTCGTCAAAGATAATACACGGCAGCTTCTCATAGATGCCGTTTGTTTCATTCGTATGCCCAATTATAAATGATTTACCAGCTGTTAAAACAGGAGTTGTATATGTATCATCATAATCTGTTGATTTTACAATATAAGGGGTCGGCTGCTCATAACTAATGATGCTATCAAGCTGACATACAGCCCATCCTTCAGGCAACTTCTGATAATGCCCGTTATCACAAGTGATTTCAGCCTTAGGATTAATGCGTTTGAGTAGTTCGCTGGCAGGCTCGTCCGTTGGATATTGTGGGACAAGTTTGCCGTGAATAGCAAGGTCGAGGATTTTTGATTTAGTCTGTTTGATTGCTAATTGTAAATTTATTAAATTACTCTCTAATGTATCAATAAAACCTAGCCAATACGATATTTCATCAGTAATACGTTTTTGCTCTTTTGTAGGCGGAATTGGAATAAAAACCTCACCAATTGCAGACTGTGTAAGGCTTGGTACAGCTGTACTTTTATCTAATTTGGAAAAGTCAAAGTATTGACAGAAATAGAAAAAATACAAATCAGATATTGCATACATAGGTTTCATTCCAAATGCTGTATCTATATTCCAAAAACGTTCCTTTACAAATAAAGGATTGTTAATGGTACCTTTACGTCCAATAATAGTTGAACCTGCTTCACATAGATAATCTACAGCTTTACCTATAATTCCGCCACTTCCATATATTGGATATTTCCCATTTACATTCTCTACGTACTTTTGAGAGCGACCGTTTGTAATTTGTATAATATCATGTAATTTACACCACACCCACGAACTCGGCAGTTCAAACGGTACATTCTCATAATGCGGCTTATCAGAAGTTGTCTTAGACTTTTTAGGGCGTTTGATTTTGCCTTCTTTGATAAGGCGTTCTTTCTCGGCACGGATGCGCTCGAGGAGCACTGATGCAGGCTCATCGTTAGGATCTTGCGGTACAAGTTTGCCATGTATCGCAAGGTCAAGTATCTTTTGGCGTAATGCTTTAGTATTCATTTGTTATTTGTCTTCTTCAAGTTTCTTTATTTCCTCGTTCTCTTCAAACTCCTCAATCCATTCCTTCACCTTAGCTTGCAGTAAAGCCTTGTTAGGCAAATAGAGTTGGTAAGCCGACGCATAGATATTGGCATCCTTAGGTAGAGTCAGCTCTACGAGGGCATCATTCTTCTCCTTACATAAAAGAATACCAATGGTTGGTTTCTCGAAATCCATCTTGACGTGGCGGTCATAATAGTTGACATACATCTGCATCTGTCCGAGGTCCTGATGAGTGAGTTTGTCTATCTTCAAATCAATGAGCACATAGCATTGCAACAAGCGGTTGTAAAACACCAAGTCAACAAAGAAATGCTGTTCTTCAAATGTAAACCGCTTCTGTCGTGCCTCAAAAAGAAAGCCTTTACCAAGTTCGAGCAAGAATTGCTGCATTTTGTTGATAATGGCATTCTCCAGTTTAGACTCCGAATAAACAGAATCGGGCCTCAATCCCAAGAATTCCAGTGTGATAGGATTCTTTATGATGTCTGATGGTTTCTCGACCGTATGCCCCTCTTTTGCCAAGCGCATCACCTCGTCCTTATTGCGACTCAAAGCCAATCGCTCATAAAGACAACTACCAACCTGTCTATTCAGTTCACGCACACTCCAATTTTGTTGTTTCGCTTCAATCTCATAGAAGTTGCGCTCATCATGATTCTCAATACGCATAAGGATAAGATAATGCGACCATGACAAATCAAACTGAATTTGACAAACACCGTCTGTCAAATTCGCATACGCCAAATAGAACTGTCGAATTTGTCTTAAATTAGAATAAGACCAACCCTCACCGTATTTCAGACACAGTTTCTCAGAAAGAGCTTTTAACACCTTCTTGCCATACGCTGCACGCTCGTATCCCTGCTGCTCATCCTCCACAATATATTTACCAACACCATAGTAAGTGTAGACCATTGTAGTGTTCACAGTAGTTTTAACATGCTTGTGCGCCTCGTCAATAAGTTTTGAGATATGCCCAAAGAGAGCATCCTCTCGCTTTGTGATTTCATCCATGCCCTTAATCCTCCTTGATGTCAACCAATAATTTTTCAAGTTCACTCACCGCCTTGCTGATGTTTTGGCTTTGTTCCTTTATGGTAGCCATCAGTTCTTCCAGAGTATGTTCCTCTTCCTCGCCACCCTGTTTAATCCAAGTGATATCAAGTGAAGTCTTGTCACGGGCGATGAGTTCTTCAACTGAGTATTTGCGCCAACGTCCTGACGGATTACTCTCAGCATCGTAGGTTTCGGTGCGATTATTGATATTGTCGGGATTATAGCATTTCACGAAGTCGTCAAGATGATGGCGCTCTAATTTGTTGGTGGCAAGCGTATGCTTGATGTCGGTACGGTAATCATAGAACCAAACCTCCTTTGTTGGCTGTCCCTTTGTGAAGAACAGTACGTTAGCCTTCACGCCCTGCGCATAGAATATACCAGTAGGAAGACGCAGGACGGTATGCAGATTGAAGTCAGAAAGAAGGCGTTTACGGATAGTCTCGCCAGCACCACCCTCAAAGAGAACGTTGTCCGGCAGTACCACGGCAGCACGGCCACCCACTTTCAGCATGAGCATCATGTGCTGAAGAAAGTTCAGCTGATTGTTCTTCGTCTCGACATAGAAGTCGGGGCGGTTAAGCTCCACAGACCCTGCCGGACGCTGTCCGAAAGGAGGATTGGCAAGGATAACATCTACGAGCGTTTTAGGCTCACGTTCCAACGAATCTTCACAAGAGATGGGGCTGCGGTCAGTACCCACACCATGCAGATAGAGGTTCATGGAAGCGAGTGTGACGACAAGTGAAGTATTGTCCACGCCATGCAGAGCTTTGTTGCGCAGAAAATCGCGTTTAGTCTTGTCGGCCGACTGATTCTTCATATAGTCATAAGCCGTGAGAAGGAAGCCACCCGTACCACAGGCAGGGTCGCACACCGTCTCGCCAATCTGCGGACGGATGCAGTCCACCATAGCCTTAATGAGCGGACGCGGTGTGAAATACTGTCCTGCGCCACTCTTCTTATCCTGTCCGTTCTTTTCCAGAATGCTCTCATATATAGCACCCTTCACGTCAGCATCCATAACAAGCCATTGCTCCTCGTCAATCATGGTGATAACCTTCTTCAAGTAGACAGGTTTGTCAATTTTGTTCTGCGCTTTGGTGTAGATGGTACCGATAAGGTTGTCTTGCTCGCTGAGTACTTTTAGCGTTTCCTCATACTGTTTCAAAAGATCCAGTCCGTCGAGCTTTATAAGTTCTTCCCACTGATATCCAGCAGGTATTGCCGACTCTTCTCCAAACATCTCTACATTCTCCGCATCCATTTTCAGAAAAAGCAGATAAGTGAGTTGCGTGATATAATCGGTGAAGCCAATACCTTGTCCTGCAAGTGTAGTGGCGAGATTCCATACTTTCTTGGTGAGCGATTGCTCTGTAGATATATTGTTTGTCATAATTCAAAGTTATGCTGTTTTTCTTAAAACCACAAAATTAAACAAAGAAAGAAGAGCGTCATCCGCCTTCTGTTTAGTACCAAATGCTGCAATCATCTGAGCTGCTTGTGTGCGGTCGTCCTCTCGAATGTCGTTTATGGTGCAAGCACCGTTACTTGCCACATAGTCCACAATCTGGCTCATGAGCTGCTTCTGTCGTTCTGATATGTCACGATGCCACTGACCACACCATAGATTGAAATATTGTCGGGCAGTAGTGCAAACGCTGTCCAGCCTTTCAATCTGGCGATAGGCAAAGCGCACCAACTGTATAATATTGGTAAGAGCCTCGCTCTCCTCCTTTTTGGTGGCGCGTCGCACATCGCTTGGAGAAACGATGGCATAAGAGTTCCAAAGCTGCTTCGTGCTGAAGCGATTGTTTTCCATCTTCAGCTTGTTCTCCAAATCTTTCATCATATCAAAGTTGATAGGCTCACCACTCTGATTATAGATAATGCGCAATGCCTCAATCTCATCAGCATGGTCACGACAATACTTCTCAAAAGCTTCTGTAGTGTCTTTAGCTTCCTCTACAGAAAAGCCCTTGGATATAAGCGTGTCCTCACCAGGCATGAGCGTATTAACAAAGCCAGCAGCAAGAATAAGAATGTATCGGCGCACATCAGCATGATTGGCAACAGGAGATACAAGTCCCTTGCGCTCGTTGTTAGGCTCATTAATATCATTATAAGGCGGCAACGTTTCGTTTTCCAAAGCATCGTATATACGCTGTGCAATGGCATCCATAGAGTCGCTTGCCAATCGTTCAAACTCCGCACGCTGACTATTGTCGGCCTTATTGTGTAGACGGGACAAAGTAGCAGCCAGACGTTTCAGATACATATCTGGCAGATTGCCAAGAGCAATGCGCTCAAGCAATACCTTCAATGTTATCGTGACGGTGTCAGGACCATCGCCCTGTTCCGGAATTGACATCGTATGCTCGGTGACGCCCACAGCATCGACCAGGAAGAAACAATCCTTGCTGAAGGCATTAGGTGTTACGGCTCTAAGCTGTTCATCGCCGATGGTGCGCACACCACGACCTTTCATCTGAATGTAAAGCGGTTCAGATTCCACATCTCGCATGAACATCACCACTTCGAGCGGTTTCACATCAGTACCCGTAGCCACTAACGTACAAGTGACAGCAATGCGGAAGTCACGGTCGTTGCGGAACTGGCGGATAAGCTCGTTGCTATCGCCTGCCGAATAAGTAATCTTCTGTACATATCTGTCCATGTTGGCATTCGGACATTTCTCGCCAAACACCTCTTTGGCAATGTTCACGATATTTGTTGCATGGGTCTCATTAAGCGCAAAAATGAGAGTCTTAGGGAGATATGCATAGTTCGGCTCACGTTGTGGGTCGTTGAACATCTCCGTATATACTGCATCACGATAAGTTGTAAGAATAAGCTTTATCTGAGACGGGTTGATGATAGAACGGTTAAGCTCCGTCTTCGTGTAATTCTTAGTCTCTCGTGTGTTTATCTCCTCCGTTTTGCCAGTGTAGCGAGTCTCCACACGCACACGGTCGCCTTTCAAGATAGCGCCACCATTCTCGGTCGCCTCCGTCTTTATACGATACACACGGTGGTCCACGTTCACACCATCCACAATACTCTTTTCAAGCGTATAGTTCACAATACGGTTGTTGTTGAAAAACGCCATCGTTTCGGGAATAGGTGTTGCAGTAAGACCAATAAGGCGAGCCGTGTCGAAATATTCAAGCACCCTACGCCAGTTGCCGTAAATGCTTCGGTGACACTCATCAATGATAATCATGTCAAAGAAATCGTGTGGCAGATTAGGATTGTCAGGAAGCGTAACCTCCCCTGTCGCTTCATCATTGTCGTCATCGTCGGTGTCTTCAATGTCTTCACCTTTCAACAGCGAGAACAGTCGTTGAATGGTGGATATCAACACGTTGCAGTCAGATGGTATTTTAGCAGACTTCAATCGCTCCACACCATAGATGGTGTTGAAAGCTTCACCATTTTCAGTGAGGCGGAATGTGCCGAATTCATTTTCAGCTTGTCGTCCGAGATTGTTGCGGTCAACAAGAAAGAGAACATGTCGCATCGGAGTATATGCCAACATACGATAGGCAGCAAGACAAGCGGTATAAGTTTTTCCTGCGCCTGTAGCAAGCACCATAAGCGCACGGTTTTGTCCACTATGGAAGCTCTTTTCCAACTCCGTAATAGCCTCGAATTGACATTCACGCAATCCCTTCTTGCGTAGCGTTGGCAAGCCAGCAAACGGATCGTCAATGCCAAGCATACTTACAATCTCCTTTGGAGTATGGATACGGTTGATTTCATCCCATTCCGTGTTTGTCTTGCGAAAATCTTGGAATAAGACAACCTTGCCATTAGATTTGTATAAAAGAGGTATAGGCTTTTGCCAAGTCTGGTAGCAATCAGGAACACTCTTGGCGTATGTAGACACTTGTTCGCTAACCATATAAGATTCGACATTCACCTCCTCACGTTTAGCTTCCAGCACGCCACACACCTTGCCGTTGATGAACATAAGATAGTCCGCTTCGAGATTGCCTTTCAGTAAGCCTTCACGCACGGCAACGGCAGACATCGTAGGCTCGAATTCGTCACGGTTGACAACCTGCCAACCTGCATCTTCAAACCAACGGTTAATCTTTACTTTCGCTTTTTCCTCTGGTGTCATAGCTTAATTCTCCCCATTTTCTGATAATAGCGTATTATCGGAAGTTGTAAAACTTGGTTAGACAGGATATATTCATATCCGTCATCCTTAGATTTCGTCATCGTTGACCACCTCCGTATTTAACAATCTTGCTACATCTACATTCAATGCTTTTGCAATACGCAGTAGATTTTTAAGGTCTGGCTGACTTGCATTTGTCACCCACTTGGAAATCGTAGCTTGGTCTTTGCCTAATTGTTCGGCAAGCCATTTATTTGACTTCTGCTCCTCTGCAAGAACTATTTTTAATCTATTGACTTGTTCTCTTGACATACCTAAAAAAAATATATTAAGGCAAAGATACATAAAGTATATGAGAACGCTTTATAAATATTGTTAAAAATTTAATTAATAGATAGAAAATTTGTGGAATTAATCAATTTTATCCCTTTTATATATACACCTCCACACCATTCACCTCAAATATACAGACATCACGAAGCTGCCGGATTTCGTTAGAGTCCAGCAGCTTCATTCGTCTTGTGCCTTTGTAGAAGTCATATTTGAGGGAGATGCAGCGGTGCAAGGACTGGATTTCACCGCTGCGAGTCCATAGACGGATGCGATTTCGGGAGTAATTTGCTGTGTTTTCCGATGATCATCCCATGCAAATTTCGCTATAATATGCGTAAAAATCCCTCAATGAGGGATAAAAATGATTAAATTCATCCCTCATTGAGGGAACTTTTCTGAAGAAACCATCCCTCATTGAGGGATTATTTGTATCTTTGCTGCAGTTTTAAATGATATTCATCTAAAAGAAAGATATGATAGACAATAAACTATATGAATACATGGCGGAGCTGCTGAAACGTACTCCGCTTGATTTCATCAGATATAAATATGATGAAATCAACTGGAATGGACGATTAATAGGTATTGTGGGGCCGAGAGGCGTTGGAAAATCCACCATGATACTTCAGCGCATCAAGCTATCCAAGGAAGGCCATCACCTGTATGTGTCGGCCGACAATATCTATTTTTCAAATCATTCCTTGGTTGACTTCGCCGACGAGTTTATCAAGGAGGGTGGTACACATCTTTATATAGATGAAATTCACAAGTATGCTGGATGGAGCAATGAACTGAAGCAAATTTACGATATGCACCCATCCCTGAACCTTATCTTTACCGGTTCATCTGTATTGGATATCAAGAAGGGAGAAGCAGATCTGAGCCGCCGGGCACTGATGTATATGATGCAAGGCTTGTCGTTCAGGGAATACCTGCAACTTTTTGAAGGAATCAAGACCAGAGTTTTCAGTCTCGACGAAATACTCAATCAACAGGTAGAGATTCCGGGAGTGGAACATCCATTGCCAATTTTCAGAGCGTACCTCGACCATGGCTATTACCCATTTGCCATAGAGGGAGATTTTACGCAAAGAATGCTGCAGGTGATAGACCAGACGGTAGAAGTTGACATTCCGCAATATGCCGATATGAGAGCTTCAACAGCACGCAAGCTAAAGCGCATGCTCGTTATTCTTTCCGGGTTGGCTCCCTACAAGCCAAGCTTAGAGAACCTTGCCACAGAAATCGGGGTAAGCAAGAACAACGTTCCTGATTATCTGGCCTATCTGGAACGTGCAGGAATGATAGGTCTGCTCAGAGATGATACTTCGGGAATGCGCAATCTTGGAAAGGTAGAAAAAGTCTATGTCGATAACCCAAGCCTGATGTCTGTACTCAACCCTAATCCCAACATTGGAAACATAAGGGAAACTTTCTTCTACAATCAGATGAGAGAAAAACAGGATGTTATTTCCTCCAGGATTTCCGACTTTACCATTGGTGACTATACCTTTGAGATTGGCGGAAGGAAGAAAGGTAAGAAGCAGATAGAGGATGTAAAAAACGGACGTATCGTAAAAGACGATATCGAGACGGGGCATGGAATCATCATCCCTCTCTGGTACTTCGGAATGAATTATTAACTGAGTACACTTCAAGACAGTAAAAAACGTCATTTACTCAACTTTCGCTTATAATAAAAGGTCTATACACCACTTTTCATCGTGGCATATAGACCTTTTTCCAGCGCTATCATCAATTTAAAAGTAATAAAAGCCTAAATTGGTTCAAACCTGAATATAGGTTTCTTTATCATTTCGGGTTGAAGATACATCAACATATAGATAGGGTAATAGAGAATCTTGCCTACGACCTGAACATTGCCATTTGAAAAAACTATGGCGCGAGGGATAGCATACTCCTCATTGTTCATCACATTAGAGAGTGCATTATGACGTTTATAATCCTTGCCCGACTTAATTTCTATCGGCAAAATCTTACCTCTGTCTTCTATTACAAAGTCCAGTTCCCCCTGCTTCTTATTATTGAAATAATAAAGATTGTATCCGTGAGCACGTAATTCTTGCGCTGCAAAATTCTCATAAATGGCTCCATTGTTGATTTCTGTTGTACCCGTAAGTAAGTCTATCGCTATGTTGGCAGCATACTGACTTGCCAACAACCCCACATCGTTCATGAACAACTTAAACAAATTGCGCTGTTCACCGAGTTTTAATGGCAAACGAGGTTCTTCTACATTATAAGTTGGGAGTGCTACGCCTGCATCAGATAGCCATAAGAAAGAATTTCTGTAACGCCCAAACTTTGCCTTTTCATTTAATGCCTTCAAAATAAAACGCTTGTTCTTGGCATTCAGTTCTGAAGGTATTAAATCGAAAATATCTTTGATATACAGCTTGTTCTTCGGGTCATACTTGGCTATATCCTTTCCGTAGAGGTGCATGATTTCTCGTTGTGCCTCACGTACTATCTGTAAATTATTCGTATTAATATACTTTTGGACAGCCTCAGGCATTCCTCCTATGATGAGATAAAGATGAATGAGGTCATTCAGCTTATTATGCACAACCTCGTCCACTACCTTGCATTGCTCATAGCACTCCTTGACATGGGTCATTACTCCTGTGCTCATGCCTACTGCTTCTGCAAATTCCTCAAAATCGAGAGGAAACATCTCTTTCTCTGCCATATAGCCAACAGGTACACTGCGGATGTCCTTCAACTCTACCCCTAACAACGATCCACTCATCACATAGCGATAGCTACCGTCTTCTACCAAGAATTTGATGGCAGTAACTATCTCCGGACATTCCTGCACCTCATCAAAGAAAATAAGTGTATTACCTGGAGTAAGTTTCTTCTCTGCCAAGGCAGAAAGGCGCAGGAGGATTTCCTTAGCATCAGAAGGAGACTTAAATGCCTCCCTATACTTAGGATTATTGAGGAAATTGAACTCCACTACATCTGCAAAGCATTCCTCTCCAATTTTTCGGATTGCAAAAGTCTTACCTACCTGACGAGCACCTGAAATGAGAAGCGCTTTTTTTTCTGTTACGAAGAAATTGCGTAAATAGCTGTATATCTTTCTGTTAAGCATATATATATTACTTTTTCTAACCATATTTTATAGGTTTACGGAACTTTTCCAACCTATTTTAGACTGAAAATGGAGCTTTTCCAACCCTTTTTAGGGCATTTTTTGCCACTTTTCCAAGTTCCAGCCGCTGCAAAGATACAATATTTATCCAAAAGTCAAGGCAAACAATAGTTAATTTTATCCAAAAGTCAAGGCTAACAACAGTTAAATCTATCCAAAAGTCAAGGCTAAACACCGCATTAGCTACAGTGACAGTATAAAACGTCATTTACTCAACTTTCGCTTATAATAAAAGGTCTATACACCACTTTTCATCGTGGCATATAGACCTTTTTTGATATATCAGGCTCTGCTTTCGCCTTTGCGAAACTTACTTGACCATGATCTTATACGTCTTGCCGTCTCGCTTCACGATGTTCAGACCCTTCTGCAGACCATGGGTGCGACGACCACTTGCATCGTAGTATTCTGCGTCGGCATTACGGCTGATGGCGTTGAGGTGGTCAATGGCGGTGCTGCCATCGTTCTTTCCGATGCTCAGTTTAGCAGCTGACGTAAGTGATGCGTCGGATGGATGGAGGTATGCACGCATCGGTAGGATAGCGGCGTCGTGCAATTCGCTGACGCGGCAGAACTGGTCCTCGCCAATGACGTAGTCGCTTGCCGCAAGATTACTGATCTGAACGAACGAACCTACGAGGTTGACATCGGAGCGGTTTCCTGACAGTGGGGCAGTAGCGATGTCGGCACCGACAGCAGAGAGGCTGAGCACCGTCTCGCCCTCCTTCATCTTGAAGAGCACCGGAGTGCCGGCAGGGATTACGCCCTCTTCATAACTCTCTATGGTGATGCATTCCTTAGCCGCATCAATGCCTGTGAGACGATAGAAGTCACATTCTGCTTCCTGGCTCAGGTCGATGGCGAATGGCAAGCAGAGTGTTCCCCAGGCTGCGCCCTCAGGGATATTGCGGCTGTAAGAGATGGTCTTGGAGGTGAACGCCTCATAGTCCTTGAAGTCCTCGCCGTCGGCGAGTGTCAGGTCTTCTGTAGCCACAAACTTATTGTTTGCATCCTTTGTCACCACGATGTTTCCAGCCTTGTCGGCTACATACTTGTGCGCTGAGCATTTCTCGTTGCGGCAGCCCATGTTGTAGATATGCTCGTCGGCGTCATGCTCAGGACTGGCCAAGGTGGCAGATGCTACGTGAACCAATTCATTCTCAGAAGAACTGTTGCTATATGAGGAATTTGTATTGTCGCAGTAACGGAATGATCCATGATATACTGTATTGCCCTCAGCAGCTGTCAGTACAGGATAAGCATCTGTGCCGAGTTTCTGGTACCAAGCCAGTTCGCCTTCTGATTTGCTTCCATTGAGCAGGTAAGCCACTTCACCGCTCTTCAGCTGCTCAGGGGTGAATGCCTTGACCACGTCTGCTTCATTCTTACCTTCAGGATAGGTCAATGAGCCATCTCCGATAGCCACGACTGCATCACCCGTCAGTTCCGTTCCTTTGATGGTCATCTTAGCACTGCTGTTGTATGCCAAGATACCAGAAGCGGTGCTGGAAGCATCTGCAATGTATCCGACAATGAGACCATTACAATCTGCATAGTTAGCAGTAATATTGCCAATACCCAACACATTGTTAATATTGCATATATTAGCATATCCTATCAAGTTTCCGACGCGAGCATCTCCCGTAACATTGCCATAATTGGCACTGTTCTGGAGGCTTCCTTCACCAAAATATCCAATTATACCTCCAACGAAATCCTCCGTGCCTGTTATCTCACCATAATTGGCGCATGAAGTGATGGAATTTTCTGAATCGAAACAGATACCTACAATACCACCAACATAACATGAACCCTTCACTATTGCATGATTTTCGCAGTTGCTGATGTTGCCATTAGCTCTTCCTGCTATTCCGCCAGTCTCTTCTTTTCCTTCTACCGAACAGCTTTCTGTGGTCTTGATATTTTCAATCACACAAGAACCTGCATATCCTGCCAAAATACCAGTACTACAATTATCATTGCCCTTCACCTTCGCATTGTCGAAAGTGATGTTCTTGATGCGGCAATCAGCAGCACAGCCAAAGAAACCAATTTCATTAGAGGTGGAGCTGATGAAAAGATTACGGATCGTCTTCCCGTTGCCGTCGAACGTTCCTTGATACTTCTTAGAACCGATAGGAGTCCAACTGAGCTCTGCTACCTGCTTTTCGGCATCAGCCTTATGGCACACACTGCTCATATCAATTGCTTCCACATCATCGGCAATCTTTGCGCAGGCACTTGTCTTACCTGCATTCACGTAGTCACGGAACCACGCCAGATGATCTGCCGTCTTCAGTATGAAAGGTTCAGCCTCGGTTCCATTACCAGTCACGCCTGTAGGTGGTTGATTACTTATCAGTTTTACATTGAGCGTGACCTCGCCTTCGATGGCATCGCCATCATCCTCTCTGGCACCGATATAATAAGTGGTGCCTTTCTTTACTTCGTAGGTGATTTTGAAGTCCCAGCCATTACCACTACCTTTTTTAATCAAGTATTTAGCAGCCGTGCGGCTGTCCCATAGGGTGCCATAGGTGTCTTCGCCGTGGCTGTCTGCCGTTACCTCCAACATGCCATCTTCTGGGGCTGTAAATTTATAAAGATTGTAACCGCTGATTTTCGACTTCTTACCAAATACCTTTTCGATCGTTATGTTATTGTTGCCCAATTTAACGAACTGAATTTCTTTCTGGCACTTCGTGCACTTGTCGTTCTCATCATAGTTGTGACCAGTGGCAGCCTCCTTGATAATGTTACCTACTGGTTGTGTCAATTTTTCATCTAAGTAAGTCTCATTGCAAACATCACATTCCCAATATTCAATTGTGCCATCTACTGTGCAGGTAACATCCACTGATTCGTGATGTATGATACTATTGCCATGCTGCATCGTGAATGTGCCCTCCTGTGCTGGCTTTGTATTGCTATATTTACCTGTACCTTCCAACTCGCCTGAGCATTTCATTATCATAGGACGATCCGAATACACTTTATTCGTAGAGCCAAGCATAGGATAATCGTCTGTGTTCAGTTTTTGTCCCCATTTTGCACTTTCAGAGCCATTTCCCTGGAGTAAAAAAGTAACCAATCCACTCTTCAACTGTTCTGCAGTAAATGCCTTTATCCTTCCTGTAGATGATAATGAACTTATTCCGATAGCCTTGACGGCATCACCAGTCTGCTCAATTCCATTAATCGTAAGTTTTGCACTGCTGTTGTATGCCAAGATGCCAGCGGCGGTGCTGGAGGAATCCCAGATTACTCCAGCAAGGAGACCTGATTGAGAAGTTGTCGCAGTAACATTTCCAATGCCAAGCACATTGTTCACATTGACTGTTGCAGCATATCCTATCTGGTTTCCGACACAGTCAGCCCCCGATATATCGCCATAGTTGGCGCAGTTCTGAATGGTTCCTGAGATAAAAAATCCGACCATGCCTCCAACATTGGATTCCGTTCCTGTTACAGCACCGTAATTGGCGCATGAAGAGATGGTATTGTCGGAAGAGTTGCCTACAATACCTCCTACATTATTTGTACCATTCACCATTGCACGGTTTTCGCAGTTGCTGATGTTGCCCGTTCCTATTCCTGCAATTCCGCCTGTATTTTCAGTTCCTTCTACCGAACAGTTTGCTAAGGTCTTGATGTTTTCAATAGTACATTTCTCAAAAACTCCTGTCAATATTCCTGTACCATTATAATGAGTGTTCTTCACCTTCGCATTGTCGAAAGTGATGTTCTTAATACTGCCACTATTAGCATAGCCGAAGAAACCTTTATTCATAATGGTGCTATTGATGTATAGATTGCGAATCGTCTTCCCGTTGCCGTCGAACGTTCCACAATACATCCTGCCATTACCGATAGGATCCCAGCTGAGCTCTTCTGTATTCGTGGCGGCATCAGCCGCATGGCAGAACTCTGATAAGTCAATATCATCAGTCAGCATGGCTGAAGCAAATTGAGATTCTTTGTTCACATAGTCGCGGAACCACGCCAGTTCGGCAGCTGTGGATATCTCATAAGGATTGTCTACTGAGCCATTACCTTTGGCAGGCTTCGTCTGTGCCCATGCCCCCTCATAAGGCATGAGGATAGCCATCACGAGCAGCAGCATCGTGACGAGCCATTTCGGTTTGTGTAATTGTTTCTTTTTCATACACGTTTTGTTATTAATAATTAATGTAAATATTTTGTCTTGTATTTCTGTTTGTCAATTCATCAAGAGAGTAGGGCGCTTTCCTCTATGATGGGACAGACTGCGCCATCAAGCCCATTGAATTGTCAGGGCGAAGAACACTCATAGAAATATAAGTGGCTTGTCTGCATGATGAATAGGTATGCCGACCTTGCAGCCTGTCATGGCTCCTATTTCGCAATCATGGAGCAAATATACCAAAATAATTTGGGAAAAGGTGTCGCATTCCCCTGTCTATGTGTCGCATTCCTATCATTTAGGTGTCGCATTGGTAGGGAATGCGACACCTAAAAGGGGTTTTTCCGATAAAAATGCCTCTTTTCTCTGGTGTTTTTCAAAAATCAGTAATTTCCACTTTTTTATCATCCGAAGCTGTGTCTGTAGCCGGGCAGTCTCTCTTTTTGGTCCCTCAGAGCTTCCCTTAGCCCAGGGCAAATGACTCAAGCAGCACGCCCTGTTTTACTCTAATTGAGCAAGCTTTGAGCGTATTTTTTAA
>ERZ779875.1220-NODE-1220-length-17839-cov-10.739260_pt1 | contig 17839 bp, 16 predicted proteins | sample MGYA00511246_ERZ779875 | MGnify/ENA primary metagenome ERZ779875 (study PRJEB29588, sample SAMEA2155093) | human gut metagenome | biome: human gut; feature: human-associated habitat; material: faeces | place: Denmark | collected 2008/2010 ... | reverse complement strand
CAGCCTCCTGCTCATTCTGAGCAATGATAACGCCCTTGCCGAGTGCAAGACCGTCAGCCTTTAATACGATAGGCATTTTTGCTGTTTCTAAATATTTAAGTGCTTCGTCTGCATCAGTAAAATTCTCATAAGCTGCTGTCGGGATATGATATTTCTTCATCAGATCTTTTGAAAATGCCTTGCTTCCCTCCAGGATTGCTGCATTTTTACGGGGTCCGAAAGCACGCAGGCCCTCTGCCTCCAGTGCATCTACCAGTCCGCCTACCAGAGGATCGTCCATACCTACGATGGTCAGGTCAATGGCCTGTTCCTTCGCAAAAGCAACGATCTTGTCAAATTCCATGGCTCCGATGGGAACACATTCTGCGATCTGACCGATTCCGGCATTGCCCGGAGCACAATAGATCTTATCTACTTTAGGACTTTTTGCCACACAGGTTGCAATGGCGTGCTCTCTGCCGCCACCGCCTACGATCAATACTTTCATACCCATATTATGTTTCTCCTTATTCCGTAACTATTCACCCCCATTCGCAAAACCGCCTCTGCGAGGCTTTCCTGAATAACATGTTTGTATGCTATTTGCTCATGGTGATTACTTCGCCCATTGGCTCTGAATAGTTACTCATTTGTTATGCTTTACTTTGCCGTCTACGACGCAGATCCGTCCGTTGGCAATGTCATCCACCGCCTGAGGCAGAAGCAGCCACTCAGCCTGTTCCATGACACGTCTCTGTATGATTTCCGGGGTATCATCATCTTCCACTGCCACTGCTTTCTGTGCAATGATAGGGCCTTCATCCATGCCTTCATTCACAAAATGCACGGTGGCTCCGGTGACCTTCACACCGCGCTCCAGTGCCTTTTCATGCACATGAAGTCCATAGTATCCCACACCACAGAAAGAGGGGATCAGAGACGGATGAATATTGATGATGCGGTTTCTGTACTTTGCAATCATCTGTTCCGGAATGACGACAAGGAATCCTGCCAGCACAACCAGATCCACCTCATACGCATCAAGTCTGCGCAGAAAATCTTCATTAAATGCCGCACGGCTCTCATACTCCTTCGGGCTGATGCATACTGCCTCAATTCCGTGCTTTTTTGCACGTTCCAAAGCGTATGCTCCCGGATTATTGCTGATCACTACCGCAATCTCTGTATTTGTGATTGTTTTTTGTTCAATTCCATCGATAATGGCCTGCAGATTGGTTCCGCCGCCGGATACACATACTGCGATTTTTAGCATAATGTTACACCCTTCTCTCCGTCTGTGATCTTACCAACCACATATGGAGTATCTCCGGCTGCTTTGATTGCTTCCATCGTCTTGTCCACGTCTGCCGGATCGACTGCAAGAACCATTCCAAGTCCCATGTTGTAAGTATTGTACATCATATGCTCATCTACATTTCCCTCTCTTGCCATAAGGGTAAAGATTGGAGGAACCGGGTAGCTGTTCTTTTCCACTACGGCATGCTTTCCTTCCGGAAGCATACGTGGAATATTCTCATAGAAACCACCACCGGTAATATGGCTGCAGGCTTTCACACGTACTCCAGCGTTCTTGATAGACTTCAATGCGCCTACATAGATACGGGTCGGAGCAAGAAGAGCCTCGCCAAGCGTTGTTCCAAGCTCATCAATATATGTATTTAAGGTTTCTTTGTCCATACGGAAAATCTTGCGCACGAGAGAAAATCCATTGGAATGTACACCGGAACTTGCCATACCGATCAGCACATCCCCGGCTTTTACGTCTTCTCCGGTAATGATATCCTTCTTGTCAACCACACCTACGGTAAATCCGGCCAGATCATACTCATCCTCCGGCATCAGTCCCGGATGCTCTGCAGTCTCTCCACCGATCAGTGCACATCCGGACTGCTTACAACCCTCTGCCACACCGCTTACGATCGTTGCAATTTTCTCCGGATAATTTTTTCCACATGCAATATAATCCAGGAAAAATAACGGTTCACCACCGGCACAGGCTACATCGTTGACACACATTGCAACGGCATCAATACCGATCGTATCATGCTTGTCCATCAGGAAAGCCAGTTTTACCTTGGTTCCGCATCCATCGGTTCCGGATAAAAGAACCGGCTCTTCCATATTCTTGATCGCATCCAGCGAAAAAGCACCGGAAAATCCGCCAAGTCCGCCTAATACCTCCGGACGCATGGTTCCCTTTACAAACTTCTTCATCAGTTCCACTGACTCATATCCTGCTTCGATATCTACGCCCGCGTTCTTGTAATCCATTTATTTTTCCTCCTAATATCTGTGTTTTAATCTATTATTGTCGCTTATAGTATATCGGGTATTTTTCGATTTTACCAATCATAAATGTTAATAAATCTAATTAGTAGTTCTTATATCCCACTTCCTGCAATCTGGCATCCTTTGCCTCAACCTGCTCTTTTAAGTTTTTAGAATACTCTTTCAGGCGTGCAAGTAAATCCGCATCACTGGTTGCAAGAATCTTTGCTGCAAGAATACCGGCATTTGCTCCGCCGTTGATTGCTACGGTTGCTACCGGAATACCGGTCGGCATCTGCACGATACTGTACAGGGAATCTCTTCCGCCAAGAGAAGTGGTGTGCATCGGGATTCCGATGACCGGCATCGGGAAGATTGCTGCGCACATGCCCGGCAGATGTGCTGCCATACCTGCACCTGCGATAATCACTTTAAATCCTTTTTCCTCCGCACTCTTTGCATATTCAAAAAATACATCCGGCTCGCGGTGTGCGGAAATGATCGTCATCTCATAGCTGACGCCCAGCTGGTCTAAGATGTCTGCTGCCTTTGCCATGATCGGCATATCTGAATCACTGCCCATTACAATTCCTACTTGTGCCATTTTAAATATCCTCCTATATGTGAAAAAATTTATGGTTCCATTGCATCCAGCGGCTCATTTAACGGTTCCGTTCCCGGAACGACAAACCGCCCGTTTCTTATAATATCTGTCGTCGTGCCATCTGCACGTACTACCGTAATCGCTCCTAACTCATCATACGGAATCGTAATATCGGTATGACAGTTAAAATATGCTTTTGAAATATCTTCTTTGCGCCGGATCGAAATTTCATTGTCCCTTGCGATGATCGCTTTTCCATCCGGATTGTATGTCATGTTGTCCTCATCGTACGTGTAACAGGTGTCTCCGACCGCAAAATGCGGACCTGTCTTTTCCGCAATCAGAATCGGAAGCTTATCCGCGATCTGATATTTCCGTGCCATCCGGTATGCGGTGGTATTTGTTCCGATTGCAAACTCTCCCATCGGAAGTGTTTTGTGATGGAACAGAATATTGTCCTCTATATACTTGCGGTTTTCATCCTCAGAATCAAAATTTGTACAGGAATAAGCTGTAATTCTTCCGTTTTCAAAATCCAGTTCCAGATTCTTGAAAAGGAATTCCCCCAGATAGACCTGTGTGACGTGCAGCTTTCCTTCTGTTTTCTGCAATACCGGAGATGTGAACACTTCCCCGACCGGAATATTGACATCTGCCACACAGTTTTCAAATGCGGTCTCTTTGGCAGGATCGGAAAGCGGATGAATCTTTACATACAGATCCGTGCGGTTTCCGTTACAGCCTTTGATGTGCACACGGTCCGCCGTATCCAGCACATCAATGATCTTCTGCTGCATATTGCGGTAAAGCATATAATCAAGCGTATTGATATGCACCGTTTCCGCAAAGATTTCTTCGTATTTTTCTCCGATGGACGGAACCGGGTAAGCAATAATCGTAAAACTGCGTTCCTCCCCGTGAATGTAATGATTGATCAGCTGGCTCTTCTCGCTGCGCTCATACACATCGATTTCCCTCTGTTTGTCGGTATAGGTAACGCGCTCCTCTTTCTGCTCCGGCGAAAACGGCTTTGTCCCGAAAATTTCGATCACTGCCGGTCCTCCGTAATTTGGAGCAATCGCTTTGTGATTTTCCCAGACAGTACGGTCAACTTCGAGTCCCCGCTCGATGAGTGCCTTATCCAGCCACAGCCCGCGGTCCTCTTTGTGATCGTAAGTAAACTGCTTGTTCAGGGAAATAGAGTACGGACGCAGCACCGGCTGCAATCCGATCTTTTTAAAATTGTGTACAGCGGCGCGTACCATCCGCTCGAATCCCAGCGGATAACGGATCTCCACTACCGACTTTTTAGAAATATCTTTTCCGGTTGTTTCAAATCCGATCCGGTATCCTTCGGTAAATGTATCCGCCATTGCCTGCATCTGCTGCTTTGTCAAGGAATGCAGAAAATGTGCGGACTCCGTCTCATCTTTTCCGATATACAGACCATAACGGTACAGATATGCCGGATGATCCAGCTCCGCTTCCATCACGATCTGGGTGAAATAATCATATTCCGGATCGATCAGTCTGCAGATCGCATCCGCATTAAAAATTTCTGTGTAATCATGCATAAAAGAATAAATGCATTTTCTGATCTCGTGCACATTCAGATTCTGTGCATCCTCAAAACAGTTGTAAATTTCCACAAATAGTTCCGCATAAATACACAGATAACGGATATTTCCTTCCATACAGCTGGTATAAATTCCATGCAGTCTGGCATCCAATGCCGAGAGCAGCGGTCCGTATTCCCAGCCCATCTTACTGACGGCATATGCCGGGTTTGCATAACTGTCCGCATAATCTTCCTGCACATCCAGATACAGACGGCGATTGATCTTTTTCCCTTCCAGCGTGGAAATTTCTGCCAGTTTTCCACTCAGGGACGCTTCTGCTAATTTATACAAAACCAGAAACAGTTCCGACATTTCAAAGAAATATCCCCGGTACAGTTCTTCCACACTGGAGGCTTCCTCCTCGCTGACCGCCTCAATGCGCTCCATCACAAGTTCCAGCCGTTCCCAGTATTCCTCGTTATTTTTGTGATTGATCTCTCTAAAGCTCATAGTTTGTTTCCTTCTTATAATTTTTAGCTCAAAAATCCCCAGATATAGGTTCCGATCCAGCATACCATATCCAAAAGGGTCAGTCCCAGTCCCAGTCTCGGAAACAACTGGAAGGAATCTTCTTCCCGCAGACTTTTGGCTGCGATGACAAGAACAACAAATGTTGCGATCATCGCAACGACTCCTGCGCTCCCATAATAAGCAGACAGCGAACCGCCTCCCTGAAAAGCAAGCTTCAGGAACACAAGATACCATACCAGAAGAGCAAGTGCTAATACCGTGGCCAGTATTCCCTGTCTGGAATGTTTTTTCTCGGTAAACTTATAGCCACGTCTTCTCCGGTTTCTCATATGCGTCTCTCTTTCCTACAACCTTTTTGCTTATTTGCATCCATACTGCTCATAATAGGCATCGATTGCTTTCCTGATCGTGTCATCAATTACAATTCTGCCCTGACATTCCCGATTATATAAGTGTTCTACCACTTCTTCCATGGTAACAATTGCTTTTCCTTCAAAACCATATTTCTCATGAATTTCATCGAGTGCGCTCTTTACGCCGCCCTGTCCGACTTCCATGCGGTTTAAGCTGACCATAAGACCAACGATCTCAACGTTTGCAGCCCCACGTACTTTTGGAACAGTTTCTTCCATGGACTTGCCGGATGTCGTCACATCCTCGATCATCACCACGCGGTCTTTATCTTTTAAGCTACTTCCTAAAAATCCGCCTTTGTCTGCCCCGTGATCCTTGGCTTCCTTGCGGTCACTGCAGTAACGGATCTCTTTTCCGTACAATTCACTGAATGCAATTGCGGTAACAACAGCCAGTGGAATTCCCTTGTATGCCGGTCCGAATAACACATCAAAATCATCCCCGTAACTGGCGTGGATCGCCTTTGCATAATACTCTCCGAGTTTCTTTAACTGGGAACCTGTCACGTATGCACCTGCATTCATAAAAAATGGCGATTTTCTTCCACTCTTCAGTGTAAAATCGCCAAATTTGAGAACATCACTCTCTACCATAAACTCAATGAACTCACTCTTGTAACTTTCCATTGTATACTTTCCTCCTGTATCAAAAGGCATTCTGCCCTTGTTATTTCGCAGTTTTCTATTAAATTTTAGCATACTTCCGGTGGGTTTTCAATGCGCGAATCATAAAAAGAAAGTACGCAGAATACTGCCGAAAGCTTTTCTGTCATCCAGCGAAATTCTGTTTCCATTCAGAACAGTATCGAGGAACTGACCAGCAATACCACAGATCTGCGTAACTCTAATCAGGCAATTTCAGATTCCGTACAGACAATTTCCGCAGTTTCTGAAGAACTGACCGCCCATGCATCCGAAACAATGGATGCAGAGACCGTAAACACACAGATTCTGGAAAACATTGCTGCCAAAATGAAATCCCTGGTACAATATATTCAAAAACAGTAAGCAGTTACCATATCTTTATTCCGAAACGGCACCGATTAGTTCTTTGATATCGCTCACATGATATTTTTCCATGTAGCGCTCAATGCCTTCTACAATTTCCATGGTCACTGCCGGATTCCGGAAATTGGCGGTGCCGACAGATACAGCTGTCGCACCCGCCAGTATCATCTCAATCGCATCTGCAGCATTCATAATTCCTCCCATTCCAATGATCGGAACCTTTACTGCCTGTGCCGTCTGATAAACCATACGCACGGCTACCGGATGAATTGCCGGACCGGACATCCCACCGGTCTTGTTTGCAAGAACAAATTTTCTCCGGTTGATATCAATCTTCATTCCCGTGATCGTGTTAATCAAAGACAGGGCATCCGCACCACCTGCTTCCGCTGCACGCGCCATCTCTGTGATGTCTGTGACATTCGGACTCAGTTTCATGATCACCGGCTGTTTTGCATACTTTTTCATTTCCTTTGTGATTGCTTCTACCGCTTTCGGATCCTGTCCAAAAGCAATTCCACCCTCTTTTACGTTCGGGCAGGAAATATTGATTTCCAGCATGTCCACCGGCTCTTCTGCCAGCCGTTTTACCACTTCCACATATTCCTCTGTCGAGTGTCCGCATACGTTTACAATAATTTTAGTATCATATTTTTTCAGGAATGGAATATCTCTCTCACAGAACAGATCAATTCCCGGATTCTGCAATCCCACGGCGTTGAGCATCCCGCCATAGACTTCTGCCACACGCGGAGTCGGATTTCCCGGCCACGGTACATTTGCCACACCTTTGGTAACCACCGCACCAAGCCGGTTTAAGTCTGTAAATTCACTGTATTCTGCTCCGGAGCCAAAGGTTCCGGATGCCGTCATTACCGGGTTTTTTAAGGTAACACCACATAATTCCACACTTGTATTCATTACAGATCCACCTCCTCAGCCAGAAATACCGGCCCTTCTTTACAGATTCTCTTGTTTTTCACATTGGAATGTGCATCTTTTTCTTTGGAATTGCACACACATGCCAGACATGCACCGATTCCGCATGCCATCCGTTCTTCCATGGAAATATAACAGGTCATGCCCTGCTCTGCTGCATACGCTTTCAACGCCCGCAGCATCGGTGTCGGTCCGCACGCATATATTACATCTGCATTTAACTTATACTCTTTCATGGCATCCAGCACATTTCCCTTTGCACCGACACTTCCATCTTCCGTTGCCACGTAACAGTCTCCCTGTTCTTTAAATTCATCCAGAAGAAACGTCTGTGCATCCCGGTATCCCATCACACTGACAAATTCACAGGTGCCGGCAGCCTTGATGCTCTTTGCCAGCTCAAGCATCGGAGGAATTCCGATTCCTCCGCCGATCAGGAAAGCTTTCTTTCCCGGCTCAACAATAAATCCGTTTCCAAGCGGTCCCAGTACCCGGATCGTATCGCCCGCTTTTAACCGGGAGAATTCTTCCGTTCCGGTTCCTTCTCCCGTTACCCGGTATACCAGACGAAGTGTTCCTGCCTCTGCATCAATCCCACACAGACTGATCGGGCGTGGCAGAAGTTTACTGGCATCATTACTGTACAATGATACAAACTGTCCTGCCTTTGCATGTCCTGCAATATGCTTCGTCTGGATTGTCATGTCATAGATATCTTTTCCGATGCACTGCTGCTTCAGCACCGTAACATTTTCCTGAAATTTTTCGCTCATAAAATCCAACTGTCTCCCTTTTGTAAAATCACGACTTTATTTTTATCTCTGTGCAAGTGCTCCGGATATGTCTGCGATCATATCTTTGACTGCCAGACGGGAGGCATCTGCGAAGTTCTCCGGTGTAATTCCCTGCTCTTTATACTTATCCTGTTTGTAAGCACAGATGATACCACGGGAAGAGTTTACAATTGCTCCTAATCCATCCTCATTAAAGAAATGTACCAGATCCTTGCCCTGTCCTCCCTGTGCACCATAACCCGGTACCAGAATGAACGATTTCGGCATCACTTTACGAAGAATTTCCCCCTGCTCCGGATACGTTGCTCCGACAACTGCTCCAACATAGCTGTAGGAATCTCCCATACATTCGCTTCCCCACTCTGCTACCTTTTCACCAACCAGTTCATACAGCGGACGGCCGTCGATCAGACGATCCTGGAACTCTCCGCTGGATGGATTGGAGGTCTTTACGAGAATAAAGATTCCTTTCTTTTCTTCTTTGCATACATCCACAAACGGCTTGATACCATCGGTTCCCAGATATGGATTTACTGTAGCAAAATCCTCATTAAAACCGGTATATGTTTTGCTTCCGATCTGTACTTTTCCGAGATGTCCGGTCGCATAGGCTGCGGATGTGGAACCGATATCCCCACGCTTTACATCTCCGATCACAACCAGATCTTTCTCGTGACAGTAATCTACCGTCTTCTGGAATGCCGCTACACCGGCCACACCAAACTGCTCATACATCGCGATCTGCGGCTTCACTGCAGGAATCAGGTCGTATGTTGCATCGACAATAGCTTTATTGTACTGCCAGATGGCTTCTGCTGCTCCCTCTAACGTCTCACCGAACTGAGCGAACGCTGCTTTTTGTATGTGCTCCGGCACATAAGAAAGCATCGGATCGAGTCCCACAACGATAGGTGCGTTGGTCTTTTTAATTTTTTCTACTAATTTGTTGATCATGTGATTGATTTCCCTTCTTAATTTATTACTTATTTAATTCATTAAATACAACTTCGCCGTCACAGATCGTGCACTTTACACGTCCCGTAACTTCTTTCCCGTCAAACGGTGTATTTCTTCCCTTGGAAGCAAATGTGTTTTTGTCAATGCGGTAGGTTTCCTCTGGATCAAAGATCACGACATCTGCCGCTTTTCCCGGCTGGATATCTCCCTTATCAATACCGACAATCTGTGCCGGATGGTAACTCATACACGCTGCCATCTGCATCGGCGTCAGATATCCACCGAGTACCAGTTCATTATGTGTAAGACATGCGGCGGTTTCCAGTCCGACAATTCCAAACGGTGCTTCCTGCATCGAACGGTTTTTATCTTCAAATGTGTGTGGCGCATGGTCTGTGGAAATCACTTCCATAATGCCATCCCGCAGTCCCTCACGCAGTGCTTTCACATCTTCCTTTGTGCGGAGTGGCGGATTCATCTTGTAATTGGTATCCGCTTCTTTCATATCTTCCGTGGACAGCGTAAAGTGATGCGGACACACTTCTGCCGACACCCGGACACCTTCTTCCTTTGCCACTTTTACCATGAGCACGGAATCCTTTGTGGAACAATGACACAGATGAAGCTGTGCCCCGGTATCTTTTGCCAGAATAATATCTCTTGCAACAATCACATCCTCCACGGAATTGGTAATTCCCGGAAGTCCCAGTTCTTTTGCTTTTGCATCGGCATTCATGACACCTCCGCGTACCATATGGATATCTTCGCAATGGGCAAGTACCGGAATGCCCAGACGCGCTGCCTCAAGCATACCGTCCCGATACAAAGCGGCATCCATGACAGATTTTCCGTCCTCGCTGATTGCCGGACTTCCTGCCTTAACCATTCCTTCAATATCCGCAAGCTCTTTTCCCTGCTGTCCCTTTGTCACCGCACCAACCTGCAGGACATGAATACAGCTCCCGGATTTTGCTTTGTTGTGCACATAATTGACAATATCCGGATTGTCTGCTACCGGCTTTGTATTCGGCATGGTCAGCACTGTCGTATATCCACCATGCGCAGCGGCCTGCATCCCGGTATAAATATCCTCTTTCTGTTCAAATCCCGGATCGCGGAAATGTACATGCATATCAATAAATCCCGGCATCACATAACATCCGTCCGCATTGATCACACGTTCGGCTTCTTTTTCCGGAAGTTCTTTTCCAATCTTTTTTATCTTCTGATCTTCGATCAGGACATCTGCCACTTCATCCATCTGTGTTGCCGGATTGATGACATGTCCCCCTTTGATTAAAATGGTCATTCTTTTTCCTTTCTTTTAACGTTTCACAGCAACAGATCCCGAAAAATTCCCACAGATCCGAATGCCCTGCGTTGTCTTATAAGCGCGTACTTTATAATATACCGACTTCTTTGAGGTTGTCTTAATTTTGTACTTTGTGGACGTTGTAGCTGCAATCTTTTTATAAGTTCCGTTCTTGCTGGATGCCTGATAAATTTCATACCCTTTCGCACCTGCCGTTTTGCCCCAGGAAATACGCACTGCATTTTTTGCACAGCGGACCGCTTTTATATTCTCTACCGCACCGATACTTGTCCCTGCATTATCCGCATATGCCTTGATACAGATGTTTCCGATTCTTCCACCGTAACTGGTGCTTACATCCGCCACATCTTCCCAGCTGCCACCGCGATAGAGGAAACTCTGATTATAATCACAATATACCCGGCTGGTTAAACTGCTGTCACTGACTGCATATTCCATATCGAGTCCGACACCGCTTTTCTGCAGTTCTACCACAACCGCATAGTAAGTTCCCTGAGGTACGGATACCGCTTTATTCAGCCTGATGGTATGGGTTCCGGCATACGTTGTTGTACCGGACACCTTTGCTGCAAGTATGCCACTCTTAGGATTATGCAGGTTTGTCAGATTCGTATATACACGGATCGTATATGGAACATTCGCATCTTTGGAATGGGAAATTGAAACTGCTTTCACCAGTTCATTATCTGCCTTTTTTGCCCTGAAAATATTCGCTGAAGTCGAAATTCCACGCAGTTTTCCCACATCTGCCCCACCATCATACTGATAATTATAATCATAATTATCCGCAGACTCAAAATCAAAAATCCATGCAGCATCCTCGATGGATTTATCATAATAAGAAAGCCAGAAATAACTGTTGATATTGTTTTCTGTCTTATCCGACCAGCTGTTCCTGCAAAGCCATGCTCCGTCTCCTGCCGGTTTATTTTTAAACGAAGATGCCGGAAAATTATCATCCCAGCCCACAATATTCACTGCATGGTTCGATGCAACACTGCTTGTCGGGCAGTAATAGGTTGCCACATTCTCTCCTGTTTCTGCATAGACTGCAGATCCCACATAGTTGGCCGTTCCGTCCATATACAGTCCCAGCCCGGCAGATCCGTGCTGCATAATCTCACATTTCACCTGGGTAGCATTTTTGTGAATATTAATAATATATACATTCTGCAGATGTGCCACATCCTGATCAAAAGCGTAACTTTTTGCCAGTGTCGTGGTGGTCGGTGCCAGGGCGTACGGTACACGGTTCTCGTCCGTCACCCCTTCCCACTGCAGAAGCGTCCGGCTCGCGAAATCCAAATTTCCGCCCATGGTCAGATAATTTTTATGGTTCATAATATTTAAAGAGTCGCCAAATGTTCCACCCAGCGGGTCTTCTACATTATTATAAGTAAAATAGGCAAGCTGCAATTCACTCAGATCAATACTTTTGTCTGCCGTCTGATTGTCTGCAATCAGATCAAACTCCGCAAGTCCGATTGCGGAAAATGCCCAGCACGTATCATATTTTCCCTGATCACGCACGCCAGGATAGCGGATCGTAAGTTCCGACAACTTGTTCATATAGGCGGACGGCACTGCTTCTGCCTTTTTCAGCCTGGATTTTGTTTCTTGTACCACCGGAACATTTTCACTTTTGGGTGACTCTGTGTATCCGCCGGTTTTCTGGGCATAAACCCGTTCCTGCATTCCCGGAACAGCAGTTATGACAACTGCTGCAGAAAGCAAAAATGCTGCAAGCCTTCTGGTTTTATTTTTCATTTTCTACCTCTTTCTTATCGTCAGGTTTCTTCTTTCTATTATAAATATGAACCAGCTGCACTGTCAAACATTTTGCGCAAAAAAGGCACTGATTATCAGTGCCTCTCTTCCCGTTTATTTTGCCGCAATGACATCTGCCATATCATAATGTCCTGCAGGCTTTCCTTTTAAAAATTTTGCTGCTTCCACAGCGCCCTTTGCAAATACCGCCTTGGAGTATGCCGTATGCTTGAATTCAATCACCTCATCCTGTCCGGCGAAAATCACTTCATGCTCTCCGACAATATTGCCGCCACGAACAGAAGAGAGTCCAATTTCGTATTTATCCCTCTTCTTGCGCTTCTGGCTTCTGTCATAGGTATAGGTATATGCCTCATCCAGTGCCTCATTCATGGAATCAGCCAGTGCCAGTGCCGTGCCGCTCGGTGCATCCAGCTTCTGGTTATGATGTTTCTCTACAATCTCCATATCAAATCCTGCCGGCGCAAATACCTGCGCAGCTTTTTTGAGCAGTTCCATCAGAGTATTGATTCCGAGAGACATATTTGCGGATTTTAAAATTGCAACTTTTTCGTATGCTTTTTCCACATCGGCAAGCTGCTGTTCGGAAAGTCCTGTCGTACAAAGCACGATCGGAATCTGTTTTTCCACACCATATGCAAGCAGCGCATCCACTGCTTTTGCATTGGAAAAATCAATGATTACATCCGCATCCACCGTACACTCTTTCAGACTGGCAAATACCGGATAATCATTTTTGATTCCATCATAAGTATCAATTCCTGCAACAATCTCAATGTCCTCATCCTGCGCACAGATTCCTGTGATACACTGTCCCATCTTCCCGTTGCAGCCATTCATGATCGCTCTTGTCATTTTCTTTTGTGCCTCCCTGATCTATGCTAAAATTCCATAATTTTTCATTACTTCTGCAAGTTTCTTTGCATTAGCCTCGCTCATCTCACAGAGTGGGGAACGAAGAGGTCCTACTTCCATACCCATCAGGTTTAATGCCTTCTTAACCGGAATCGGATTTACTTCGGAAAACAGTGCATCTACCAGTGGAAGCGCCTCCAGCTGCAGTTTTCTTGCTGTCTTAATATCACCCTTGAAGAAGCTTTCACACATTGCGTGTACTTTGCCCGGTGCCACATTGCTCCATACCGAAATCACACCGACTGCACCGATTGACATAAGCGGTACAACAAGACCGTCTTCACCGGAATAAAGATCCAGTTTTCCGTCGGTAAGTGCCATCGTCTTGGAAGCCTGTGCCAGATTTCCGGTTGCTTCCTTTAATCCTACGAGATTACTCTTGGTGCGGACCAGCTCGGCAACCGTCTCCGGAAGAAGATTACATCCGGTACGTCCCGGCACATTATACATAATGATCGGACACTTGGTGCTGTCTGCGATCTGTGAATAATGGCTGATCAGGCCTGCCTGTGTTGCCTTGTTATAATATGGTGTAACGATCAGAAGTCCGTCTGCTCCTGCCTCTTCTGCCTCCTGTGAAAGCTGGATGGCTGTACGTGTGCAGTTTGAACCGGTACCTGCCACAACCGGAACACGATGTTTTGTAAACTCGATGGCTGCCTTGATCACATCACGGTGTTCTTCCATCGTAAGTGTTGCGCTTTCTCCTGTCGTACCTGCAATTACGATGGCATCTGTACCACCGTCAATCTGCTGGTTGATCAGTTCCTCAAGTTTATCATAATTAACTTCCTCATTGTTCTTCATTGGTGTCACGATTGCGACTCCGGCTCCCTTAAAAATTGCCACTGTTTTATTCTCCTTTCTAAATAAAAAAACCAGCTCAAAACGAGCTGGTCAATCTAACCTTTTTTAGATCTGATAGCTCTCCATCCACGCTCATACGCTTCTGACAGTCATACGATTATTCACCGCATGCCCAAAAACCAGACTGCAGTCATCCGGTTCTTTCGGCGCTTTCCCCTTTTACCTGCATTCGACTGTGTCTGCCACATCCAACAGGCTACTCATGAATTACGCGACCTCTATCCCATGTATTTCTTTCATTCTATCACCACCGGCATAGTCTGTCAATCTATTTCTCCGGTGCGATATTATAAACCTCGTCTGCTGCCTCACGGATTTTTTCATCCAGAACGCGTCCTGTGCAGACCAGAGTCATTTCTTCCGGCTTTGCGGCAAACAGCTCACAGATTTCTTCAGGGCTTATCACCTTTTCGTCCACAATTCCAAGTACCTCGTCTAAGATTAGCATATCGCAGGCACCTGTCGTAACGACTTTCTTTCCGTAATTGAATCCATTGCGCAGATTCATACTTTCTTCCTGTTTTGCCTCCTCGGAAAGTGCCTCAAAACACTCATCCGATTTTGCAAAACGGAATATTTTTATTTCCGGCTCCAGCCGGCTTAAAAATGTCAGTTCGTTTTCATTTTTTCCCTTCAAGAACTGAATGATAATGACGCTTTTTCCCTCGCTGGCAATACGAATTGCATTCCCGATTGCCGCGGTCGATTTACCATGTCCCTCTCCATAATAAACCTGAATCACTCCTCTGTCCATTTCAGCCTCCATGATATCTCTTAACCAAATGAAATCCTATGTAAGATAACACAAAAGCGTCAAATAATCAAGTCTACTCCAGGAATTCAATCTTGCTGACGGATACCTCGTAAGCAACCCTCTGCTCCACCTGTGTCTCACTGACTTTCTTTACATACTCGCGGCTCTGGATTCTTCCCCAGATCTGCACATGTGATCCGACCTCGAATCCGGATGCAAATCTTGCATTTCTGCCCCAGCAGATGCAGGGAATATAGTCCGATTTGCCATATGACCGGTTGACTGCGACCAGAAGATCCGCGATCTCCCTTCCCAGAGGTGTTTTTCGGTATACCGATTCCTTACAGATAAATCCATCCAGAAAAATCTGGTTGGCTGCATTTTCTTCCTCAAACTGCTCAACCAGTTCAAACTCCCTCGCAAAAACCGATAACACCAGACGGTTTTTATGCTCCTCATGCCGGTTGAATGAACGGAACTGTCCTGTAATATAGACGCATTTTCCCTCCGCACTCTCCTGCACATTGACCAGACGCTCCGATACCATCACCGGAATATAATCGACGAAACTGGACAGGCGATGGACAGATACTTCCACCATATAAAATCCTTCCCCATATACCTCGTGACTATACGAAAAGTCCGATACAATTTCTCCCATAATAGTGACCTGATTGTTTTCACACATTTTATCTGCCATGAATACTCCTTCCTTTTGTGGAAATTTTTGATAGGCTTCTGTTTTACCATTTAATGGTTGGTAGAAATCATCAAACCTTGTCGATAAGGCCGGCGAAAACTATCTAAAACGCTTAAATCGCCGGTGTACGTTGAAAAAAGCTTGCGAAATCAGCTTTTTATGATAAAATAGGATAGGTTATTTATGTAAAGTTAAACAATATTAAAAAGAAGGTTAAATTTATGGTAACAACAAGAGACGACATTCGTAATATCGCAATCATCGCCCATGTCGATCATGGTAAAACCACATTGGTCGATGAGCTGTTAAAACAAAGCGGTGTGTTCCGTGCCAATCAGGAAGTACAGGAACGTGTCATGGATTCCAACGATATCGAGCGTGAGCGTGGTATCACTATCCTGTCCAAAAATACCGCTGTATTTTATAAGGATACAAAAATCAACATTATCGATACGCCTGGCCATGCCGATTTCGGTGGTGAAGTAGAGCGTGTTCTTAAGATGGTAAATGGTGTAGTCCTCGTCGTAGACGCATTCGAGGGAACCATGCCGCAGACCAAATTCGTACTGATGAAAGCACTTGCTTTAAATCTCCCGGTTATTGTCTGCATCAACAAGATCGACCGTCCGGAAGCGCGCCCTGCAGAAGTGATTGATGAGGTGTTAGAGCTTTTCATGGATCTGGATGCTTCCGATGAGCAGCTTGACTGCCCGTTCATCTACGCTTCCGCAAGAGACGGATACGCTATGTATAATCTCGACGATGAAAAGAAGGACATGACTCCTCTTTTCGAGACGATCGTAAACTATATCCCGGCCCCGACCGGAGATCCGGATGCCAACACACAGGTTTTAATCAGTACCATCGATTACAACGAATACGTTGGCCGTATCGGTATCGGTAAAGTCGACAACGGTTCCCTGAAAGTCAACCAGGAAGCAGTCGTTGTCAACCATCACGATCCGGACAAACTTGAGAAAGTCCGCATCAGCAAACTGTATGAGTTCGATGGTTTAAATAAAGTAGATGTCAGTGAAGCAAAGATCGGTTCCATCGTAGCCATCTCCGGTATTGCGGACATTCACATTGGAGATACCATCTGTTCTCCGGAAAATCCGGTAGCTATTCCGTTCCAGAAGATTTCCGAGCCGACTATCTCCATGAATTTCATCGTAAACGACAGTCCTCTCGCCGGTCAGGAAGGAAAATATGTCACTTCCCGTCATATCCGCGACAGACTGTTCCGTGAGTTAAATACCGATGTTTCTCTCCGTGTCGAAGAAACCGACAGCCCGGACAGCTTAAAAGTATCCGGCCGTGGTGAACTGCATCTGTCCGTCCTGATCGAAAACATGCGTCGTGAAGGTTATGAGTTCTCTGTCAGCAAAGCCGAAGTACTTTATCACTATGACGAGAATGGCAAGAAGCTGGAGCCGATGGAGCTTTTGATGATCGAAGTTCCGGATAACTACGTCGGCGCGGTCATGGAAAAGCTCGGCACCAGAAAGGCAGAGCTGCTCAACATGGGTACCCGCGACAGCGGCACCACACACCTTGAATTCAAGATCCCGTCCCGCGGCATCATGGGCTACCGCTCCGAGTTCCTTACGGACACGAACGGCAACGGCATCATGAACCACGTGTTCGATTGCTACGAGCCGTATAAGGGAGACATTCAGCAGCGCAGCACCGGTTCTCTCGTTGTACACGAGACCGGCGAGTCCACGGCTTACGGCCTGTTCTACGCACAGGACAGAGGCCGCCTGTTTATCGGGCCGGGCGTACCGGTTTACGAGGGCATGATTGTCGGCAGCAACCCGAAGGGCGACGACATCGTCATCAACGTCTGCAAGAAGAAGCACGCGACAAACACCCGTGCTTCCGGCTCCGACGACGCACTGAAGCTGACCCCGCACACCGTGCTCTCTCTGGAGCAGTCCCTCGAGTTCATCGCGGACGACGAGCTTGTGGAGATCACGCCGAAGAGCATCCGCATGCGCAAAATGGTGCTGAGCAAAGAGCTGCGCATGAAGCAGGCTGCGAAAAAGAAGTAATTTATAAACCTGACCAACGGAAAAGACACACGGAGAGCCAATGAATATCGTTATTTTGGATCTGGAGTGGAACGGTGCATACAGCCGCCGTCTCCACGGCTTTATCAATGAGATTATCGAGTTCGGCGCTGTCAAGCTCGATGCACAACTGAATATCACAGACCGGTTTTCCTGCTTTGTCAAACCGCAGGTGACAAAAAAGATCAGCGCGATTATCTCGGACCTCACCAACATTACGGATGCGAATCTTTTGGACGCGCGCCCGTACATGCAGGTGATGAGCCGCTTCAAAAAATGGGCGGGCGACTGCGTGATTGCCACGTGGGGCACGTCGGACATTCTGGCGCTGATTGAA
>ERZ779875.1215-NODE-1215-length-17892-cov-5.645288_pt1 | contig 17892 bp, 9 predicted proteins | sample MGYA00511246_ERZ779875 | MGnify/ENA primary metagenome ERZ779875 (study PRJEB29588, sample SAMEA2155093) | human gut metagenome | biome: human gut; feature: human-associated habitat; material: faeces | place: Denmark | collected 2008/2010 ... | reverse complement strand
TCCTGCTGTTGATTGGTAATTAAAGCATCGAAAACTTCCATGTCCTTTGTAGAATGATGCGAAGTGGTCTGCCCTCTTCAAAGTGGTGTGCACCTGTAAAAAATTGTTATGTGGTGCCGCTTACAGAAATATAATGCTTTGAGTTGATTGTAGCATAGCGGCAGTTCTTTGTCATCATAATTTTTCTTTTTCCATACTTATATTTTTTCATACTGTTTCTGCACTGCACGCCTATCAGCCTGCATTCTGCCACAGTGCAAGGGGCTTTATCACGTGAGACCGGCTGTGGCACACTCTCTCGCGTGAGCGAATAGCGAAGCCGCTTAGATACTGTTGAATTATGCGCATGAAACACAGAAATGAACTGCCACTGGGATGTAATATATCGTTGCTGTTCAAACGCATAGCTTGACACCACGCTGTCAAGCTATGCGCCAATAAATCAACTATTGTCAGATTACAGCCCCTGCCTCGTAGAGGCACTTTTAATGGGCTGTAATCGTTACTGGTCACACTGATGGTGTGAGCAGTAATGGGCAAGGAGAACCGCGCCACGGACGGCGCGTTTCGACGGTTTCGTCAAGTATAGAAAATCTAAAGGCATAATTCCTACAGTATCTTGGCAGTGTAGCGTAGCTCTCACGAGAGTGTATGCGTTAGCCGGTCACATGAGATGAAGCCCCTCACACTGTGCCAAAATATAGCCTGAAATATAATTTTTTTGAAAAAATATGATTTAAATGCAATAAAACGGTTAAAATTTGGTTAAAATTGCTAAAAAAGGCGAAAAAAATTATACAGCAATGATACTATTGTACTAGAAAATAACTTGCATTATGCTTTGATTTATGGTACAATGAGCGCATAAAAACCAAAGAGATGCTGATAGGGCACAGCTCTTTGCACAAAAAACCATGTTATAATGAAAAGGAGAAAAGAACTATGGTAAAGAATGTATTTAAAAAGTTAGGAAAGAAACAGAAGAACAACAAAGGTTTCTCTCTCGTAGAGCTTATTGTTGTAATCGCCATCATGGCAGTGCTTGTAGGTGTACTTGCTCCACAGTTTATCAAGTATGTTGAGAAGTCTAGACAGTCAACAGATATGCAGAGTGTACAGCAACTTAAGTCTTCGGTAGAAACTGATATTTCAGATAATGAGAATGTTACTTCTGTAACTATTGCAATTAGTGGCAAAAAAGCAACTACTACAATTACTGCAAGCTCAGGTACGGTCACACCATCTACTTCAAGTGCTGCATTAAAGTCTAGTGGATGGCCAACAATAACATATACATTAGATCCGGGAACAGGCGCGTGGTCAACAACTGCTACTGCAACTACAAATACAAAAAATCCTAAGAAGGATATGAATGAAGTATTTTCAATAAGTAAATAAAAAGATATAGCTGAATAATTACTAAAAGGACCACCAACCATGACCACAGAACTGATACCTATCTACATCTTAATATTTGCATTCGGTATAGTTATAGGCAGCTTTCTAAATGTCTGTATTTACCGCATACCGCAGCATGAGACAGTGGTGACCGAAAGGTCCCACTGCATGAGATGCGGGTATCAGCTCGCGTGGTACGATATGGTGCCGGTTTTCAGCTGGCTGTTTCTTCGTGGCAGATGCCGCAAGTGCAAAGAACCGATATCACCTCAATACCCTATTATTGAGGCGTTAAACGGTATATTATACATAGTAGTATTTGCAGTAAATGGACTTGAGCTTACGAGTATCATCTACTGCTTTCTTACATCTGCACTCATAGTCCTGAGTGTGATAGACTGGAGAACATATGAAATTCCATTCGGAATCAATATATTTATACTGGTGCTTGGAATCCTGCATGTGTTTTTAGACCATGATAACTGGTCTGAATATGTGATAGGATTCTTTTGCGTCAGTTTATTCCTTGAGATCCTTCTTCTTGTAAGTGGAGGAAGAGCCATAGGTGGCGGAGACGTCAAGCTCATGGCATGTGCAGGCCTTGCGATAGGCTGGCAGAATATTACATTAGCATTTTTATTAGGATGCATCATCGGTTCCGTGATACATCTGATTCGTATGAAAGTGACAAACGCAGACAACAGGCTTGCGATGGGACCGTACTTGGCAGCCGGAATATTTATTTCGATGCTATGGGGTGAGAAAATGATATCGGCATATTTGACACTCGCAGGCTTTTGAAAAACGTGTTATAATATAGCGTACTTAATATAAAACAGGTAGTACGACAAGCAGTGAGACAAAAGCAGAGAAAACACAGATATGCCGAAATATATATATAGAATGTTTGTAACTGAACAGTTACGAATGTTTTACAGATGTATACAGTGTAAAACAAAGATAAACACGGAGGACTAGGTTATGGCAAATAGGGTACTCGGTATTGAAATAGGGGAGAACCTTACCAGAGTAGTTGAGATTGATTACAAAGCAAAAAATTCCAAGATTTACAATATGTTCGGCTTTCCGACACCACCGGGGATGATTGATGATGGAGTGGTACAGCCGGATGGGATGTTTCGTTCTATCTTATACAGTAAGCTGAAGGAAAAGAAGATTTCCACCAAAAAAGCTGTTTTTGTTTTAAATTCAGCGCGTATAGCAAGCAGAGATATTGAGCTTCCGCTTGTTAAGGAAAAACAGCTTAAGGAAATGATTGCAATGAATGCATCGGATTATTTTCCGGTGGATTTGAGCCAGTACAAGCTGGTACATCAGATTATAGAGAAGATTGACAGACCGGAAGAAAAGAAATTACGTCTTTCGGTTATTGCTGTGCCTAATGATCTTATTTTGTCGTATGGTGCTCTTGCAGCTGATTGCAGGCTGCAGCTTGTAGCACTTGACTATAGTGGAAATGCCATCAAGCAGCTCATGAGAAGAGAGATTCCCGGAGATGTGAAGGTGACTGTCAAGGTGGATGAGGTTTCTACCACACTGACTGTAATGGATGGAAGCATGGTAAAGCTGCAGCGCAATGTCAACCATGGACTTGCTGATGCTATTGAGGCGATTCAGGATAGTGAGCTTTTTGGAGAGTATCTGTCATTTACCGATGCAGTTGATGTGGCACGCAGAAAGACCTGCCTTGCAATAAGGCCTGATGGCACAGTACCTGATGAGCCGGCGGGCGGCGGCATGGATCCTATGGGGCATGAGATTGATTCTGAGCGCTTTAAGAAGCTTCGCCTGAATGTATCATATTCACTTTCCAATCTGATAAGCAGTCTCGGACGAGTTATAGACTATTATCAGTCGAGAAACTCAGATACTCCTATCGAGAGAATTTTCCTCATTGGCTTAGGTGCTGATTTCAGCGGACTCTCAAAGCTTTTGACCAATGAGCTGAATGTCAAGGTGGTTCCGCTCCAGCAGTTTGACGGTATACATGTGGCAAAGAGCATAAACCTCGCAGAGGCAAAGCTGGCAGAGTATTTCAACTGTGTCGGATGTTCACTGAGCCCGCTTGATATACTTGACAGTAAGAAAAACAAGGGAATCGGTGCTCCGATTATGGCAGGAACAGCTGCAGGTGCCATGCCATCCGGCGGCGCACAGGCAGGGATGCAGGGAAAACCACCTGTTGGTCCTGATGGAAAGCCTCTTCCCGTACCGGCAGGGGAGGAAGCCGAAAAGCCTGTTTCTTTTGCAGTGCAGCTTCTCATTTTTGGCTTGTGTGTGGTAGTTGCAGTTGGTATCACGGCATACAGCATTTTTTCAAATCTTGTTTTAACTTCAGACAATATGACGCTTAAAGCGCGTGTTTCTGATTTGTCATATGCACAGAATATATATGATGTGTACAACCAGACCAAGAAGGACTATGACTGGACTAAGCTTCTTGAGAGCGCCTCATCCAACAAGAATGATGAGATAACGGGCTTCGTGGATGAGCTGGAGCAGAAGCTTCCGTCAGAGGCCAAGCTTGTGAATATGTCTGTTACGACTGATGGTGTTTCGATGACCATAAAGACAGGCAGCAAGGATATAGCGGCTGATGTGATTGCACAGCTTCGTACATTTGAGAGTATCATGGTATCCAATGTGTCAACCATCACAGAGGAGGTTGATGAGACCGGTGCCTCAAAGGTTCAGTTCACAGTAGATTGCACATATGTAAAGGCAGACGACAGTGCTGCTTCTGAATCGTCGGATGGCACGGGCAGTGAGTCAGCTGATACCTCAGGGGACGCGTCATCACAGGCACAGACGGATAGCAATTCATCATCAGATACAGACAGTACAAATCAGTAGGGGGTGTTAGAATGTCAACGAGAGATAAAAAGTTACTTATTATATTAGCGGGTGTTGCCATTTTAGCACTGACATATTTTTTGATTTTTATTCCACAGTCCAATAAGAGGGATTCACTCAAGAGCGAAAATATGAATCTGAAATCACAGTACAATCAGCTTTCAGCACTTGCGGCAAAGGCGGATGACTACACAAAGAAGACAAAGGATATGTCTGATGCCATGCAGCAGGTGTATGACAATTTCCCTTCATATTTACAGATAGAAAACGGCATCATGGATGCGGTTGCTATCGAGAAATCTACCAATACAAATATTACAGAGCTTACAGTCGGCTCACCGACAGCTATTGATGTGAATAATCCGACCGGTGAAGCCGGTACAGATTCTTCGTCAGGAAGCAGTTCGGACAGCAGTACCACGGAGAGCAGTAATGCAGACAGTTCGCAGAGCTCTCAGACCGCTGATGGCAGCAGCTCTCAGTCACAGACAGGCGACGGCAGTGCAGCTGATGGCAGTACATCAACAGGCTCTGCAAAGTCTACGGTTACAGGCTATCAGCTTTATGATGTCAGCACAGTTATGGCATTCAAGACAGAGTATCATGGGCTTAAGGCTATGCTCGGCGAGGTGATTGGTTCATCACAGAAGAAAACTATCAGCACGCTCAATGTGAGCTTTGATGATTCGACAGGCAAGCTGACAGGCGAGATGCTTGTGGATTCATATTTCCTGTATGGACTTGATAAGCCATATGAGGCACCATACATACCTGCAGTACCACATGGTACAAATAATCTGTTTGGTACAACAAACTAACTGATTATTATAATATTAGATTATTAGATTAGCGGGTTATTGAGACCGTAAGTGATAAATATCAAATGTTAGATTATTGAGTTATGAGATAACAAAATACAAGAGGGGAGGAAGCAGATTTGAGAAAGCTAAAAAACGATGATCGAGGAGTAACACTTGTGGAGATTATTGTGTCGATTGCTATTCTCGCAATAATCGTGCTTCCTTTTTTGAATGCATTTGTCACAGCTACAAAGACCAATGTAAAGGCTAAAAACGAGATGAATGCTACACATCTGGCGACAAACATTATGGAGGGTATTGAAAAGAACTCCATGAAGACACTGGCATATCAGTTTAACTATCCGTCGGAGGGCTTTGATGTGGCGGACGGTTTTAATATATCAGATGGAAGCAGTGCATGTGAGCTTCTTAAGAAGTCGGGTAAGTTTGATAATGTAAAGAGGCTTGAGGATATCAGTGCTGAGATTGTAAACAAGGACGATGTCATCACTAGCTGTATCCACAAGACTGATGCATCAGCCAAAATAAGCGATACATCGCTTTGGAATTTCAGGGAGTCGGATGCGCACAAGTATTATTTCTATATGTCTGGTGTGCAGTCAGGCACAAAGAAATACAATGCTCTTGTGACAGTGGATGCAAAATCGGACGCAGAGTCGGACAATAAGGTTAAAAAGTACAACATGGACGAGGTAGCGGATATGTCGGCCATGGATGCAAATTTTGACTGCATGAGTGCAGACAAGTATTCTGCTACAAATATTATATATGCATTTAATAATATGCCGGGTGTAGGCGGCATCACTCAGCAGGATATCAAAAGAACTATTACCATAGATATAGAAAAGTATGGAGCTTCGAGTAATAAGGCTACCAAGGTTACGGTGTCGTATTCGTATTCTATCAATAAGAATGGAGTAAGAAAGACTTTTCCGGATCCGAATAGTGCACTGAAGGATGATTATACCATGGTGATTTACGACAATTCTTCAGATACTGTGAACCATAATCTGAGAAATGTCTATCTGTTTTACAATCCATGGTACACATCTACAGGAGCACTTTACAATACCTGCAACGATGTCATTATAATCAATAATAAGGGCAAGCTGGACTGCACGGTAAATATTGTAAAGCAAAAGACTATATCGGATCAGTCAGAGTTGAGCACGAAGGAGAGTACATATAAGGCATATGTGAAGGTAAGTGAGCCGGGAAATCGTACAGGTCATGCTTATACTCATATAGCCACCAATCTGAATGTAAATATGGGAGCACCGGATAATCCACTACAGCCCGATCAAGCTATATATGGCTTTAATAACAATGTAATTCAGAATGATGTAAAGGCAATTGTCGATATAAAGAATCTGACAAAAAGCAAGACATCTGAAAGGCTGTATGATGTGAAGGTGGCTGTATACGAGAGCAAGGCTTCACTGGATGATATATTTAATGATAAAGACCCGGTTGTTACGATGACCGGAAGCATGGGGTATTAATTATGAAGCGTAATGATAACCGTGGTGCCTCCTTTGTGATGGTTGTAGTTGCAATGGCTATAGTGGCTGTTTTAGCTGTGACTGTGCTGTGGATAGCACTTATGAACCTCCAGATGAAGGTGACGGACGAAAAAAATACAGACAACTTTTACTCGGCAGAGGGTGTGCTGGATCAGATATGTACCGGTCTGCAGGGAGATATTTCCAAGGCTTACTCAGCAGGATATACAAAGGTTATGGAGAATTACTCTGACAGCAGCATAAATGAGGCCGGCAGACAGAGTATATTTGCGCAGGAGTATTTAAAGAGCTTAAAGGGAAGTCTTGAGTCTGACAATACCGGTATGCACTATAAAACTGAAAAGCTTAAAGACTATGTGGATAGTAAGCTCACAGACGAAAACTCAAAGCCACACGCTGTGGTCAAGGCGGTAAATGCCGATGAAAATGGAAATGGACTGCTCAAGGTATACAACAGCCGCGCAGTCATTAATGGCATCAGGGTAGAGTATACCGATGAAAAGGGATTTAAATCAATAATAGAGACAGACATTTCTCTGGGAGTTCCATCCATGAGCTTTACAGCATCGGGAGGAGTTCCGGAGCTTTTTACATATTCTCTTGTTGGAAATGAAGGACTGGATATTATATCAGGACTTAATAAAGTAAATCTATCCGGTAATCTCTACGCTGGCTGTGAAAATGCGGCAGGTACAGGAACTTCTACTACGAGTGTTACCATTCCAAACAATGCTACACTTGATGTAAAGGATACCAGCTATATGATTGCAGAGGGCGATATAGAGGTGGGAGACTTTGCCGGAAAAGATACTGGTACAATAAAAAAGAACATGGCGGGTGTACACAATAACAGTACACTTTCTGTTGATTCACAGTGTCAGCTGTGGACAAGCAATATAAATGTAAATGGTGCAACAGTCAATTTAGATGGCATGACATATGTGGCAGATGACATGACCTTAAAGGGTACAGGCTCAAAGGTTACACTTGGAAAGAATAATAAGAATAACAATGCGAAGTACGTCGGCTTTGGCAACGGAGGCGCTAACAAGGAAAATCCTGACGCAGGCGATAGCTCTGCTATTATCATAAACGGCAGGAAGGCATCTCTTGATATGTCAAATATCAGGGAGCTTATGTTGGCAGGAACCGCATATATCAATACCCAGGCTATTGTAAACTCAAGTAGTAGTGTGGGTACACAAAACAGCAATGTGGCCATGGGTGAGTCAATCTCAGTAAAGGGTGACCAGATAGCATACCTTGTGCCGCCTGAGTGCATAGGCACAAGTGGAGATGGTGCGGATGCCAAATCGCTTTACAACAAGAATCCACTCTCCTATAAGGAGTACAAGGATATTACTGCAACCGGACAGGATCAAACAAAGTATACTGAAATAAATGCCAATGTGGTCAGCACAAAGACAGGTAAGGCTCTCTCAGCCTATCTGCCGGAGAAAAAGACAATCGACAACTGTATAAAGAAGGTCTTTGTTCCTTCTACTGATAATAGTGATGATGGACTTGTATACTATTATGTAAATCTGCCAACGAACAAGGCAGCTGAGTATTACAGAGACTATTTTGGCGCAGACAGTGACAAGCTCAATAGATACACTAAGTTCTATACTGACAGCATAAAGGTAAATGAGGCAGCAAGCATCTATACTGCCGGCAATTACAGCATCTACGATGGCAGCAATTTAAGCCTTTTGAAGGGCATAGCTGATGGTGTGGACATGGATGCACAGTCAGATGCCTTACAGCACACGTATACTGCACTAAACTCAAAGCTTTTGACAAATTATGCAGATTTACCGACAAATGCAGCAAGTGTTTCGCTTTTTACAAATATAGTTAACAATACCAATTTGCTGAAAATAGTGCCAAATTCCGGTAATAAACATATATTTGAGACTGAGTATCAGGGAAAAAAATACCAGGCAATTGTCAAAAACGGTAACTACACCTATGATGCAAATGACAAATCACACAATGTGGATATAATTGTTGCTACGGGAGATGTGACACTGAATGCTGACTTTACAGGTACCATAGTTGCAAAGGGCAGGATAATTGTAAACAAAGACCAGTGCGAGATTGATAATGGTACTCAGGAGGTATTTAAGGCATTGCTTCTTGAAAAGGTAAGTGATGCAGACGATGCACTGCACCTGTATGATGTGTTCATGGACGGTGCCAACTATCTGGGTAATGTTTCTTCTTTTTCAAATAAGAAAGAGGCGGACACAAAAATAGATTATGCTACGCTCATTACATACCAGAACTGGACCAAGGAGTAGAAAACAAGCGGCTTTTAAGGCGCAAAACAGCTGCGAAATATTTATATTTGGCAAATTTTGACGATATATACAAGGGAGGAATCCAATATGTCTGTAACAGAAAAAAAGAATAATGGCGGTTTCTCTCTGGTAGAGCTTATAGTAGTGATAGCGATATCTGTCGTACTTATAGGTGCGGCAACCATATCCATTCGCTCGGTCATGGGTGTTGAGGTGAAGCAGTGTGCCAGAAATATTGAATCGATAATTAATAAAACAAGGGTCACCACTATGGGAAAGGACAGCGCAGTTCTTGAGATATATAAGGATGCATCAGATGGTGCCTACTATTATAAGACGACCATAAATGGTACAGTATCTGCTCCTAGCAAAATAGGAAAGAGCAGGATTGATGTATATTATTCCATGAAGGATGATTATAGTGATAAGACACAATTGAACAGTTCAGGCAGTATAGTGCTTCAGTTTGACAGAAGCTCAGGTGCACAAAAGCCTGATGCCAATGGTAAGTGCTGCAGCCGTATCTGGATTCAAAAAAACAGCACCGAAAAGGTTATCACGATATACAAGGAGACCGGCAAGGTGGTATGTGAGTAATTTACATAGTTTAATGATGAATATTTTATTTTGACGCAAGGCTGTTATAAGGTTGTATGATGAAATCGGAGAGGAAGATGAACCATGAAACTTTTAAGGCGCATGAACAAATCAAATAATAGGAAAAACAGTGGCTTTACACTTGTTGAGCTTGTCATTGTCATGGCGATAATGGGAATACTGGGCCTGGCTGTTGCAGGCTTTATCGGTACGAGCACGAAGCAGTATAAGTACGCTTCAAAGGACGTAGATTTACAGTATGAGGCACAGCTTACCATGAATCAGATAGGAGACCTGATAATTGATGCGCAAAAGGGCGTTAAGTATGAGCCTGCTACAGTGGCAGCGCCGGTGGAGGTGGCATCGGCAGCCCCTGAGGCCGGTTATATTGCAACTGCATCAGCGGAAGAAGCGTCATCCGAAGAAACATCATCCGACAGCAAGCTGATTATTTACAACAAGGATTGTACATACTATATCATATACAGACCATCAGAGCACAAAATCTATCTGCGAAAGGATACACTGGATCCTGCAACTGGTGCGGTGAAGGCGGATGGTCAGGGCAAGGAATCTCTTATGGCAGAAAATGTCACAGGCTTTACACCTGATTTAAGCGAGGCAGAAAGCAAGAATTCTGTCGGAATTGTCGTGGACTTTAAGGCAGGGGACAAGAAGTATACATCAAAACAGAACTTCACTATGCGCAATAAGGTGCCGACTGGGGCAGATGTGGAGTATGTGGCACCGGCAGAACCTAAAGGAATAAGGATATATTACAAAGGCAAGGATGTAACCAACGGAACAGTATACTATGAGATGAAGAAAACGAATAATAATTTAAAGTTTACTGATAAGATACTTGGTGGAAAGTATGATTCAAAAAACGTAACATGGGATCATTCAGGAAACAAAAATGGTGGAAACTTTAATGCTAATGGTGATGTATATGATGTACAACTGATGAGCGATGAAACTACAGATCAATTAGTCATCACCGTAACATCCATAGACGATCCGTCATTGACGGCAAAGGTAACTGTAAACATAGCACATCCAATCAATATTCTGCATTGTGATGCAGATAAGCATTTCGATTTAGGACAGACGCATCAATTGTTTATTGATGAAGGGGAGTTAAAAAAATCTTCATTAAATGGCAAATATCAGATTAAGGATTTTGTATGGCATATGGAGGTAGAAAGTGTCAGCTCAACGGGTGCAACCGAGTACAAGGGAGATATATCCTTTAAAATGGGCGATGATGGTAAGCTGATTTATGGTCCTGATGGCAATGGTGAGCCTGATGGAATATTTAAGTTTAGTTCAAAGGAGATTGCCGGAGAAACCGGAGCAGAAGGTCATGAAGATGATCCTAAATATAGGAACTATCTTAATTATCATATTGTAGATGGTAATCAAAATGAAAAAATGCATATCACTCTCGGAAAAAATTTTTTTGTCGGAGAAAAATTAAATATCAGCGTCTGGCTTGGACTTGAGGAAGAGTCGGGATTTAAGTCAAATACAATTACGTTTTACACATATTATTAAACAAAGTAGTTTTTTACAAAGGAGCAATCGCAATGAGCAAATTAAGAAAAAAAATAGTGGTTCCAATATCGCTCACACTTACAGGATGTCTCGTTGTGGCAGCTTTTGTGCTGAATGACAGCCTAACAAAGGTCGATGCAAATGTAGCGTTCAATGGAATATCTGATATAGTCAGCTCACATGGCAAGGACAAGCCCTTCAATATAGTGGAGGTGGTGCCTGACAAGAAAATGGCATCCATTGGCTATCTGATTGATGGTCAGGAGCCTGACAATTGGTTTGGTACACTGTCAAAGATGTCTGACACAGAGGGAAAAGGTGCAACGAATAGGGCTGCTTATATGAAAAGCCTGAAAGAAAAGCTTGCGCCTATTACTACAGAGGAAAAGGACAACACAAAGCCCCTTTACTATGAGCCGTATGAGGAAAGTTATGTCAATCAGGGCAATGACTGGAGTGAGCTTGCCCTTGTGGATATGGATAAAATAAATCAGGGCACCGAAGGCTACAAGATGACAAAGCAGGAGAAGGGTGACTACAAGTTCAACACTGATTACCAGCTTGCTGTAAATGAAGATGGACTGCCTACAGGTCATTACAGACAGAATGTTGACCATTATGTTTTCATGCAGGGCGAGGATGAGACAGAAGATGGCTCTGAATCTGTGGATACAGGTAGTACCGGTAATACAGGCAGTACAGGAAGTACCGCAGATGGCTCTAATACAGAGACTGAAAATGGCAATCAAATTAAGGCACCCGGAAAAAGAGGCTACTACAGTGTTGCATTTACTGCAGTCGAATTGCCGGATGGCATGACAAATACCAAGTATCTGGTAGAGACTGATAATTCACAGAAAGCTGATGGAAATACAGACAGCGGTACAGATGGTAATATCGATAGCAGCACAGACAATACGACAGATACAGGCACAGCAGATGACACATCAGACAAGCATGTGGTTTATTCTATAAAGAGCGCATATGCCATTGGTTCTGCTGAGGGCATGCAAAACATAGCAAAATATGACCCAAAGGCATATATTTACAGAAAAGACAATTCAGATATCACATCACCATATGAATTTGTTGCAAGAGCTGACCGGATGGCAAGTCTGCCTGATGGCAGTAAGCCGGATTATGAGAAGTATACATACTGCACGGTTGAGATGGAGTATGTGCCTGCAGGTAAAATCACTGATGACGAGACCTACTACGAGGTGGATACTAAGGTACCTATTGAGTTTAATTACGATGAGACCGGCGAGTATGGAGCAGTGCTTGACTCACAGAATCCATACGAGAAGATAGATGATGGCACACCGGACAATCAGCCGGCAGGTAACACAGGAAAGGTAATCCTCACTGATACAGACGGATATTTTGATATAGTTAAGGACAGCCAGACATACACCTATATGGGTAAGGGAAAAGGTGACTATATAATGGAGGCTGATAAAAACGGCTCGCTTGATTATCCTGTAAATACTCCACACATATATTATAAGGGTGGTTTCAAGAACAATAACTGGTTCAGAACAGGTGTGTTCAATCAGGAGGGCAAGACTGGTGATGATGATAAGACTGCCAATATGACCTTTAAGGTAAAAACAGTCACACCAGAGGAGCTTGAGCAGATAGATGTGTCAACAATTGATTTACTCTATCTTTCAGGCTCAAAGTCCGTCCTTTCAAATGATTTAGGAAACGATGCTGCAACATATAATACTGATAATGACATTTCATGGGACAAGGTAAAGCAGATAGTCCAGCGCGTGCACCAGAGTGGTATCATGATGCCTGTTATAGTGGATAATGGTATTGTGTGTCCAAGTACAAAGGATGATAGCAACATTAAATATGATAGCAACATTAAAAAGCTTGCAGGCCTTTTGAGCTGTAACAATTTCAGCTCCTTGAATTTTACCAAGGACTCAGCTGATAATTTTATTAGCTGGAAAGATAACAATGTCATAACGTATTACCAAGTTGACAGTTCAACTCATACACATGGCTATGTAATTGGCAACGAATATGTCATTCCACGAAACTATAATCCTGATAAGGATGTACCATTTGTTTTAAGAGATGATTTTGCTTCTGCGTTTATTGAAGATAAAGATGAAACTAAATTTGTCGAAGCAGCTAAAAATGAGAATTTTGACGAGATAGCAGAGTACATCAACTCAGAGAATACAAGCAGGAAAAAAGAAAATGATACTCTTGGAAAGGACGAGTATGCGTATTATGACAAGAAGATTTCAAAGGCGATAGTTTTAAGCTATATCATATCGTATGCTGATAAGAGAGACATTATAAATCCGACAGATAGTCTGAACATACTGGATATAGAGCCCGGAACTGTAAAAAATGAGTCTGACGCTTTAAATTATGATAAGCTAAAAAATTGGCTTAGATCAAGATGCCCGGAGAAAAAAAAGGTTACGATAACAAGGGTTACGAGTGCAGAATTTATTGGAAGAATAGAGGACCTTAATAACTATGACATGATATATATGGGACTCGTAGCCGATAATCTGAATTATAGAGATGGTCATACAGTATATAATGATTGGAACATGGATGGGCTTAAATATTCAAATGTTGGTGACATTGTTGTTATAGATCCAAATTATAGGGTAAACTATTGGAATTATGATATGCTCAGGAATGGTCATGCGGGATTGCTGGATACTGATTATATAAATAATGGAGAGGCGCTTAATACTCAGATTACATCAAGAGGAAATGGAAATAATGCTGATTATTTAACTGCTCCAAACACATACAGAGGCTCAGGCAATGATATTACTAAGCAGAAGGTTTCAGAATTGGAGGATTATATAAAGGCGGGCTTTCCTGTCGTCTTTTCAGATGGCTTTTTCAGCAAGGATAGCAAGTATGAAAGTGGAATTAATGAGGATTACATTGATAACTGTTCAAATATTTTTAATTTTTTAAAATATGCAAAAGGTAAAGACAATGTTCTTGAAGTGGACAACAATGGAAACTTAAAAAATAAGTCAAATGAGCCAGCGGAGCTTGTTACCTACCTGACTACTGAAAAACCTGAAATAGTACTCAAGGAGCAGGAAAAAGTAAAAGATACAGATTATGTTGAGATTAGTAATAATCAGATCACATTGGAATTTTCAATAAACAATGCAGGCGGTGCTGATTCCAAAGCAAGTTTTAATGCACAGCTGTTCTTGGATTCAAATTCTGATGGTAAGTTTTCGACAACCAATGAAGGAATAGCTGCAAATAAAATAAAATTATATTGTGATGGTACTATTGTGAATCCGGTAATGGGTGATGATGGTAAATATATGTATAGTCTGAATGCAGGCAATTATAATTATAAACTGGTTTATGATTTGCCGAATGGATTTGTAGGAGTTATGCCTTGGCAGCTTCGTGTGAGTCAGGCTACAAATAGCTACAGATATGATCAGAAATCCGGATATGTGTATGTCAAAAATTCCAAAGGCAGTCCTACAAAAGTCAAGATTCTTCAGATTAATTCACACTTGAAGCATAATCAGGACTTTAAGGGAAATTTTGATATGCAGACACAGAAGAATGGCAATACAAAGTTTCATGAATTACTTAATAAAGTGAAGGATTTTGACCTGGATATAGAAACAGTTTATTATGATGACGTAAATAAAATGGATGAGGTATGTAATAAGCTGCAGACATACGATATGCTTGTTATTGGATTTGGTGATTGTTATGATATTGATAATACAAATAAACATCTCGATAAAATAAAAGCCTATATCCAGTCAGGAAAACCAGTACTGTTTGCTCATGATACAACATCATATTGTAATAATAAAAATGATACTACATATAATAATGTCTGGGGATATAAGTTTAACTCTATAATTCGTGATACTGTCGGACTGGACAGGTATGGAATCCTGTCAAATGAGTATTTAAAGAAGGGCAATACATTAAAGAGTACTGATTCGGATTTTACAAAAGCTGTAGAGACCGCTGAAAAGAATAACACTGATATTGCATATGAGCCAAAATCCGATAATTCAGTTATTGTCAGACAGAATCAGGGATTTACTTATGTGGATTTAAATAATTTTCAGTGGAAAGATGATGGTAACAATCATGGCGAGTACAGGCTGTATTCAGGGCTTAATAATTATGAAAGTAATGAAGATGTTGAAGCTAAGACTAATAAGGCAGTCAAGGTTAATTCAGGACAGATTACCACATATCCTTTTAAGATTGATGACGAAATAAATATAGCTACCACTCATAAGCAGTACTACCAGCTGGATATGAATCAGGATGCTGATGGTGATGGTGAGAGTGATATTGTTGTATGGTATACCTTGTCAGGCCATGGAGTTTATGACCAGTCTCCAAAGGATGTAAGAAATAATTATTATATTTACACAATGGGAAATGTAACATACTCAGGTGTAGGACATTCCGATTTCTCAAATAATGAGGATGAATTGAAACTTTATATAAACACTATGATTGCTGCATATAGTGCATCAGTTCATGAGCCGTCAATTTATCTTAAGGAGAATGCAGATACTGATTCAAATGACATAACTACATTATATGCAACTATTGATGATGCCATTGAAGAAGAAGCAGCTAATAAAGCGGATGCCAGACTAGATGGTGCAGACAGTACGCAGGATGTTTATTTTACGGTAAAGGATTCAAACCTTGTGCGAAATCAGATTGATGAAAAAACTGTTGTTTATTTGGATTTTTATATCGAGGATCCGCAAAAAAATCCAAATGATGAAACGATTGGCACCGGAAATGATAAGATTTACTTAAAGAAGGTGGACTGGGATATCTATACACTGAATAATGATGGAACAGAAAATGAACAGATAAATAACAGTAAAGAAAACAGTCAATTAAATAAGGATCCAAGGGACTTCTTTGAAAATAACAAGACATATAAGGTAAAGGTACCATTGAGTGTTTTACCGGAGGGAGCTAATTCTATAAAGATTTATGCCGTAGGATATAGTAAGATTTACCAGTCACAGGTGAGCGGTGGTGATAAAGAAACTACAACAGCAAAGGCATACAAGACCTTCCAGATACAGCGTGTAGGTCTTGCAGATTTGGATTAGTTTTCAAAGGCTCCTAGCTATCACATACTTTTCGATTAAGCACAATTTATCAAACAGAGACTTATATAAACCATTTATATAGTCTCTGTTTTTTTACTGTTTCTTTATACTTTCTTTATTGAATTATCCGCGCTTATTGATAAAATAAATAGTATGCGCACGATTGCGGATATTTTTTGCATTCGTGGATGGGGGATAAATTAACCGGAAAGAAAGGAAAAATTTATGAGTAAAATTTTCAAGAATCTGATTCCATACTGGCGATGGATCATATTAATTTTTGTTTTTCTCATTGCTCAGGCTTACTGTGACCTGGCTCTGCCTGCGTACACATCTGATATCATCGATGTGGGTATCCAGGATCATGGCATTGAGCATATCCTGCCAAAGGAGATTACCTCGGAGGATTATCAGATGGCACAGACATTTATGCTGTCCGATGAGAAAGAAAAGTTTACGGAATGCTACGATACAACAGATACCGAGAACACAAGTGACGGCGATAGTGTGACAAAATACAAGCTGACCGCTGATTCTGACACACTTGATGAGCTGGATGAGGAGCTTTTGGTTCCTCTTGTCATGGCATATCAGGCTTTTTTGTCGGGGGAGCAGATGGATGTGGATGCATCAGCTATCCCGCAGGGAGTAGCGCTCGATGATAACATGATAAAGCAGATAAGAAGCAAGGTGCAGGACAAAATCGATGCGGTGGGTTCATCTACTTTAAAGTCCATGGGTGTAACTTTTGCGACAAAGTGTGATGAGAATGCAGGAATCGACGTGGATGCCAATCAGGTTGCTTATCTGTGGAAGGCAGGAGCCAAGATGGCAGCCTTTGCAGCAATTATGCTTATAGCAGCATGTGTTGTAGGTTTTGCGGCTTCAAAGGTCGGTGCCGCTGTCGGCAGGGATTTGAGGGAGAAGACCTTTTCAAAGGTTGTAGGCTTTTCAAATGCCGAGATTAACAAATTCTCTACGGCATCACTGATTACGAGAAGCACGAACGATATACAGCAGATTCAGATGGTTACTACCATGATGCTTCGTATGGTGCTTTATGCGCCAATTGTTGGTATCGGTGGTATCATCAAGGTGGCACAGACCAAATCCGGCATGGAGTGGGTGATTGCGATTGCGGTTGTTGCCATCATGGTTTTTATTTTCACGCTGGTCGGCATTGCTATGCCAAAGTTCAAGATTATGCAGACTCTTGTAGACAAGGTAAATCTTGTTTCTCGTGAGATTCTTACAGGTCTTTCTGTTATCAGGGCGTTTGGCCGTGAAAAAGAGGAAGAAAAGAGGTTTGATGAGGCTAACCGCGAGCTTACACGCACACAGCTTTTTACAAACCGCGTCATGACCTTTATGATGCCCGGTATGTCCATGATCATGTACTGCATCACACTCGGTATCGTGTGGGTTGCAGCAGGCAGAATAGACAAGGGCTCTATGCAGGTAGGTACGATGACTGCGTTTATTACATATGCCATGATGATTGTCATGTCATTTCTCATGCTCTCAGCCATGTCCATCATGCTTCCGAGAGCAGGTGTTGCGGCAGAGCGTATTGATGAGGTTATAAGGACAAACAGCACTGTAAATGATCCAAAAGAGCCTGTTACTGAGGCTGATCACAGGGGTGTTATCCGTTTCAACCATGTGGATTTCAGATATCCGGGAGCAAAGGAGGATG
>ERZ779875.1209-NODE-1209-length-17991-cov-6.485783_pt1 | contig 17991 bp, 21 predicted proteins | sample MGYA00511246_ERZ779875 | MGnify/ENA primary metagenome ERZ779875 (study PRJEB29588, sample SAMEA2155093) | human gut metagenome | biome: human gut; feature: human-associated habitat; material: faeces | place: Denmark | collected 2008/2010 ... | reverse complement strand
GTCGCTCGATTACGATCTGACAGGCGTCGTGCAATGCGATATGCGGATTGTTCGCGACGAAACGATAAAATGTTCTCAGCCGTTCTCCGTCCGTCATCATCGCTTGAATCGCACGATTTCTGTCTGTCGTTCTTTTAATTTCTGCCATGTTTTTTGCCTCCACATTTCAGTTCACAGCCAAAGACTTTGAAATAAACATCTTTTCGTTCTTGTCTTGAATGAAAGTAGATCGCAAAAAATGCCGCCTTTGCCTTCATTATCCTTACAAGTCTTTTTATCTGCCATTTTTCAAACGGTTCCCAAAAATCCAGTCTCCAAATAAACTCTTTTTTCGTAATTTTTAAGCAATGTGCCATTCTTGCCTTAGAATATCCATGCGAATACATCCATCTAAAAAGTTGACGACGATTTAATGAGTAACCATTTTTACATCTTTCTTCAACAGTCACATTTTGTTATCCCCCTCTATATTTCATCAAACAAGTCAATGTTGTTTTCCCATTCGTAACCGCTTCCGAATTCAATAAAATCTAACACATTGCTCGCTCCGAGTTTAATGTATAAATCAAGAAGCATTTCTCTATCTATGTACTCGCCGTCGGCATAGTATTCGTATTCATCTGCAGAATAGCCAAGAGTTTCAAACAACTCAACGCCATCTTTATATCCCTGCTCTTTGGCAAAGATTTCAAATCTATCTCTGTTCAGTTTCATTTCAATTTCCTTGTAAGGTTTCATTTTGTTTTACCTCTCACTACTCCTAGGACACTTTTTTTAAGAAATTCGGGTTTTCCGGGAAAAAAATTTAAAAATTTTTTAGAGTATATTTTCTTTAAGCTTGCTTATAATGAGCTTTACTCGTCCCGATAACGTGCTTTCTGCAATTCCCAACTCTTTAGCAACTTCTTTTTGAGATTTGCCTTCAACATAAATCATCTTTAAAATTTTTCGCTGCACAGGCTTCAAGAAAGAAATTGCTTGTTTTAATTTCTGACACATTTCTTTTCTTTCTTCTCGTGCAATAAAATTCTCTTCCACATCCAAGCTTTCATCAATCCCATCAAACCCTTCTTCTTTCAGGGCATCTAAGGAAACATCACTCATTTTTTGTTGTTTAAATTGACATTCCTCACAATTGCCTTGACAGCGTTTCCATTGATTGTTAATTCCTTTTTCTCGCTTAATACGGCAACGCCACATTCTCTGTTTGCGCTTCCTTTCAGCACGATCCGAACTTTTGTAAGCACGGTACACCTCTTCACTGACGATTACTTTTTCGCCTTTGATTACCAAATAGAATTCTTTGTTTTCTGCCATTTTTTTGTCCTCCGACTTTGATTTTTGTTTTATAAAAATCGCTTGTCGGAAGACTTTTCGAGGTCGGTACTAAAATGTAGGGCAAACCTCTTTTCGGCGTTATCGCTCGTTTTGGGCATGAAAAAAGACCGCCGACAAACGATGATTATCCTTTTCGGATAAATCGTTTATCGGCAGCCTCTCATGTAATAGTTCTGGTTAAACTGACCGAGTTACCATTGCGGTTTAGATAGGTTTTATATAGTCACTGTTTCAGACCGACCTGCCATGCCGCATAGCCTTTAATATTCAATTCTTGATCGCAACACTTCACCTTTCGGCGCATACATATCTATCTGTATATGCCGTCGGCTCTTTTCTTTAGATACCGTTACCGTTCCGCAATTCGGACATACAAAACGTATCATACCCATTTCATCTTTCCATGCAATTTCTTGATGGTTACAGTTGAAACACTTAAAAGAGACAGGCTTTGAAATGCCTTCTTTCTGCATAATGTGCTATATCTTTTAAAATAAGGTATTCCTGTTCCGTTGTTTTTTTCAATGAAAATCCAATTTGAAGAGCATTTATATTGCTTAACAACGATGCTACATTAAATAGATTAGATTCAATTATAATTCTATCAGTGCAATTATAAGAAATAATTTCTGCTCCTTGACATTTTAAATCAAAATAGAACTCATCTTCCTCTTGACTCTTTTCAGGTATGTTTTTCCCGATTTCGGCAGAATCAACTATTTCATCGTTTTGTATTTTAGAAGGTAATAGATAATCCAGCAACGACAGTTCTTGAACATCCGACAAGTCAAAAGTATCATCGCACACTATTTTCGCACAGTTCTGTAAATCAATTAATCTAATTCCCTCTTTCGCTATCAATGTGCAAATTTCTTCATTGAATCGATTGTCAATATACTGATACAGCAAAGATAAAAATTGTTCATCTTGAAACAATCGTAAATATTCAGCTGATACAAAACAATCTAATTTTTTCAGCTGTTCTACAATGTATTCAATTCGCTTTTTAATGCTGTCCATTGTGGACTCCCCCTAAGGCTTTTACTTGGCAATATTAGAGTGTATCCCTTAAAAAGTATCTTTTCTCAAATAAAGACTAACCTTCCTATTTTAAGTACAATTACTATCATTTGTGATAGAACAAATTCTACTTGCATTTGACATTATTATAACATATTTTGAAAGTTAAATCAAGAAGTTCCATTGTTTCACGACACTCTACGTCCAAAAGATATCCGTTTATCAATTGCGTATTCTTTTAAAAATAATTATTTCAGTCAATCATTTTGATATGCTTGAATAATTATCCCAATATACTCTTTTAATTTTTTTACAGTTGCAGCTCGCCCTACTATTTTAAGCTTATCCCCGAACGAACAGCACCAACCTAAAAATGTAGGGCTAACCTGCACCTCGGCTTTAAACGTAATCGTATTGTCATCAAGCGGTTCCAATGTAATGTTATCGCCGAATACGTCGAATATCACGTCCAAAAGACACTTATCGGCTTGGAATTCGACTTTCTGCGTTTCGCCCTGAAACATTCCGAAAATAGTCTTTTTATGATGTTTCAGATCAATCGGCTCGCCGTTATAAGGATCTTTGCGCTGCTCTTCCACCATTTCCACCTTGTCCATACGGTCGATTCGGTAATGAACAACGCCGGGATGTTTCCCGTAATAAGCAATCAGATAGTAATTATCGTCATCGAATATGGTCGCAAGCGGATTTACGAAATAACGTTTGTGGTCTTTACGATATACGCGCTCGTGCTTTTCATTGAAATCAAAATACTCGAACGAAACCTTTTTATTGTTCTCTATCGCCGAATTGATTTCGCTTATAGCATAAAAGATATTCTCGTTCGTGCTTTTAGTCGTATTAAATCGCACGATATTACTTTGCAGAAGTTCGGCGCGATGGCTTCCGCCGAGATCGGCAATCTTATCAAGCAAAACTTCCGTTTTACTCGGCGTAACAAAGCTCGCCGCTTGCACCGCATCCATAAGAATACGCAGTTCGGGAACATCGAAACTTCTATCGGCAACACAGTAGCAATTCGGCTTTCCCAGGGACTTTTCGCAAAGAACCTCATAGCCAAAATTGTTCAGCACCTCTATATCCTTATATAAAGTGCGACGGTCGCAGACAATGCCCATACCGGCAAGTTTATCTATAAGCTCCGTCGTCCCTATATAATGATCCTCGTCGGAGTCCTGCCGTAAGATTTCTAGTAACTTCAAGAGTTTGATTTTATAAGCGTTTTCTTGCTTCATCGGCTTTTACCTATACCTATCGCATTTTATAATAACATTATACCATATCCGACTATTTTTGTAAAGAACAAGGTGTGCAAAAAAACAGACACCATTATGTATAAAATAAGCGCAACCAAACAGTTACGCTTAAAATGCCATTCTTATAAAATTTCCCACACGAGTGTCGCCGTATCGCTTGTTTTTATATCGTCCGGCTGAATATCGATATTCGATAAACAAGCCGCCTTTGCCATAAATCGGTCGCCGACTTCGTAATTCGTATCGGAATACAGATCTATTTCGCCCCAATTGTAATCGATAGATACGAGTTCGCCGAGTTTTACACCGGAAGCCGAACACAGTATTTCGGCTTTCTCTTTCGCGTTTTTCACAGCCGACTTCAGAAGTTCGCCACACACCGCCGACGAGTCTTTCACGGTAAACGAGATGGAAAACTCCGGCTTTGCAAGAGATTCGGAAATCGCAGACAACACACTTGCGAGCATCTTTGTATTGAAATCGAACTCCACCTTTAAGTTATGATTGCAAACGTATCCTTTGAATACGCTTTTGTAATTGCCGCTCTTATCCTTTACGCTTTCATAATTCGTGCGAACGTTAAAATCCGTAGTTTTTACGGAATTTTTTTTAAATCCAATCTTTTCGAGCGAGCCATTTATAAGGCTTATCCGTTCTGCGGCAAGTTCCATTGTTTTTTCGTACTCCCTGTCTTCTGTTGCTAATTTCATGGAAACAACAATCAAATCGGGTTTAACCGAAACATTTCCTACTCCCTTAACAGTAATTATCTTCGTTGCCATCTTAAAACCTCCAATAAATTTTTTAGTGTAATTATTATACTATAAAAATCACATAAAGTAAATAAAACGGTGTCCGCTAAATCAGACACCTATACAACAAAAAACTTCTAAAAAATATTTTTTAGGATGGTGCTAAAATGTAGGGCAAACCTCCTTTAAAAAAGACTAAAAACGGTACGTTGTAAGTTCAAACCTTGATTTTTCAAAAAAACGCCAAAAATCAGCAATGAAATCGACATGGTCAACTAACCTATGTTGACCTTGATATTACCCTCAAAAATGGGCAAAAACCATACAAAAAGAGTCAAAAACAAGCGTTTTTGACTCTTTTTTGACCGAATCAGTAATTTCGGTCAACGTAGATGTGTATGTATGACTAAATCTCGTTTTTCGGGCGGTTTTCGAGAGTGTGTCGGACGATAAGTACTTTTTTGCGATATTTTTCAAAGGTGTGTTGGAAGATAAGTATTTTTTACTGATGCGAATTCTTGTTATAAAATAACGCATTTTTCACAAAACGACTTGACTTAATTTGCCCATTACGCTAACATACCCAAAACTATTTTTTAGGATGGTTATGCTATGAAAAAAAGTCAATCGCCTCACGGAAAAGAAGTTATAGAAATCCCCGCAAAATCAAGGCACGAAATACTAAATATCCCAAAACAAAACCTGCGTGTTTGTGCCTATTGCCGTGTTTCCACCGACTTGGAAGCACAGGAAAGTAGTTACGAGTCACAACTTCAATTCTATACAAAATATATCAGTGATAATCCTAATTGGGTATTCTCTGGCATATATGCCGATAAGGGTATCAGCGGAAAAAGCGCAAAGAACCGACCTCAATTTATGCAGATGATCCAAGACTGCGAACAGGGTAAAATCGATATGATTATTACGAAGTCAATTTCCCGCTTTGCGCGTAACACGCAAAACTCAATTTACTATATACGGCTACTTCGTGATATGGGTATCCCAATTCTATTTGAACAACAATGTCTTAACTCTATGGATCACAATGTAGACTTAATCTTAACTATTTTAAGTTCAATCGCAGAGGAAGAATCACGGAGTATGTCACAAAATATAAAAAGTGCCTTTCGCCACCGCGCTGCTATGGGTATCATCACCCAAGTTCGACAATGCTATGGATATAGAATAGGCAAAGACGGCGCTTTTGGAATCAATCCAAAACAAGCCCATATTGTTATGCGAATTTTCAATGAATACGAACAGGGGGCGTGCCTTCATACGATAGCCAACCGACTCACCATCGAAGGCATTCCCTCGCCTGCGGGAAACCCAAACTGGCATGTAAGTACCATCCGTGCTATCTTATGCAATGAAAAATATGTGGGAGACTGCCTTCTTCAAAAAACATACTCTTCGGATTTTTTAATGCCTCGCAAGCGCAACGAAGGCGAAACAACATCGTGGCTATTAAAGGATAATCATGAGGCAATAATTACGCGCGAACAGTTCGATCATGTCCAGGTCCTCTTGGCCGAAAGGAAGATTCCACCAAAAAACAAAACCTCATACGAGTTTCCTCTATCAACACTTATCACATGCAAAAAATGCGGCAGAAACTACCACCGAGTCTGTGCCTATCCGCTTTAGTCATCCACTTCTCCGCATTGTCTATAAGGTCAAGAAACAGGTCTTCGTGGTTACCCCTAATAAGGATTACCTCGTCCTTTTTGAGCAGTTCGAGTATGAATTCCTGTACCTTTAAGGCTTCACTGCCTCGGTCAAGCAAATCGCCGCAAACCACAAGCTTATGTGGTTCTTTGTCTTCATAAAACCCTTTTTCCGTCAAAGCCGCTTGCAGTTCCGAATAGAATCCGTGAACATCGGCTACCACATAATATCTCATTGTATCTTTATTAGTTTTTCGTACATTTCAGGAATTCCGCGCGTTACCGTATCATAAACAATAGCCATGTTTACAACACCATAATTATGAACGATTTTGTTCCTCATTCCCTTAATCGCCATCCAAGGTATTTCAGTATATTTACTCTTAAACTCATCAGACAATCGACTGTTGTTTTCCGCAATTTGAATAATGCGGAACATAATCGAATCAATTAAGAGGATATTTTTTTCAATTTCGTTCTGCGTCTTTCCTTTGGTCTGCTCGATAATAAACTCTAAATCGGAAATTATTTTTTCAAGGTAATATCTATCGTTTTTAATGTTATCCATAAATCTTTATGCCGTCCTTTAATATCTCTTGTACAAGCGTTGGGTTATTGTTTAACTGCGCTATATCCAGTAAATCAACCTTTTTCTTCAATTTTTCTCGTAGAAGTTCTATAAGTTCGAAGAATTTCATTCCATCTACTGGTATTGCAAGAAGTAAATCGACATCGCTTTTTTCCGTTGCTTTGCCTTTGGCATAAGATCCGAATAGATAGCAGTATTCCACCGAATAATCCTTGAATATTTCGCCACATGTTTTTCTTATTTGGTCTATGGTCAATATCCCGTGGTCTTCATCGATCCTCCCATACTCGCTCAATCTTTGTAGTAAATATTGATACTTGAGAGGGCTAATCTTGGTTTCATCGGACTCGTATCGTTTATATGTCCGCAGGGATACTTGAAACAATTCCGCGCATTCGGCTTGCGTGATTCCTTTTTCAGTTCTTAATTGTTTTAGCGTCATTTTTACCACCTCGCAGTTATTATACCACGTTGACACCCAAATTGCAAGTGGTTTTGGTGTCATTTTGGCACTTTTTATTATTTGCAAGAGTGACAATTTTACACTTCAACAAATAAAACAAGGTGACATTTTTCTAAATTACGATGATTCCGCGTTCGTTATATACGCTATCTGTCGAGCCTTCGTTTCGAATTGCTCGATCAAGCGCCATAACGGTTGCTACTGCGCCGTCTATTCGCTCGGTGGACTTTTCTTTGTCCATCTTGATGTTTCCTGCCGGGTCGGTTCGGACATACACGTTATCCATCATCCATCGGAGCGGAACATTCCCGCCGTGCGCTATCTTCTGCTCCAACACGAGTTTCATCAATTCCTTTGTCGGCGGACTCATGTCCTTAAAACCCTGACCGAACGGCACGACCGTGAACCCCATTCCTTCCAAGTTTTGCACCATCTGCACCGCTCCCCACCTGTCGAAAGCAATCTCTTTGATGTGGTATTTCGTGCCGAGGTCTTCAATGAAGTTCTCAATGTACCCGTAGTGGATGACGTTGCCTTCCGTGGCGATTACTTGCCCACGACCGAGCCAAGTATCGTATGGAACGTGGTCGCGTCTTACTCGCAAATCTATCGTGTCTTCTGGTATCCAAAAGTACGGAAGAACGCTGTATTTATCGTCATCGGCTGTCGGTGGGAACACCAACACAAATGCCGTTATGTCGGTGCTTGACGAAAGGTCAAGTCCGCCGTAGCACTCTCTGCCGAGAAGTTTCTCCGCATTTACCGCAAAATCACATTTATCCCAAGCGTCCATCGGCATCCACCGCACGTTCTGTTTTACCCATTGATTGAGTCGCAGTTGTCTGAACAAGTTCTCTTCGGCGGGATTCTCTTTTGCCGAGTTAAATGCCGTTTTCAGTTTGTCTATATCGACCGTAACACCAAGAGACGGGTTGGCTTTGTACCACACCTTTTCATCTCCCCAATCGTCATCGTCTTCCGCTCCGTAAATGACTGGATAGAACGATTTGTCGTGCTTTCGTCCTTCTATGATGTCCTTGGCTTTGGAATGGACTTCCCAACATATCGAGTTGCGGTCAGTCCCGGCTGTCGTTATCAAGAAGAAAAGCGGCTGCTTTCGTGCGTCACCGGAGCCGTGTAGCATTACGTCGTATAATGCTCGGTTCGGCTGTGCGTGTAGTTCATCGAATATAACTCCGTGAACGTTGAGTCCGTGTTTTGTGTAGGACTCTGCCGAAAGCACCTGATAGAATGAGTTAAGCGGCAAATACACGAGCCGCTTTTGTGAGATGATCGGTTTGATTCGCTTTTTTAGTGCCGGGCATTGCTCTACCATCTGGCAAGCGACATCGAACACAATCGATGCCTGTTGTCTATCGGCTGCACAGCCATATACTTCAGCACCCCACTCGCCGTCACCCGCAAGGAGATAAAGAGCGACAGCGGCGGCGAGTTCGGATTTGCCTTGTTTCTTCGGTATTTCGACATAGGCTGTGTTGTATTGTCGGTATCCGTTTGGCTTAACGGTCCCGAATACATCCGATATAATCTTGGTTTGCCACGGCAACAAATCGAAGCTTTTGCCGTGCCATTCCCCTTTGGTGTGCTTGAGCATATTGATAAATGTGATTGCCCTTTGTGCAAGGTCAGGGTTCTCCAAGTATTCCTTGATTTCAGTCGTTGTCATTGCAGTAGTCCTCCATTTCCTTTCGTCTTTTTTCTTCTCTTACCCGCTCGTCCCAAACCCAATCGCCGTTTTCTTTGGGGTCGATCTTGCTTTTCAGCCAACTTCGTATCTGTCCGCAGTCTTCCAAGTTTTCGTTCCAATCGTCTTCGAAACAGACTCCGCACAAATCCCACATTTGCATCGTTCCGAACTTTTGCCCCTTATAAAAGAACAGCAAAAGCATTTTATCGGCGGTTTCGTCATAGTACTTCCACTTGTAGTTATATCCCCAAAGTGTGCGACCGCCGTCATATCGGGTTTCTATGTAATTTTCGCAAGCCTCTTTTATGTCGGCTTTCGGCATCGGCAGTCCAAGTATTACCTCGTAATCGAATTCCGCCTCTTCCGTTATCACCACTTTGTTGATGTCTGCCATACTACTCCTTTTCAAACGCTTGAATTATCGCTTTTACCTCGACTACGCTTTTTACGACTACCGCATATCCGCCCGCTTTCAATATTTGCCGAATCGTTTGCTGTTGCAGTGCCGTTGCCGTGTTTTTACCTACCTTGCATTCGAGACCTATAAATCTGCCCTTATAACAGACTATCAAATCCGGAATTCCCGCCGTTCCGTACATCCCGCCGTGTTCCTTCCAAAAGAACAAGTTTGGAACTGTTTTCAAATAATTGCTTATCGCTTTTATCAGGTCGCTTTCTTTCACTTTTTTCGCTCCTATATAAAACTACCTGTCACAACCGTCACACCTGTCACTAAATGACACTTTACCAGTGTGACAGTAACCCCTCTATTAGAAATCTCGTTTTTGTGACGGATGTGACGGTTGTGACGGAGTGACAGTAGTGACGGATAGTGTTGTGTGAGAACTGTTTTCCTGTCACTTGCCGTCACTTTGCCGTCATTACCCGTCATTCTTATCAGGTCGAAATCGACCAGTTTAGCCGTATTAGTCTTCCGATTCATCGAATATCGCCCGTTGATATGTCGGTTTATAAGCCTGTCTTTTACCGAAATAATGCACTCTGCTCGAACCGCTCCGTTTCATCGAGTGTTCGATGCCGTCATAGTAGAGCTGCGTTTCAATGCTCGTTATCTCTTTGCCGAGTGCTGCCGTTGAGTAAATGCACGGACTTCCCGTCACATCGTACACAGCCTTGATTAAGTCGGTTGCAGTGCCTTTCCAACCCATTGGATATTGTTTTAAGAGGTCTTTGACCGTTTTCACGATAGGATTGTTCTCGTACTCGCGCTTTTTGCGTTTCCGCTCTTCTTCCTCTGCCGTTCCGACCATATCCCAGCGATACTTCGTTTCATCGAAATGCACCACGACGTCTTGCTGCCGAATATCTCGTCCCGTCATAAACAGCACGGCATTTTCGTCTTGCCGCTTTTTCTTGTAGATGATGAATATCGTGTCGCATACACCCATGATGCCGTTCGAACCCGAAATCATATTGAATACGTCATTTTCGTCCGCCATCTTTCGCAAATGGTGAATGAGAAAAATGCAGATCCGCTTGTTGTCGGCATACTCTTTCAACGCTCCGAGTTCTCGATAATCCGTTGCGTAGGCGATTTCGTCTTTCTTCGCCGACCCCCTTACCTTTTGCAAGGTGTCAATGATAATCAGTTTTATGTCCGGGTGTTCTTCGAACTCTTCGTCCAACTGCTTGATAAGACCGCCGTCCAAGCCGTTCGCCTTGATGGACAAATAGAAATTGCTCGGTGCTTTCCCGCCGTCAAGCACTTTGTTGAGTCGGTCTTTCAGACGGAAAATACCGTCTTCGAGAGCGAGATAAAGACACCCAGCCTGATTGCTTGTATAGTCCAAGAACTCTTTCCCACGGCTTATCGCCAAGCACATCTGCATCGCCATCCAAGACTTTCCGACTTTTGACGAAGCACACAATATCGCCAAGCCTTGCGGCAATACATCCGGGATTAACCATTCTGGCGGATCAATTTTCGCCGTTTGCAAGTCGCTTGCCGCTATGCTCGCCACGCCGCGTTTATAGACTTTCCGAACTTCTCTCTTTGCCGCCGCCACCGCTGCTTTTAGTTCTTCGGGGTTAGACATCAAGAGTTCGTTCGGGTCCTTCTTTTCTCCCGCCACGTTGAATACCACATATGGTATCTTCGCCGTTTGGAGTTCCTTTCCAAGCATTTCTGTTGCCTTTTGTCCCGGTTCGTCATTATCCAAACACAGCACAAGCGGAGCGTTCGGCTTTTTCGACTTTACCTCTTTGACGAGTTTGTTTGCCCCGCCAACACCGCAGAGCGACACCGAGACGCCGCCGCATTGCATAATAGACAAGGCACAGAGCGGACTCTCCACGATAAAGACAGGCTCTTTGCTCGTTCCCCACAACACTTTGCGGTTGAACAGCGGCTCCGCACCCGCCTCTTCGTTTGTCGGTTTATAGAACTTTTTGTCGGATATGCTCCGAGTTTGGTAGTATCGTAGTTCCGATGAGTACGGCAGAACGATTGCATTTCTCTTCGCGTCATAGCCAAGGCAGTAAGGTTATGAATATAAATTGCAGTTATAAGTTCCCGTTCGTCGGGCGAAAGCAGAAGAAAAGCCTTTCGTAATTGCTCAACCGTCATTTGATTGATTACCTGCATCTCCACATCTGTTCGCCTGTCTGCAAGAATATCTTCGCCAAGCGTTTCGTCCGTATCCAAAGCGTTATAGGAAACGTCGCCGTTTAATTTTGAACGTTCGTCTATGTATTTTTGCCGACGTTTATCTCGGTAATATTCCTTATATGTTTCTTCCGTAACCTCCATAAGCATTCCGTATAAAGGCAGAAAAAACTTGTCCATATAGGACTTGTCCGCTTGTTCAAGTTGTTTTAGTTCGCTATAAGTTATTTCCTTGTAAAGTCCGTTTTCTAAAATAAATACTTTTTTAGGTGCGTATTTCACCGATTTGTCCTCCTTGATTTGAAATTTGATTTTTGAATTCAAATTCCAAACCGGGAGGATCTCTTATCCGATTACTGCCTTTATTCGATAAAAATCGACAAACAAAAATGCGCCTATCAAGCAATTTCTTCTTTCGCATGATAGACGCATTATTATCGTGTCCGTTTTTGTTTTTATCATAAATTATGTAGTTGTTTTTCCTATGTTTTGTTTTACCTGTTTGCCGATTTACCCCGATAAAATGATTTCATGATCATCGCTTAAAATTAGCGACGGCGCACAGAAACAATTCCAACGCATAAAAAAATCCCTCCTTCCAAAAACTCGGAAAGAGGGGCAATGCTTTTTGCAAGCCAAGACAGTCCCGCACTTACCTCGTTTTTTTTATTACGGGACTGATCTCATTTGTTTTGAGTTTTTTTAATCTTATCTTTGAACTCTGCCGGAGGCGTTGCCGTTTGCAAGGGCTTCCACTTCGGAAACCGAAACCATATTGTAATCGCCCTCGATAGAATGTTTCAAGCAACTTGCTGCAACGGCAAATTCGATTGCTTTCTGCGCGTCGTAATCGTTCAAAAGCGAATAAATCAACCCACCGCCGAAACTGTCACCACCGCCTACGCGGTCAACGATGTGCATTGCGTACTTCTTTGAAAAATGCGCTTCGCCGTTCGTGAAAAGCATGCCCGACCAGTTGTTGTCGTTTGCGGAAAGGCTTTCGCGAAGAGTAATCGCCACGCCTTTGAAATTGAATTTTTCCGTCAACTTCTTGGCGACGGATATGTAACCGTTTCTGTCGAGTTTGCCCGTATTTATGTCCGTATTATCCGCTTCGATTCCGAAAACGTCTTTCGCGTCTTCTTCGTTCGCTATGCAATAATCGACATATAGGCAGACTTTTGACATTATTTCGCCCGCTTTTTTCTTGCTCCAGAGCTTCTTGCGGAAGTTGAGATCGCACGAAACGGTTATGCCTTTTTCTTTGGCTTTTTTGCACGCTTCGAGAGTTATCGCGGCGCATTCGTCGGAAAGCGCGGGAGTGATTCCCGTGAAGTGAAACCAGGTAACGCCTTCGAAAATTTTATCCCAATCGAAGTCGTTTACGCTTGCCGTTGCAATCACCGAACCTGCTCTGTCATAAATAACTTTGCTCGGACGTTGACTTGCTCCCTTTTCACAATAATAAATACCTACTCTATTGCCACCGCGGACGATTTTGCTCGTATCCACGCCGAATTTTCTTAAACTGTTGACTGCCGCCTGACCGATTTCGTGCGCAGGGAGTTTGCTGACGAACGCCGCGTTCACGCCATAGTTCGCCAAACTCACGGCAACGTTTGCTTCCGCACCGCCATATGAAGCTTCATACTTTTCGCTCTGAACAAATCTTAAATAGTTTTCGGGCGCAAGTCTTAACATAAGTTCGCCGAATGTTACAACCTTCATAAACCCACCTCTTTTATTATCTCACACGCCTTTCTACAATTCTCGGTTATGTCGCCTTTCATCATAAATGAACCGCCGACCGCAAAAATCTTGTCAAACTCTAAAAACTCTTTCAAGTTGGTCAAATCTACGCCGCCCGTTGGAATAAACTTAACTTGTGGAAATGGTCCGGACAATGCTTTGAGTGCTTTAAGTCCGCCGTAAACGTTCGCAGGAAAGAATTTGACGGTAGTTATTCCAAGTTCCAAAGCCTGCATAATTTCCGTCGGCGTTACGCACCCCGGGAAATAATCCACTCCGTTTGCCGCGCAAATCCCCGCGACCTCTTCGGAAAGCCCCGGAGACACGATAAATTTCGCGCCCGCGTTCAACGCCTCAACGCACTGCTGACCGTTGATAACCGTTCCCGCGCCGATGTTCATTTCGGGAAACAGTTTTGTTCCGAGTTTTATCGCCTCTTCCGCGCAAGCCGTTCTGAACGTTATCTCGGCGCAGTTCACGCCGCCGGCTCTCAACGCGGACAAGGTTTTTTCCGTTTCGTTTACGTCTTTAATCACCACTACGGGTATCAGCTTATCCATATTTTATACTCCGCTATACGCCGAAAAACCGCCGTCCACGGGAATAACCGTTCCCGTTACGAAACCGCTCGCTTTATCGTCGGAAAGCCACAATAAACAACCTATAAGGTCACTTATCTCGCCGAACTTCTTCATCGGAGTCGCCGCTAAAATCTTACCCGTTCTTGCCGTCGGCGTGCCGTCCTCATTATATAAAAGCGCGCGGTTCTGATTGGTTACGAAGAAACCGGGCGCGATCGCGTTGCAGCGGATATTGCAAGGCGCAAAGTGAACGGCGAGCCATTCCGTAAAGTTGGACACGCCAGCTTTTGCCGCAGAGTATGCGGGGATCTTGGTAAGCGGACGGAACGCGTTCATACTCGAAATGTTTATGATATTGCCGCCCGTTTTCACCATCCCTTCGGCAAACACCTGCGTTACCAGAAACGCGGACGTGATATTGAGGTCGAACACGAATTTAAGCCCGCTTTCGTCGAGCGCGAAAAAGTCTTTCAAACCTTCGGTCTCAAGCATTTCGGGCGTCATGGTCTCGTTATCGCAGGTGGCTTTCGGATTGTTTCCGCCCGCGCCGTTAATCATGATATCCACCTTGCCGAATGCGCCGATAACCGTGCTATAGGCAGATTTTATACTTTCCTTATCCAGACAGTTACAACGGATCGCAATTGCGTTTTCGCCTATCTCGTTCGCAATTTTTTCAGCCGCGTCATAGTTGATATCAAGTAAAGCGACCTGCGCGCCGCATGCCGCAAGAGCCTTTGCAAACTCGCCGCAGATGATTCCGCCCGCACCCGTTATCGCTACGCTTTTTTCGCTCAGATCTATCTTAAAAGGTAAATCGTACATTTTCCTGTCTCCTTATTTCTTTAAGTCTTTTTGCACTGCCTCGAAAACGCCGTTTAAATACGCCGCTCCCAAAGCCCTGTCAAACAATCCGTAACCCGGTTTTGCGTTTTCACCCCAGATGTTTCTGCCGTGATCGGGGCGCAAATATCCGTCGAATCCGTTTTCTTCGAGCGCGCGGACTATCGAATAGATATCCACGTTGCCGTCCGCCGTCCGATGCCCGTTTTCGTAAAAATCGGTATCATTTACGAACTTCAACTGACGAAGATGAGCAAAATAGATACGCTTTGCATACTTCGCCGCCATTTTCGGCAGATCGTTGAATCTGCCTGCGCCTAAAGATCCCGTGCAGAACGTGATCCCGTTATGCGGATCGGGAACGGCGGCGAACAATCTGTCGTAATCTTCTTCCCTTCCGACGATTCTCGGCAGTCCGAAAATATCCCACGGCGGATCGTCGGGATGAATCGCCATATTCACACCTGCCTCGTTGCACGCGGGCATTATTCCGTTAAGGAAATACACAAGATTTTCAAACAGTTTCTCGTGCGTCATTCCCTCGTACTCTTTAAGCAGCCCGTTGAGTTGTTCGGGCGAATAACTTTCATCCCAACCGGGCAAACGCAAGTTATGCTTGTCCAACTTGTTGAAATCGGCTTCGCTATAAGAAAGCGAAGTTGAACCGTCGGCATGCTTAAAGTATAGATTCGTTCTGAACCAATCGAACACAGGCATAAAGTTGTAGCAAACGCACTTTACGCCAACCTCCTTGCCGCAGTTGATTATGTTCTGCGAATAGTTCGCAATGAGTTTATCCCGCGTGGGCTTGCCGAGTTTTATATCTTCGTGAACGGGAATTGACTCGATAACTTCCATTTCAAGCCCCGCATTATTGCAAAGGTTTTTCAACCGTTCAAGTTTTTCTAACTCCCACACTTCGCCTACGGGAACGTCGTAAACGGCGGTGACAACGCCCGTCATTCCCTGTATTTGTTTTATGTAATTAAGCGGTATGCAGTCTTTTTCGCCATACCATCGGAATGTAAGTTTCATAAATTTGACATCCTTTCTTCTATATTTACTTTGCGAAATTAAAAACGTTCAATCCGTTAACAAATACAGATTCAACATTTATTTCATCATCAAACACAACTATATCGGCTCTACAACCTTTTTCAAGTTTTCCTGCATTGATTTTTGCGATTTTCGCGGGAGTTTCAGTAATCATTTTTACTGCGGTTAATATATCATAACCACATTCTTTGGTCATTACTCGCACAAGGCGGTCAGCGGTGGCAATGCTGCCCGCAAATGCCGAACGATCTTTTAACTTACAAACTCCGTCCTCCACGACGAATTCCGTGCCGCTCATCACACCTTCTTTTATATCCGTTCCCGCTATCGCTAAGCTGTCGGTGCAAAGCAATGTTTTGTCCACGCCTTTGATTTTTACAATCATCTTAATAAGTTCGGGCGGCAAGTGTTTTCCGTCGGCTATTATTTCAGCATAAAGTTCGTCGCGCAAAAACGCACTTTCAATTACACCGAGCGAGCGGAAACCATGATCACGCGTTACAGTTGACGTACACGAATACAAATGCGTTACGAGATTGCAACCGTTTTCGATTGCCGTTTTCATGTCTTCGTATTTAGCGTCGGTATGCCCTGCCGATGCGGTTATGCCGTGTTCCGTTAAATATTTGCAGAATTCGCCATTTTCGTCGTTTTCGGGAGCGTAAGTCCAACGTGCTATTGAGTCGCCGAATTCTTCGATAATCGACTTATAAGCCGCTTTTTGCGGTTTTGTAATAAATTTAGGACACTGCGCCCCGCACTGTTTTGCGGATAAATATGGACCTTCTAAATGCGCGCCGATTATATTGCTATTTGCTTTGTTTTCTCTCTTGACTGCGGCTATTTTCGCTACGGCTTCCCACATTGTTTCAAACGCACCTGCCGTAACAGTCGGCATAATACTCGTCGTGCCATGTTTTACTTGAAAATCACAAGCATCTATAACATCTTCTTCCGTGCAGTTTATAAACGGATAACCGCCTGCGCCGTGAGTGTGCAAATCTATAAATCCCGGTGAAACATATTTCCCGTTAAAATCAAAATATTCGTCCGCACATTTCTTTTTTTTCGAAAAACAATCGATAATTCCGTTATCGATATATAAATACCCCGAACGCAAACCGTTTGGGGTTATTATTTTGTTACTTTTTATTTCAATCATAATAACGCCGAACTCTTATCGTCGAGATATAATTTTGCGTTATCTCTCGTTCTTAAAATGCTTGCGGGGCAATGCTCGTCTATACTGCCGTTTATAGTTTCGTAAACCGCTTTTGCCTTAGTTGCCGCAGGAACTATACAGAACAGCCACGGAGCGGCTACAAGCGTGGGAACGGTTAAAGTCATTGCGTGCGTAGGCACTTCGTCAATCGATTTAAAACACCCGTCGTTCACTTGCTGATTGCGGCAAATTTCATCGAGTTTAACGGGTTTAACCACCTTTTTATCGTTAAAATCGGCAACGTCGGGATCGTTAAATGCGATATGCCCGTTCTCGCCTATTCCCATAACGACTATATCGGTCGGGTTGGCTTTTAACAGTTTTCCGTATCTCTCTGCTTCTTTTTCGGGATCGGTCGCCGTTATATCTATATAATTAACGCTTTTGAACGGAACAAGCCCGAAAATGTGAACCTTAAGGAAATTGCCGAAACCTTGCGGAGCATTTTTATCAAGACCGATATACTCGTCCATGTGGTAGGCGTTCACCCTATTCCACTCTATGGTTTCATCTTCGACCAACGCTTTCAGAACGTCGTTTTGCGACGGCGCGGCGGCAAAAATCATATTGATTTCCTGCTTTTCGGCAAGTAATTCTTTGATTTTAGCCGAAATATCTTTCGCTGCGGCTTCGCCCATAAGCGTTCTGTTTTCAAAAATTTCTACTTCTAATTTATCTTTTACAAACGTTTTCATAATAAGCCTTTCAATTTTTCTACTGCGTCCGTAAACGCCGCTTTTTGGTCATCGTATTTATACGGGTTATCAAAACTCTTTCCGACAAGCGCGTTAAGCCCCGAAAAAGTCTGCAAATGCGGCTCTAAGGTAATAAACGTATCTTTCCTGCCGTTTTCCTTGTAATCGTCGAGAATTTCTTTTATCTTAGCTTCGCCCTTGCCTGCGGGAACGATCGCGCCCACATATAACGCGTCCTTTATATGGAAATATTCGATATAATCGGATAACAGTTTGTACGCCGACATAGGTTCATAGCCGTCCAAAACGAAATTGCCCATATCGAAAACGCACTTAATTCTTCCGCCGAAATATTCGGCTATTTCAAGGCATTTTTCAGGACTTTCGCCATAGATTAAGGCT
>ERZ779875.1204-NODE-1204-length-18059-cov-3.230838_pt1 | contig 18059 bp, 17 predicted proteins | sample MGYA00511246_ERZ779875 | MGnify/ENA primary metagenome ERZ779875 (study PRJEB29588, sample SAMEA2155093) | human gut metagenome | biome: human gut; feature: human-associated habitat; material: faeces | place: Denmark | collected 2008/2010 ... | reverse complement strand
ACGATACCAAAGCCGAGCAGGATCAGACCAATCGCACGGATAAAACCGAAAATGAAATCGGACAGGTTATTCACAACGGTAAGCGGATCGCTTGCGGCGAAAGCCGTTGTGGACATTGCAAAAATAGCGGTCAGGCTCAAAACAGCCATACAATAATAACGAAAGCCTTTCTTCACCTTTCCGGTCATAGGCAGCTTGCTGGTTTCCTTCTTCTGAATTTTAGTAAAAAGTTTCATTTTGTTTTCCTCCAATCAATTTGTTAAATTTTCAAAGTCCTCATCAGACAACAGCTCGTAAGTAGTTTCCGAAAGCTCTGTTTCGGGAACACTATCGAGATCAATCCAAAGGGTTTCAATAGTCGCCACATTTTTTGTGACTTCGCCGTGTCTATACACGCCGCCTCTTCCGTCTGCGGTATATGCCACATTCGGGTGTTTCAAAATGTCGTACTTCAAATCCATTACCGGAAGCTCGCCACGGATAAACAAAATAGCGTACCTGTTATCGAGCATTCTCACTTCATCAGGAGTGAGCAGCTCACGCCCTGAAATTTGATAGTTTGTCGAGTAGCTTCCGCTTCGTCCTTCGCTTTTCCCGTAGGTGTTGGTATCAATCGTTTCCTTGCCGAGCAGCTCAGACACATACTTGTGCGTGCTTTGCTCATTTCCGCCGAGGTAAAGGAACTCATCACAGTTACCTACGATTGACTCCCATTGTTTTTCAAACAACGCTTTAAGCTGCGCCAGATTTTGCAGAATGATGGATACCGACACGCCTCTTGAACGCATAACGGAAAGTATCTTGTCAAAATCGTCGGGCAGCGAAACATTGGCAAACTCGTCCATAAGAAAATGGACAGGTATCGGCAGACTGCCGCCGTGGATATGGTCGGCGGAGTAAAAAAGCTGCTGGAAAAGCTGCGTGTAAAGGATACTGACGAGGAAATTAAAGCTCGAATCATTATCCGGTATCAGCGCAAACAGCGCCGTTTTCTTCTCGCCCATTGAAGCAAGGTCAAACTCGTCGGCGGAAGTCAGCGCCGCTAAGCTTTCAAGATTGAATTTCTCCAATCTTGCGGCAAGAGTGATCTGAATGGATTTGAGCGTCTTTGCCGAGCCGGAGTGGTAGGAACGGTAGTATTTCAGGGCGATATGGTCGGGATTATCCATTTCCAAATCGGCGAACAGATTGTCGAGGGGAGAAGGGCGATTGTCCTCCTCGTCCTCAATCGCCGCCGCCCTGAGCATTTCCATTACCATAGCGAAATTCTGCTCCTCCTCCGGCGCTTCGTAGTGCAGATAAAAAATAAGGGCGAGTAGAAGCATACTCGCCGCAGTATCCCAAAAAGGATCGTTGGATTGAGAGCCTTTCGGGGTGGTACTCTTAAAAAGGTTGGTCACAAGGCGCTGAATATCGTTGTCGTTTCTGAGATAGACAAACGGGTTGTAACAATGGCTTTTCTCCATTGAAATCAAATCCAACACCTTAATCTCATAGCCTGCTTTTTCAAGCAGATTGCCGACATCACGCAAAATTTCCCCTTTTGGATCTAAAATTACCTGAGAGGAATTGCTTGTCTGCATTAAGTTCGGCTTGCAATAGAATCTTGTCTTGCCTGCGCCGGAGCCGCCGCACACCAAAGTATTGAGATTGCGGCGGTGCTTTTTCGCATTGAGTCCGATTCGGACATTCTGCGTCATCAGCTTATTTTCCGAGGGCGGGCTTTGACGGTACTTTTTATCAATGGCTTTTGCGCTGCCCCATTTCGCTGAGCCGTGTTCCTCACGCCTGCGGTAGTTCCTCCGTGTGGACAAATAAATTCCAATCCCCATTCCGTAGAGCAAAAGCAGAACGAGGACAGTTTTTAAGCTGTCCCCGCAAAGCTCGATATGGAACGGATCATTGAATACCGTCAAAAGGCTCGGCAGTATCTCCGGCAGACCGCCCTTGACGGACGGTGCTATCAATAAGCCGAGCCACACAACGGGAAAAATCCCGATTACCGCAAGGATAATCGCAGACTGCCTGCCGTTATCTCGATTCACGGCAGGATTCCTTTTCTACCACTTTGAACTTGCGTCTTGGGGCGTGACCGATTTTGATAATCAGGTCGTCAACAGCGTCGGTGGACTTTCCCTCTTTTTTGAGGTCGGTCTTTTTATCGTTCAGGGAACGAATTACAACGCCGTGTTCATAATCGTCCAAAGCGATATGGTAGAGTTCTTCTTTCATCGCAGCTACCTCCGGTTATCTCTCCTGTTCCTTTGAGCGCTCCGCCCGCTGGCGGTACAGCTCATCGGAAACACGGGCGGTAATTTCCTTAAATGCCTTCTGCGTCTTGCCGAGTTCGGCTTTGATGTCCTTCGGCTCTTTGTTTTTCAGTTCATCGGGGATACGGTCAATCGCAAAGTTCTGCGTATCGACTCCGTATTTCTTGCAGAGCATATACCCAATGCACACCGCCTGAAATCCCATATCCCTGCGGCTGTATACCTCGCTGTTCATAGAAAGCTCGGCGTGACCGAGTTCCTGAGCGACGCACTGGCAGAGGGCAACGCTGTCGCCGATGTCCCGCTTCACATAAAGCGTCTGATCTTCATTTTTATAAAAAGCGCCCATATCGGGATAAGGAAGCTCACTCACGCTTTCAATGTTGATCGGGGCGCTGTCGAGCATAACCGCTACCAGCTTTCTCGGATCACGGTTAGCGGTCGGAGCGGCGGGGCGCTTGCCGTTGGTCTGCGAAACATCCAGCACTCTTTTCAAGTTGAAATCAATGCCGATTGTTCCGTCCTTCTTGGTGTACTCATACGGATCAAGGATAATAAAGGTCTTGGAGCCTTTATTGACCTTAACACCCTCAGCCGCCCAATCGTCAAATTCCTTGATCTGGCTTGCCTGCGGGAACTGCTTATACATCAGCAGCGCATTGTTCGCCGTGTACCTGTCCATACGGCTCTGCACATCAAGGTAGGCTTTGAATTTTTCCGGCGACTGCACCACTTCCGAAGCAGTATTGTCGAGCAGTTGATAAATGGCTTCTTTCTCCGCCTTTTTCTTGGCGGCGTATTCCTCCGGCGAAAGTCTCGGCGGTCTTGCGCCGCTGCTTTGCTTATTCTTAAAATCGTTGGTCATATCTTTTTACCTCTCTTTTGATAGATTTGATTTTTGCGGGTGCGGGACGCTAATCTGTCCCAACGCCTGTGCTGTGCGGTTTTCTTCTTTGGAAGCGGTCGGCTCGCTGCGCTCTGTTCCTTTTTCTGCCTTTGCCGCCGCCCTGTATCTGCTGAGATTTTCCTTTACAGACGATTTCACACGGGAAACTCTGAGCTTATCCGCTGTATCCATCGCCTTTTGCTCCAAAGACGCAAATCCTTTCTGCGCTTTTTCAAATAAACGGGACAACCTTGATAAAACGCCTTTATCACTCTTGGAATGTTCCGCTTCCTTTGCGGCTTTTCCCATAAACAGCAGCCCCATATTTTTCAAATGCCCTTTTGCGCCCTGAAGCTCCGTCTGCATAGCGGACAGCTTCTTTGTGTCCTGCGCCATCTCCTTTGACATTCTGCCGAACATAGCAGACAGCTTATCCAGCGCTTCGGGGATTTTCATTGCCCTTACCGACTCGGCGAGAGCGTCCCTGCCTTTTTCCCGGAACGCCCGCACAGCGTTCCCGGCTGACTGGATCAGATTATCCTTCATCTTTTTGACTGCGGAAAATTCCTGACGGATTTTGCCCTCCGTTTTTTCCACAAGGGTATGGCACTTGCTCCGCAGCGTGTTGTTGTGGATCAGATTGATTTCACGGCGCATATCCTGAAGCTCACCGAGCATTTCTGTCAGCGTTTCTTCCATACCGCCGATATAGCTTACCAGCGACTGCACCTCGTTTTTCTCCTTCATCAAGCCGTTTTTATCGAGTGTGTCTAACAGCTCCACGATCTGCGGGTGTTCCTTTAGTTGATCCATTTCGCTCACCTCTCTTTCGGCTTCTTGGATTTCTTCGGCTGCCTGTGAACGGTCTGCCGATTGGCTTCAGGGGTTTTCGGCTTCTCTTTGGAAGCCTCCGGCACAGTACGCTCTGCTTCCTTTTCCGCTTTGGCAGCCGCCTTGTATCGGTCGAGCTTTTCCTTGACCGAAGGCTTCTTATCCGCCGCCTTTGCGACACCCTTATCAGTGTGCGTACCTGTCGTTTCTGAGTCTCGCTCGGACAGAGGGCTTTTGTCCGTCTTTGCGACCGAGGGGTTTTGGTGGGAATTTCCCTCCTTCTGCATTGGCTTTCCCATCGCTTCCTCCACGATGATCTCGCCCCTTGATTTCGTAGGCACTTCATTGGCAGCCGCTTCACGGTCTGCCACATCCTTTTCCGCTTCGGAAACAATCGAAGCCTTATCAACTTTACCGAGTTCAAAGCGGTCGGAAATGCGCTGGATTTTTGCAGCGTCCTCTGCACGAGCGATAATATCAACCATTGCAGTATCGCTTTTTGTGTTTTTATCACGAAGGACACAATAAAGAACGCCGTATCGCTTTGCTTGTTCGGTAAACTTCGGCAAGTCTTTCTGCTGAAAGGAAAACACCTTCAGCTCTTTGCCGGACTTAATCATATTGGTAAGCCTTGCTTTCCCTCGTGTTTTATTGGACTGGCTGATTTCCTGCTTTAATACGGAGGCTAAAAGAATAGCGATATTCTTAGCCGCCGAGCCTGTCAGCTTTACAGCCACTTCCAATCCCTCAAGGGACAGTCTCACAATTTGTTCTGCTGCGTCACCGCCGTTGTTCATAGTTTCGGGACTCCTTTCTTTGAGATTTTTCTTCGTCTGCTCTGACTTGCGAAAGGGTATCGGCAATTACGCCTGACCGCTTTGCAATTCCATCGCAGAGCTTTACTTCTTTGCGAAGCTCTTTCAGGCGTTCGGAGATAGCTGAAATTTTTATCTTTGCCGCCGACAGCCGTTCATCTGATATATCTACCTTTCGTATTTCATTTCGGAGATGTGTTCTGTCGGCGGTAAGGGTTTTGATTTCGTCCTCAACCGACCGCTTATATGAAAAAAGCTGCTCATCCGTACCGATCTGGTGCTTGCCGAGCAGCGTTACCTGTTTGGTGAGTTCGTCCATCTTCATTAGATCGTCTTTGAGAAGATAGTGAAGCCTCGCCGTATTCTGTTGTTTCTGATTGTGCTTCGGAAGGTAGCCGAGCCGATAGCAGTAGTATAGATACAAGCCATACAGACCGCCGACCTTTTGGATTTTGCTTTCTCTTGTGGGCAGGCGGTACTGCCGGACAATATAGGTCTTTGGCTGGAACGGCTTGAACACGATATTATCCCGGTTGGCAATAAGCCGTTCAAGGATTTTCTCTTTGGTGTATTCCTCGCCGAGCCGGTAAGTCCGTATCGGCTTTTCGCTGCCCTTGGGTGTAACCGTCGCATACTTACGATTAGGACTAAAATTCGAGTGATAGCCCATCACGCTCAGCTCATATTGGAACTGCCGCAGGTTGCGGCTCATCGCAATCGCCTCGTCAATCGCTTTTTTTGCGTTGTTGTATCGGGTAGGCATACCCGCCTCGTCCTTCTTGGTAAGATAGGCGGGCGATCTGTGCAGCTCCGGCTTTTCTACAATGGACAGCTTATGTTCCAAGCAGATCTCATCGGCGATATGGCGGAAGTAGTACCAAGACTTTTCTTTGTCCTTCAGCCGCTTCCCATCGGCAAAGGAAACGGAGTTGATGACAAAATGGCAGTGGAGATGTTTCGTGTTCAGATGGGTAGTAACGACCACCTGAAACCGCTTGCCCCACATCTTTCTTGCAAACTCCATTCCGATCTGCTGCGCCTGTTCGGGCGTGACCTCGTTTTCCTTAAAGCTCAGATACCCGTGATACGCCTGAATCCCGTCCGTCTTGCCGAACTGCTCCTTGACGGTAATGAACTGGTCACGAGCCATCGCCACATTGCAGTTGATACCGTCGCAGAAAAACTCGTGTTCCGTTTTCTCCTCGTCCTTCGCATAGGCAAGCACATCTTTGAGCGCCTGATAATCTTCGGCAGAATATTCGGGGTTGGCGGTCTTTTCAGGATTGGTCGTATAGTCCAGTACCTGACCGAGCCGGACGCTTACCTTCCAAAGCTTTGTTACTGCCATTTCAATCCGCTTTTTTCAGGGCGCAGAAATTCACGCTCAATCGCCGCCTGAAACTTGTGCCACCTCAGCGCCTCGTTCTTCAGCATTTGCGAATCCACAAAGCCGAGGGCGTTCGCTTTAATGGCGAGCTGATTGATGTTGTTGCCGATAGCGGAAAGCTCCCGCATAGCGTCATAAAATCTCTCGTCCGGTTTTTCTCTCGGCTCATAGCCACGAATCAGCAGGCGAATCAGCGCCGCTTCGGTCAGGCAGGCTTTCTTTGCTTTCTTCTGCAAGTCCTGAGCTTCCTGACGGTCAAACCAAATATGTTTGTCTACATTCCGCTTCCTCATTTCTCATCGTCCTCCTTTCGGGCGGTAGAGCCGCCGTGGATTCGATTGATCTGCATAAGGCACATTATCGAAATACCGATAACGCCGCCGAGCAGGAAGCCTATCATAAAGAATAGAAATTCGTGCATAGTCAAAATCCTTTCCTGTGTTGGGGTATTAGGGGCAGCCCCTAACGAGCTTTTACTGTTTGAATCCCGTTTGGGGATACAAACAGTCTGCTCGCTAAGCTAACGCAGACCTGTCGGGCTGCCCCGTATTTTCCTGATATTTATCGTTCTTTGTCCGCCCTGTCGGGCTTGAACGGCTCGATCTCAATCCCGTGTGCGGTTTCGTGGAATCGCTCAGGATACCGAAAAAGCCGTTTGTACTTCAGTAGTTGTTCGCTCGATAAGCTGCTGTATTTCTCATCGGCGACATTGGAACGGGCAATAAAAAAGTCGCCGTGAATGATGTCGGCGACCTCTCTTGAATCTCCAATCAAGAAGCATTTTTCTATTTTCCAACCGTCCTTACCGCCCATTTCGTCCGCCATCAAGCCCTCCATTCTCAGGCACGGATCAACACCGTCCAGAGAAGCACCGTAGATGGAATAGCCGCCCATACGGGACTGGAACGCTTTGTTGTCCGAGCTTACTTCGTAAGTCCGTTCAAACTCGCTGTACGGTTTTTTGAAGGTATCGGCGGTAAAAACGATATGTGCGATAAGGTGCTGCCTGTTGTTTTCCGCTTCCCGAAAAAGGGATTTCAGTTCGCTGTAACTCATCTGTGTGCGCTTCGGCGGCTGATATACCGCCCGATTCATCGGCAGCTTTTCCTGCTTTCCGTCACGGTTGCAGACGATAGCGGCGTCATCTTCAAAGGGCATATACTCGTCTAAGCCGCCCCCGCCGACCAGTTCTTTCATCGCTTCATAGGTATTCGGTATCTCTTTCACAACCGGAGATTTGCCGACCGGAACGAGCAGGACAGAAATTTTCTCCTGCTCGACAAGCGATAGAAAGCGGTCGCTGATCTGTGTCTTTTCCGGCGCAAAGTCAATCTGCTGAAAGCCGAAGCTGTCGCAAAAGTGGAAGTAGCTTTTTCCGTTGTTCCCGTCAATGATCTCCACCACATCGGATACGGACATTGACCGCCCTTTATATCCTGCGGGGTGTTCAAGGTTGAAAATCTCATAGAGTTTTTCCAGCGTGAAGCAGTTTACTTCTCCCTCGAACACCTTATCATAGAGGCTGCTGTCAATCTCCGAGCTGCCCTGAAATTTAGGCAGGCTCTCATAATTCATAAAGGCGACATTGTTGGTGTCACGCTTCATATTGATCTGATAAATTCGTACATTCAACGCTCATAGCTCCTTTCTTTGGATTTGTAGATTCCAAGCTGTATGCAGAGGTAATCGTTATAGTCCTTGCCTTTCTTCGGCGGCTCGTCAAAGACCTCATACTTGTTTCTGAGCAGTTCTTTTAAGGTGTTGGCACAGAGCCTTCCCGTTTTGTCATTGTCCAAGTGCAAATGAATCGTCTTGATAAGTGGATTTTTCTCAAGGAAAACGGAAAGCGCAATCGGAATTTTGCTGTCTTTGCTCTCTTTCTTCGGCTGATACACGCCCGAAAGAGAGAGCAGATTTTCCGATTTATAGTCCTTACCCTGAGCTTTCAGCAAAGTGGCATAAGACAGCAAATCAATGGCGGCTTCAAACAAATGCACTGACTGGCAAGGTTCTTTTGCAAGCAAGCGAAACGAATATTGTTTATCGCTTCCGTATGCGTCTCCCTTAAAGGTGCTGTTTCCTAAACCACGGTAAGCGGCATACTTTGGCGTCCCTGTTTCGTCCTTCCCGACAAAAACTACATTATGATAGCGCCCGTTGCTTTCAAAAATCACACCGTCCGCAATGCACTCCTGAATAATCTGATAGTCAATGCCACGATTAAAAAGGTACTGTATTATCCGTTTACTGTCTTGATATTTTTCCGGCAAGCGCAGTACCTTTGGCTCATTTTTTTCTTCTTTTTTCGGTGGCGGCGTCCAATTTGCCAGTTCTTTTCCCGTAAGAATTTCCACTGCGTCCATAAAAGAATAGTTCCTGACTTTTATCAGATAGTCAAGCGCATTATAACCGCCGAAACCTTGCGACCACCAAAACCATTTACCATTGGATATTTTCAAACTGTCGTGGTCAACGGTACGATATACATTTTTCGTACCTTTAACTTCCTCAACATTATCCGGCTCAAACTTTCTCAGATAAGTGAGCAGATCTATTTGCCGCACCTGTTCAATAATCTCCGGCTCAACATATGGCATATCAAATTTTCCTTTCCTTGAGAAGCTCAGCGACTTTCTCAATGGAATCTTCCATATCGTCTACCTCAATATTCATCATCCATTCGTCCCAAGACAGCTCCAATACATTCTTTGTTTTCATCAGGGAGCTTACCATTTCTGGCGGGAACTCCGTGTTCTCCACATAGTCGTACAGCTCACACATAAAGATAAACTGCTTATCGTTTGTGATGATTGTGACCTGCGGCTGGCAAAGATACCTCCGCACATAACGGATCAATTCTCTTTCAAGCTGGCATTGAAGTACCAGCATATCCCCACGGATTGTTTTTAATTTGTGTACCATTTTTCTTACCTGCTTTCTCTGTTTTTGTCCCGTTTGAGTACATCGTTTGCCCTTGTTTCAATGGAATCCCGAATAGTATCCATATGCTCCACTTCCCTGTCCATAAACTCCTTGTAGACATCAGCAAGCGGGCAGGGGGAGCGGAGCAATGCCTTTGCCTGTTTCGGAGAAAGCTCCAGTTCCTCCATACACACCACAATGTCCTCTCTCATCGTGTACTCGTAGGTATGATTCAGAATTTCCTCCGGCGGCTGTGAAAGCAGCCAGTCCCTGTACTTATCCTGCTCGGCTTTCATCTTGTCGTAGAGCAGAGCGTTATAGTCTGTTTCGCCCATAGCGAACACCTCCTTAAGCAAAAATATAGCCGCTTGATTTTTCATAAAAACCAAGCGGCTATGTAAAAGTTATTTAAGTATAAAATTGATGATTATTTGATTTTCTCTTGAGTTTTCCAGTGATTTAATTTAGGCAGCATATCCGCCATATATCCCCGCACCTGTTCAGCAGACCAATTCTCATTTGACATATGCTCAACACAAAAAGCAATTAAATCATCAATATTGTCATATGTGAATTTTCCGTCTGTATAACACCATTTACAGTATTCTTCATTGAAAGTACCATCCGGTTCTTTACTGATCGTGGAATCATCAAGCGGCATACCACAGCATTGACAAATGAGTTGTCTCGGAGAGCCTAAAAGTGTATTGATGGAAACATCAAAAAAACCTGAAAGTAATTTTAGCGTTTCTGTATTGGGGATTGTTTCTCCATTTTCCCAACGAGACACTGCTTGTCTTGTGACATAAACTTTTTCTGCAAGTTCATCTTGCGACAGTCCTTTTTTTGTCCGGAGTTCAAGTATGACATCTTTTGTCTCCACTACAAATCACCTCCTTGTAACAAATTATAAGGCAGATAAATCTACCAAACAAGCAACTCGCTGTTGCTAAAGCCCTGTGCAATCTAAAATCTCTTTATTAATTATGTGAAATAAAAAATCACAGTGAAAAATGATTATTTTTCAAACTTCATAGGTATATATCGTATACCGTCCGAAAGTTGCTCCGTATCGGTATCTATGAAACCCAGTTTATGATAGACCGGAACTGCATACGGAGAAGAATTTACTGTAATGGTTTTGCTTGAACTATTTTCTCGTAGGAAGTCCCACAACTTTCTACCAATGCCTTGTCTTTGATACTGTGCTTTCACAAAAAAGCAACAGATATGCTTCCGGTTTTCGTTTGTTGCGATAACTCCCTTTAGTTCTTCTTCGTCATAAGCGCCCCAAAATTCTAATGTTTTGATGATCTCTTTGTTCTCAATAAAATCCTGAAACGACTTAACTCCTTCTTCAGAATAATCGGGAGCCTCAAATTGTAAAAAAGTTTGCCAAATCAAGTCAATGGCATTTGTAATTTGAGTATCATCTATTTTTTTGACTTCCACATTAAGCACCTCGTAAATTTTCGTTATGACCGTTCCTTTTCGATCACATAGGATTGCAAGCTTCTTTTGCAACCATTCTTTTCATAAAACTTTTCTATCCCCGGCTGCGCTCCAAAATACAGCATAGTAGGGGTATTATCCTTTGCAAGTTGCAAGAGTTTACTGCCTACTCCCTGTTTTTGATATTCAGGAAGGACGAGCAACTCTGTAATCGTACCGAAATAATATCCGTCTGTAAGAATACGCAAGCAGCCAATCAGCGCCTCATTTTCATAAGCAGTAATATTGATTGTCTGAGACAATGCACACTGTGTTTTTTCAACATCATAATTGCCTTGCCATACTTGTTTGACGAACGCAATAAAGGTAAATGCGTCCAGTTTTTTATCATCTACTATATATTCCATCTTTCTGTCTCCATATTTCCTTTATTAAATTCGTGACGGAAATCTACCACGATAATCAACATATCAAAACCAATTTGCCTTTTCATCTCTAAATCGAGGTTGATCGCCATATTGATACGGATTATAGTTATTACGGTTGCAGCCAAATTCTTTTAAAGACTTAATTTTGTTATCATCCTTCCACTCTACAAGTGAAATGCCGTCAAATTCTTCTATTCTTCCAGAATTCATTTCATTTTTGAAGTACCATTCCACGATAGTCTGATTACCTTTATGGAAAAACTGCTTAATGTCCCAAATAAGGACTTTGCCTCGTGTATTCCACTCATCAAACCAGTGCTTAACAGTTTTTCGATCCTGATATTTTGGACTCCAGCTTTCTGTATAAACCACATCTTCTGTAAAAATATCATCTATACCTAAATCCTGCTGCTTCAGCCACATATCAAACCATAAACGGATAATGTTTTCTCTCTCATTCATTATTAAAAACCCCATCTCTATCTTTCTGCCCAAAAGTCTTGTAAAATACTGACCAACTCATTCGGATTATCTTTGTTGACTTCGTGACCGGAATCATCTACAATAACCAGCTTGCTGTTTTTCATTGCTTCGTGAAACCGCTTAGCACTCTCCATATTCGTTTTATCCTTTGCGCCGCAAAGAATAAGGGCGGGACAATCAAGTGCTGCCGCCGAATCCATAAAATTGAGATCAACCATTGATTTGCTCAGGCGAATAAAATCTTTTTTGCTTACGCCCATATTCTGAAATGCAGCTTTGGGCATAAATCTAAATACAATATTTTGGAATTTCAGCAGTCCTTTCGGTATCTCAAACGGCGTTCCGATCAAAACAAGAGAGTTTATTTTTCTCGGATACTGGATAGCATAATTGAGCGCAAGCAGACCGCCGAGGGAAAGCCCGCAAAGATTTAGTTTGTCTTTGTAAGACTCGCACAGCTCGCTGAACGCCTGATATACTGTGGGATAGTCTAATTCCCTGCCTTTTGTAAGATCAAATAAATCAGGAACGATAGGGGAAATCCCCCTCGTTTCCAACTCGTTTTTAATGGTATCCCAATCCTTACTGTTTTGTCCCAAGCCGTGAATCAAAATATTTTTCATAGGCAAATAACCTCAGTTTTCTTGACATCGACTCTCAAAGAGCCACTTTATTATATCACAGCGCTATGTCTTTTTCCACCTTGCCGTGATAGATATAGCCGCCTGATTTTTTATAAAAACCAAGCGGCTATGTAAGCTTTTACTCTACAATTTTTTTGATTTCCATCCCGTCCATCAGCCCCCGCATATAACAAATACGGTATTCTTCCAACACAACATTGTTTTCTGCAAGCAGGTACTGGATTAAAAGTTCACATTCTTCTTCGGTAAGAGCAGATGGCTTTTCCAAATCCAAGACAGCATTGAGTTTCTCGTTTTGATGTTTAAGCTTTGCCGACTTTTCCTTTGCAGCCTTCAATTTCTCATCACGGGAACGGGCTTTAGCGATTACCTGAGACAGCATACTTTCAAGATCGCTTTCAAACAGTTTGATAGAACAGTTTTCTTCCATCGGGTTTTACCTCTTTTCTTTGTATGATGTCTCATATTATAAAGACAAATCACTGCCCGCACAAGGAAGCCACAGTTCTATTTTTACTGACACAGCAGTTCAGAGAACTTACTATGTAAAGGCGGTATGAGACTTCTCCCATACCGCAAAAGGATTATCGCTCATAGGCTCTTTCCTTTGAAACAGGTACGCTGTCGCCCTCGTCCGGCGCACCGTCCACCAGCTCATTTTCCCGCTTGTCTACATTGAGCAAGCCGTTTAAGACATTGAGGCGATTTGTCTTTTCGGTCAGTTCTTCTTCCTTGTCAAACGGTTTTTCAACCTCTGCTTTCGCAGTAGCAAATTGCTGTTCGAGGGTTGAAAGCTCCCTGCTTTTTGCCTCCAGCCGTTCAGGAATTTTCTCAATGGCATTGTCGATTCGGGTAATATTGCCGATAGCGTCCGTGCCTAAAGAGACGGAACGGGAAAGGCTGCCCTTGATTTTTACCTGATAGGCTTTCTCAAAGGTATCAAAGGAAAGCTCCAAATCAAAGCCTCTGTACTTGCCGAGAGGGACGGGATCAGGCGAGGTCATCTCTTTGCAGGCGTCAATGATTTTCTGTCCGCCTTCCGCTTTTTCGGAATAAGAAACACCCTTAACCTCAATCCCTACAAAGGTATCGTCAAGAGGCTTCGGGTGCTCTTTTGCAAGTGATATGTCCTTTTCCAGTCCCGCAATCGTCTCTTTCGTCCGAGCGATTGTTGTCGGGTAGTATTTGATGATCTTGTCCTCCAGCTCATATTTTTCGGAGAGATAATTGGACTTCAAAAGGCGCAGCTTCTGCACCTGAATATCCAAATCCATTTTTTCCTTGATGTGCGGATTGTCCGCCGCAAGCATTTTGATCTCCGCATAGGAAAGGGCGGTAGCGTCCACATCTTCACAGGAACGCACGGGCGATTTGCTCGTCATAATCTGACTTGCGAACTTCTGCTTGCCCTCAACGAGCTGCCAGCAGTATGCGTCAAAAGTGCCTTCCGTAACATAGCGGTACAGACCGACCTTTGGGTTATCGTTGCCCTGCCGCACCGTCCGTCCGGCTCGCTGCTCCAGATCGGCAGGTCGCCACGGGCAGTCAAGGTCGTGGGAAGCGATGATCTTATTCTGCACATTTGTCCCTGCTCCCATTTTCTGCGTACTGCCCATCAGGATTCGCACTTCGCCACGGCGCACCTTTTTGAACAGCTCCTGCTTTTTCGTCTCAGTATCCGCCTCGTGGATAAACTTGATTTCCGATTCGGGAATACCACGCTCGATCAGCTTTTTTCGTATGTCTGTATAGACGGAAAATTCGCCTGCGCCCTTTGGAGTGGAGAGATCGCAAAATAGAAGCTGCGTCAGCCTTTTATCGCTGTTTTCCTCCCATATACGGAACACCTCGTTCACGCAGGCGTTGACTTTACTGCCTTCTTCATCGGGCAGCATTGGATTCATCATTCGCTGGTCAAGGGCGAGCTTCCGCCCGTCGTTTGTAACTTTCAGCATATTATCCACGCTGGAATCCACATTGCCGCCCCTTATCTTTTCGGCTCGTTCACCGAGAGAGGCGACCATTTCTTTTTGCACCTGAGACGGTTTCACGGCAATGTTGTGATACTCTACCTCCGGTACGGGAAGATCAAGCATATCCGCCGTTTTGATGTCCGCAACCTGTTTGAACATCGCCATCAGTTCGGGCAGATTATTGAATTTCGCAAAGCGTGTTTTCGCTCTGTATCCTGTTCCTTCGGGTGTAAGCTCGACTGCCGTGACCGTCTCGCCGAACATCGACGCCCAAGCGTCAAAGTGCTGTAAATCGTGGTCTTGCAGCGTCCGGTACTGCAAATACCGCTGTATGGTATAAAGTTCTACCATTGAGTTAGAGATCGGCGTACCCGTTGCAAATACAACGCCACGCCCTCCGGTAATCTCGTCCAAGTAGCGGCACTTCATAAAAAGGTCGGAAGATTTCTGCGCTTCCGTCTGAGCGATACCGCCCACATTCCGCATTTTGGTGTAAAGATACAGATTCTTGTAATAATGACTTTCATCTATGAAAAGCCTGTCTATACCGAGTTCTTCAAAGGTTACGACATCATCCTTTCTTGATTGATCGTTTAATTTTTCCAGCTTCGTTTGCAGGGATTTTTTCGTCTTTTCAAGCTGCTTGACCGAAAAACGGTCGCCACGGTTTCGCTTTATATCCGCAATCCCTTCAATAATATCGTCAAGCTGCTGTTGTAAAACAGCCCTCTGCCGTTCAATGCTTATCGGGATTTTTTCAAACTGCGAGTGACCGATAATCACAGCGTCATAATCGCCCGTGGCAATCCTGCCGCAGAAGCGTTTGCGGTTTTTCATCTCAAAGTCTTTCTTCGTAGCGACTAAGATATTCGCCGCAGGATAGAGCTGCAAGAACTCCGCCGCCCACTGCTCCGTCAAGTGATTCGGCACGACAAAGAGGGATTTATTGCAAAGTCCGAGCCGCTTGGATTCCATAGCAGCGGAAGTCATTTCAAAGGTCTTGCCTGCGCCCACGGCGTGTGCCAATAAGGTATTCCCGCCGTAAAGGATATGAGCGACCGCATTTTTCTGATGTTCCCGCAGCTCGATTTCCGGATTCATACCACTAAAAATGATATGGCTCCCATCATACTCACGGGGGCGGATACTGTTGAATTTGTCGTTATACAGCCGCACCAGCTTTTCCCGTCTTGCGGGATCACGCCATACCCAATCCTGAAAGCCCTGCTTGATAAGCTCCTGCTTCGACTGGGCGATAGCGGTTTCCTTTTTATTGAGGACAGCTTTCTTTTTTCCCTCATCATCTTCGATATAGTCAAAGACACGCACATCTTTCATATTGAGCGTATCTTCAATAATTTTGTAGGCATTGACACGCTTTGTGCCATAGGTATTGTAGGCTTTCAGGTTCCCACGGTCATAGGATTTTCCCTCCACATTCCATTCGCCCGTCAGCTTTGAGTAATGGACTTTGATATTCCATCTCGCATAAACGGGCGTATCCAAAAACTCGTACATAAACTGCTGTGCGATTTCTTCTGGCAGCCAAGTCGTGCCGAGCTGTACGAAAATCTCGCTGGCAGTCAGGTCTTTCGGCTGTACCTTTTCCAGCGCCTCTACATTGATGTTGTAATCTTCGGGATAAACTTCTGCGGATTTTTTCGCCCAAGCGAGCTTTTCCCGCACATTGCCGGAAAGGTATTCGTCCGCCATCAGGTACTTTCGCTCGGTGCTGTTTCCGTAGCCGTACATCGGATTCAGGAAGATAACGCCCTTTAATTCCTCATAGATTTCCTGCTCGGTCTTGCCCGTGAGGGAACACATATATTCCATATCCACACAGGCTTTTTCGCCCATAGATACGGCAAGCGCTTCGCTGACGGTATCCACCGAGGTAACGGGTGTGTATGGCTTGATCGTCCGCTTCGTGAACATATCCGCCTTGCGCTCCAGTTCTCCATTTTCGTCCAGTACCTCCAGTGCGGAAAGCAGGGCAAAGGAGCTGTCCTGCGAAAAAGCGGACACATTCGCACGGGAATTGATCAGCCCGTACTTTTTGGAAAAGTTATCATAAAGCGCATTTAGCTTCTGCTGTTCCTTTTCGACTTCATAATCGGGATAGTCTGCGGTCTGCATTTCAATCAGGCTGCGGACACTGTCCCTTATGGCAATCATACCCTTGATCCGGTTTTCCGCCGTAGCCGAACACTCCACCGGCGTCATTCGGGAATTTTCACGGTAATAGATTTTATCGTCCACGACCGTATAGGAAAAGTTGCGGACTTCGGGATCGGCGGGAATGGAATGATCTTCTTCGGTCAGTTCCTCGTCCACTTCGTAATCCGTAATCTCGGCGTGGATATTGGAAATGGCTTCTTCCAAAAGCTCGGCAAGGTCAGCGTTTTCATAAGGGACAACGGTATCTTCTTCGCCGAATCTGCCGGACACGGTTTTCCATTCGCCTAATACCATTTCGGGGTGATCAACAAAATAGGCGTTCATCTTCACTCCGTTTTCATCGGTGTTCAGGTGTACCCAATCCGGCTCAAGGTCAATGAGCCTGTCCCGTTTTTGCAGGATCAAAATATCCGAAACGACCTCCGTTCCGGCGTTTCCCTTAAAGGTGTTGTTGGGCAGACGAATAGCGCCGAGCAGGTCGGCTCGCTGTGCGATATACTTCCGCACAGCGGGATTTTCCTTATCCATTGTGCCTTTACTCGTGATAAGCGCCATCACGCCGCCCGGTCTGAGCTTGTCTAAGGACTTCGCAAAAAAGTAGTCGTGGATTAAAAAGTTATGCTTGTTATACCTCCTGTCATTAATACGAATATCGCCGAACGGCACATTGCCGATCACAGCGTCAAAAAAGCTGTCGGGGATATTTGCTTCCTCAAACGGCTGTGCCGCTATCGAGGTTTTCTGATAAAGCTGCTGTGCGATACCCGCCGAGATTTTGTCGATCTCCACGCCGTAAATTTTGCTGTCCTGCATGGAATTGGGCAGCATACCGATAAAGTTGCCAATCCCGCAGGACGGCTCTAAGATATTGCCCTCACGAAAGCCCATCTGTTCCATTGCTTTGTAAATCGAAGAAATGACAACGGGCGGGGTGTAGAACGCAGTCAGTGTGCTTGCCCTTGCGCTTTCATACTCATCAGGAGAAAGGGCGGTGTAAAGTTCGATAAACTCGTCCGCCCAAGAGGGATTATTTTCATCGAAGGCTTCGGGGATACCGCCCCAACCGACATACTGCGAAAGGATTTCCTGTTCTTCGGGCGTTGCAAAGCGGTTGTCAAACTCACATTCCTTCAGCACATTGATTGCTGCCATATTTCTGCGGAAGCGTTCTTTTTTGCCTGCCTCCGGTACTTCGTGGGAAGCAAGGTCAAAAGTGTGCCGTTCGGACAATGGGATTTCAGGGTGCAGATCAAAGGTCTGTACCCGTGAGCGCTTCGGCTGGCTGAAAGCGGGCGTGAATGGCTCGGCTTCTTTCTGCTCAGGCTGTTCGGCGGATGTGTTCTGCTTTGTCCGTTCCACATAAAGCCATTCGGCAGCTTCCTTTTCAGAAACAGATTTCTTGACCTGTTCCAAGTAGTCGTTTGCCTGCCACTCGCTCTTAAATTCCTCGCTAACGCCTTCATCGTCGATATAGATCGCTTCCGTCAAATCGTCCCAAATGGCATAGCCTTCATCGGTTTCAATAACGAAAAATCTCTCGTCGGGCGGGAGCGTATTTTCTGCCGCAATATGCTCCGCCTGCCTGAGCATTTCATCTGCCCTGTCCTTTGCAAGATAGGGCGAATCAATGATTTCTATGCCCTGCGGCGGCGGATCAAGCTCGCTGATAAAATCCTGCGGTATGATGTTCCCGTCTTTATCCTTATAGAAAACGACGGTAAAAGGAACACCGTAGTAATTTTCTTCCTTTATATCCTTTTCAAACTGATAGGGGCTGGTGTATTCAACGC
>ERZ779875.1203-NODE-1203-length-18060-cov-8.242099_pt1 | contig 18060 bp, 11 predicted proteins | sample MGYA00511246_ERZ779875 | MGnify/ENA primary metagenome ERZ779875 (study PRJEB29588, sample SAMEA2155093) | human gut metagenome | biome: human gut; feature: human-associated habitat; material: faeces | place: Denmark | collected 2008/2010 ... | reverse complement strand
TTCCCCTCTGGGGAGAGTGGATTTTACGAGCAAAGCGAGTAAAAGACGAGAGAGGGTTTTACTTCTACATAAATTTAGATAGATTTTGTCTTTAAATGACCTCTATCGTCTCGGATCCGCTTCGCTCTCCGAGCCACTTTCCCCAGAGGGGAAAGCAAGAAAATATTGATATTTTTTGTCTTTTTCAGAAATGAAGACTATTTAACACCAAACCAAAAATTATATTTTTTTACAGCGCCTTGCTTTTTATCCGATAAAAAAATCCACTATATACTTTTCGTCGTTCGCAAGTACCGCCGTGTGATTTTCGTCGGAACCTTTGATTTCCGATGAGTAAACCGTCAACTCCTTAACGGTATCTTTATCGTTTCCGAGCGAGTGCGGATGGTGATCGACGCCCACTTTAACGTAATAAGTAAGCGGCGCGCCGTTTTTCTTGCAATACTCTATCATTTTTAGCGAGTTTTTCCTGAACGCAACCGTTTTATCGCTGTCGCCGGCAATCAGAAGCGTGGGCAAATTCAATGAAAAATACCTGTCGAAATTCTCCACGGGATAACCGCCGTAATTTAAATATTCCTTTTCCGACTTGAACCCGTACTCTTTAAGCACCTGCTCGTAAAGACCGTTTTCGCCGTATTCCTCGCCCCTTCTCGGCCAAGTTCTGAGGTCTAAAACGGGCGCGTCGAAATAGGCTTTTTTAACCGTTTCGGGATGAGCGAGCGTATAGTTAAACGCATACAGACCTCCCCTCGAAAAGCCTATTATTCCGCATTTTTCGTTTAAAAACGGGTATCTTTTCATCATTTCGAGGTAAAAACCGTACATCAGTATCACCGCATCGGGACTTCCGTATTTATCCGATATACTTAAGTACGCCCTTAAAAAGCCCTTTTCGCAAAGAGATTTTTCCGCTTTGTCGAAAGCGTAGAAAAATTCTGTTTTCCAAAGCCATTCGCCGTTCGGCTCGGACGGTATAATCACCGTCGCCTCGTAGCCGTTTACGGTAAATTTTTCGATTCGGTATTCCATAATTATACTCCTATAATAAGTTCAAATATTACGAGTACCGCAAGGTACGCGAAATTTATCAGAAGAAATTTCAATATGTACGGCGCGGTTTTGCCGCCCGTCTGTCTGTATTTGCCAAGCGTTATAAGGCTCGCAAGGCTTGCTATGGGCGTTCCGAGACCGCCGATATTCACGCCGACAAGCAGCGGCGCGTAATTTTCTGTAAATCTGCAAAGCAGCGTAGCCGACGGAACGTTGGATATTACCTGACAGCAAAGTACGGACACTATGAGCGTATTTTTATCAAGAAGTCCGCCTATAAGTTCGTGAACGGCGTTTATTCTCGACATATTACCGCTGAAAACGAAGAACGCCGCGAACGTTAAAAGAAGGGAATAGTTGACTGTTTTAAACGCTCTTATATCGAATATCAGTATGCCGACGGTCGCTATTCCGATACCTATGTAGTAAGGAAAAAGTCTCAGTACCGAACACACCGACAAGGCGAAAAGCGCGAGATATATCACCGTTTTTTTCGTATCCGATTTATATTCCGTATCGTCCGTAACCTCTGCCGGTTCTCTTTTTACCACAAAACAACAAGCGATTATAAGGAAAAGCGACGCCAAAAACGGCGGCGACATAATTTTCAGAAATTCCGCTACGGGTATTTTGTAGTACGAGAACAAAAACAAGTTCTGCGGATTGCCGAACGGAGTCAGCATGCCGCCGAGATTAGCCGCTATATTCTGCAAAATGAACAAGTACGCCGTATACTGCGGCTTGTCGGTGCTTTTTAAGACAAAATAGCCGAGCGGCAGAAAGGTTATGAGCGCCATATCGTTCGCCATAATCATAGACCCGAAATAGGTTATGAATACCAACGCGAAAACGATATTTCGCATATTTTTGAATTTTACTATTATCTTCCTCGCGAGTATTTCGAAGAACCTTATATTCGACAACGCTTCCACCACGAGCAGCGTTCCGAATAAACACGCAAGCGTGGGCAGGTCGAAATAGCCGAGATATTCTTTGTCCGGCGGCACGAAAAACGCCGTCACGATCGCCGCCGTTACCGCTATTATGCTAACTGCGTGGCTTTTTACGAATTTTAAAACCGTTTTCATATAAATTAACACAAGAAAGTCCGTCTATAAGTCGATTAACGGCTTTTATCGGCGGGCAAAACACATTATTTGCCAAAGTTTATTTCGCTCGGGCGTCGAATATAATATCGCAAAGCCCTTCGGCGAAATCGGGTTCGTGAGTGACGAGTATCAACGCGCCCTCGTATTTTTGTAAAGCCTCTTTAAGCGCCCTTTTAGCCTTGACGTCGAGGTGATTCGTAGGTTCGTCGAGGATAAGAATATTCGACGGCGAATTGCCTAAAATAGCGAGTTTAAGCCTCATCATCTCGCCGCCCGAAAGGGTGGAAACGGGTTTTACGGCGAGATCGCCCGAAAGTCCTACGGTTGCGAGCGCGGAACGCACTTCCTTTTGAGAAAGTCTCGGAAATGCGGACTGGTAAACATTGTACGCCGACAGACTGCCGTTCTCGAAACCGAGTTCCTGTTCTATATAGCCTATTTTCGCCGCAGGGTGGAAGTTGAACGAACCGCCGAGACTCGATATTTTACGCATAAGCGTTTTTAAAAGCGTCGTTTTACCTACTCCGTTTGTTCCTCTTATCCACATTTTGGACGTCGAGCCGAGGTGGAAATCAACGTCGGGAATGAGTTGCGACGTATACCCGACTTTAAGACCCTTGACTATCAGTAAATCTTTGGTATTAAGGTCGATATAGGGAAAGGAAAAAGAGCAATCCCTCTCGACGGACGGCTTAGCCATAACGTTTATACGCCCGAGCATTTTCTTTCTCGAGTTAGCCATACCTGCGGTTGAAGCCCTCGCCCCGTTGCGGTCGATATAGTCCTGCAACTTCTTTATTTCGGCTTGCTGACGGTTATAATCGTCCTCGTACTGTTTGTTTAATATTTCACGTTTAACAAGATACTGATCGTAATTGCCCGTAAACTTGCGTATCTGTCCGTTCTCTATCGAGACGATCATTCTCGCCACGTTATTTAAAAACGCGGTGTCGTGCGAGATAACGAGGAAGGTCTTTTTATACGAGTTTAAAAACTTCGTGAGCCACTCGATATGTTCTATATCCAAAAAGTTCGTAGGCTCGTCCAGAAGGGTTAAATCCTGCCCTTCCAAAAGGAGTTTCGAAAGCATCAGTTTCGCCCTCTCTCCGCCCGATAAATTGCCGATAATCGTCTCATAGCCGAACTTGTTGACCCCTAATCCGTTTGCGATTTTCTTAATCTGAGCCTCTAAGTCATAGTAGTCGGCGTCGTTTAATTCCTCCTGAATTTCCGAGGACTTCGCGACGAGTTCGTCGAGTTTATCGCCGTCCGCTTCGCACATTTCGGCGTAGATTTTTTCGAGTTCGGCGTTCTTTTCGTCAAGATAGGAAAACGCCTCCCTCAGATACTGCATTACGGTAAGCGACTTATCCAAAGTCGCGTGCTGGTCGAGGTAGCCTATACGCATACGGGGAAGTCTCTTGATTTCGCCCTCGTCCTGAACGATTTTGCCCGCTATTATGTTTATGAACGTGGACTTACCCGCGCCGTTTAAGCCGACTACGCCGATATGCTCGCCGTTATTCACCGTCAGGTCGGATTTTACAAACAAATCTCTGTCGTCGTAGCGATGAGAAAGTCCTTTAATCTCTAATATACTCATTTTCTGTTCGTTTTAGTTGACTTTTTTTCTATTCGGTTTATAATAATACTTATGAAATTCAAATATAAATACAAAACGTATATACTTATATCGTTTATTCTCGTTTACGTCCTCGGCGCGGTGTGCTTCGTCTGGAATTTGTACAGACTGATAGCCGCGGCAAATAATCCCATCGAACTGTCGGTTTATAATTATATAACCTATTCGCTCTGTCTCGTACTACCCGTCGTTTTCGACGTTTTCGTGACCGCCGCGCTCATTAACTCGTGTTACGAGATTAAAGACGGCTTTTTGCGTGTGCGTTTCGGGCTGCTTTCCGACAAATACAGAATTTCCGATATAGACTCGCTGATAAAGAACGTGAGTTTAAATAAACTTACGGTTATATTCAAAGACGAAAGTCCTATGAAAGTGATAATCGACGAGAGTAAATTCGACGATTTTTCAACCGAGATACTCAAAATAAACAAGACGATTTCCTATTCTCAGGTTTCCGAGGATAGCGATCGCAACAAGCGTTGAAATTATTATAATTTCTTAAATGCGACCCAAAAGCAAATGCTTTTGGGTCGCTTTATATTTGCAAAAACTAACCTCTTCTTGCTTTCCCCTGCGGGGAAAGCAAGGAAAGTTACGGCTTCGCCTGTCGATGTTTTTGTTCTTACATTCGAGTTTTTTCGTTTTAACGTTTTACTCGTAATTACGCCGCGTACTCTACCTTCGCTTCGCCCGAATAGTTCCAGTCGGCTTTAACAAAGCCTTTCCATTCGGCTTCCGTACCGCCGAACTTAACCGTTACTACCGACTTATAGAACGCCGAAGCCTCTATCGCGTTATAACGCTTATCCGTTCCCTTGTCGTATTCGACGGTAACTGTGAGTTCGCCGCATTCGCCGAACGCGTAGGTTCCAACCTTCTTTACCGACTTCGGTATCGTAATTTCGGTAATCGCCGACGAGCCGTAGAACGCGTATGCGTTTATCTTTTCGAGGTTTTCGGAAAGCGTAACCGAGGTAATTCCCGAGCAGCCCATAAACGCTCTTTCTCCGATTTCCTTAACGTTTTGCAAATCGACCGTTTTGAGCATACTCATATTTCTGAACGCTCCCGCGGGAACGTTTTCGCTTAAAACGACCGCATTTTCAAGCGACATAGGAACGTAATAGGTCTCATCTCCGTCGCCGACGACTTCCGCATACGGCATAGAGGAAGAATAAATCGATCCGTTGAACAACGCCGCCGCCGTTTTGCCGTTAAAGAAGGCGTTGCCGAAGTCTACTTTAAGCGTATTGCCGCCGAATTCGGTCAGGATACCGTCGTAAAGTTTAACTCCTTTTCCTACCGTAACCGTCGTAATTTCGGCGTTATTCCCGAATAAGCCTTTCGCGATATTTACGTTTTCGGGAAGAGTCGCCTCCGCGCCCTTACTTCCTATCGCCCATTTCGCCTCGAAGTTCTCGCCGTCGACTTTTCCGATAAGGTAAATTCCTTTTTCAAGTTTCAAGCCCTTGATTTCCTTATCTGCAATCCCTTTGATAAATTCTTTGAAAAGTCCCGCGTCGAGGGTTTCGATATTGTCGTTCTCGAAGGATATTCCCGCAAATTTCGCATTCGCGACTATATCTCCCATCGCTTCCGCGGATATTCCGATTATCTTCTTGCCCTCGTACTCGTTCGCGATTACTATAAGGTCGTTTTCCGTGAGTTTCGTTTTGCCCGTCTCGGTAACGCCCGCAAGAATATATCCGTCGCCGCTTTCTTCGTATTTAAGAAGGGCTTCGCCGTATTTCTTGCCGCAGACTTCGCAGATCGCTTTTTCGGTACAAGTCGCCTCTCCGCCCGAGCAGTTTTCGGTTTTGCTGTAAGTACAGCCCTTTCTGCCGCAAGCCGTCGTATGAGTTTTTCCGTCGGCGTTCTGTTCGGTTTTCAAATCGTGATTGTTCGCGTCGATTTCGCCGTATTTGTCGCCGCAGACCTTACAGGTCGCTTTCTCTACGCAATTCGCCGTTCCGCCCGAACAATTTTCCGTCCTGCCCTTATGGCTGTTATCTCTCGAACATACTTCGGTATGCGTTCCGTCGCCGTTCGACACCCACTCGTAAGCGTGATTCGTCGAATCTACTTCGCCGTACTTTCCGCCGCAGACCTCACAGGTCGCTTTTTCTGTACAAGTCGCCGTACCGCCCGAACAGTTTTCCTCTTCGAAATAGTTGCAACCGTCTCTGAGGCACTTCTTTATATGCTTATCGCCCTCGCCTTTCGTCCACTTGTCGGGAAGGTTATGCCCCAAGGGTTTACCGTATTTTGCGCCGCAGACTTCGCAGGTCGCCTTTTCGGTACAGGTAGCCTCGCCGCCCTTGCAAGCCTCTTCTTCAAAGTAAGAACAACCCTCTCTCGTGCATCTTCTTATGTGTTTATCGTTTTCGCCCGTCGTCCACTCGCCGAGAACGTGATTCAAAGGTTCGCCGTATTTCTTGCCGCAGACCTCGCAGGTCGCTTTTTCGGTACAAGTCGCCTCTCCTCCCGAACAGTTTTCGGTTTTGCTGTAAGTACAGCCCTTTCTGCCGCAAACCGTCGTATGAGTTTTTCCGTCGGCGTTCTGTTCGGTTTTCAAATCGTGATTGTTCGCGTCGATTTCGCCGTATTTGTCGCCGCAGACCTTACAGGTCGCTTTCTCTACGCAATTCGCCGTTCCGCCCGAACAATTTTCCGTCCTGCCCTTATGGCTTTCGTCTCTCGAACATACTTCGGTATGCGTTCCGTCGCCGTTCGATTTCCACTTATATGCGTGGTTGGTCAAATCGACTTCGCCGTACTTTCCGCCGCAGACCTTACAGGTCGCTTTTTCGGTACAAGTCGCTTTTCCGCCCGAACAATTTTCGGTCACGCTATACGTACAACCCGTTCTCTTGCAGGTCGTGGTGTGCGTGTTTTCGCCGACGTTCTGAACGGTTTGCAAGTCGTGATTGTTCGTATCGAATTCGCCGTACTCGCCGTGGCAGACGTCGCATTTTGCTTTTTCTACGCAGGTAGCCTTGCCGCCCGTACATTTGCCCTTTATTTCGTCGCCGCAAGCGGAACATACTTTTTTATGCGTTCCGTCGCCGTTCGACGCGAAATCTCCGTATAAGTGACCTTTCGGCTCGCCTTTTTCCGCGCCGCAAACGCCGCATTTCGCCTTTTCGGTACAGGTGGGTTCGCTGAAATTACAAGCCGCTTCTTCTCTGCGGTTGCACGTTTCGCAAACTCTGTAATGTTTGCCGTTTCCGTCCGAAGTCCACTTTCCGAAGTTGTGTTTCTGAGTTTGGTAAACGTGTTTTTCGTCATGCGAGCAAACTTTTTTGTGATAGTCTTTATCCACTTCAACCCATACGCTGAAATCGTGTCCGAGGGGTTCGCCGTACTTTTCGCCGCAAACTTCGCAGATTGCCTTTTCGGTACAAGTCGCTTTACCGCCTCTGCATTCTTCGGTTTTACCCTTATGCTCGCGGTTTCTCTTACATACCTCGGTATGCGTTCCGTCGCCGTTCGACACCCACTCGTAGTAATGGTTGTTTTCGTCGATTTCGCCGTACTCGCCGCCGCAGACGTCGCAAATCGCCTTTCCGATACAGATCGCCTCGCCGCCGCTGCAAGCCTCTTCTTCGTAATATGAGCAGCCTTCGTTAAGGCATCTCTTTATGTGCTTATCTCCTTCGCCCTTCGTCCACTTGTCGGGAAGTTTGTGTCCCAGAGGTTCGCCGTACTTTTCGCCGCAGACCTCGCAAGTCGCTTGTTCGGTACACGTAGCCTTACCGCCCGAACAATTTTCGGTGAGACCGATATGTTTCTCGTCTCTCGTACAAATCTGCGTGTGAGTTCCGTCGCCGTTCGCAACCCATTTATAATCGTGATTTTCGGGCGCGATTTCTCCACTTTCGCCGCCGCAAACTTTACAGGTCGCTTTTTCCACGCAGGTAGCCTCCGTGAAATCCCAGCAAGATTCGGTTCTGCCCTTATGTTCTTCGTTTCTCTTACATACTTCCGTATGCGTTCCGTCGCCGTTAGATTTCCACGCAAAGTCGTGACTATCGGGATCGACGTCTCCGTACTCGCCTCCGCAAAGGTCGCATTTTCTGCCGCTTACGCAGGTCGCGACTCCGCCGTAGCACGAAAGACCCGTGACGATATGACTTTCGTCGTATGTACAAACGCCCTTATGCGTTCCGTTCTCGTCGGGAGTCCAGACGAAGTTGTGCGCGCACACCTTGCTCAACTCGACGTCCGAGGGAAGCGCGGGACTATCCGTCTCGCCCACTTTTGTATATCTTACGTTGACGATGACGTTCTTGCCGTCGGTAATTCTGAATCTCGTCACGACGCCCTTGCTCGATATCCACATATCCACAACCGCCGTATCCGGAACGAGCAAAGAATTAAGATCCGCGCCGCTCGCTCTGTACTGCGAAACGCCGCCCGGGTACTTCTTGAATTTCGCGAGGTTGTAAGCCTTTCCGGCTCCGCCGAAAATATCGTATACATACGGGTTGGCGGCAAGGTTCATTTCCGTCAGAATCATGTCGCTCGAAAAGAACGTAAAACTTTCTCTGTCGTAAGCGGTCGCGCCGTATAAATACTCGTACCCGTTCGCGTAAACGCGCTTATCGCCGTTATTTCTGATTACGAGATAATACTCGCCGCCGTCCGAAACGCCGCGATAATAGTATTCTTTACTGACCGCAACTTCGCTTCCGGTCTTATCCGTCCTCGTAACGATTACGGTAAGCGGACTGCCTTCGCCCTGCGTATAGCAAACCGCTGTACGAGCGCTCCCGTCCGTAATAGAAGCGGTATATCCCCCTGCCATTTCTATATCGGGTAAAACAACGTTTTCGGGAACCGACTTATCGCCGTCACCCGTCTGTCCGCCGTTACAAGATACGAAAAATACCGTAGTAAAGGCGAGAAGAATTACAAAAAGAATGCTATAAAGACTTCTTTTCATGAATTACCTCCGAGCGGACCCGTTTTAAAGTTCAAAACTTTAAAAATAAGGGTCGCGACATATAATAATATACACTATAATATCGCAAAAAGTACAAAAAAGCAACCGCTTGAACTTATTTTAGCGAATCTGTACAAAATAAAGTTTAAAAGCGACAAAATTTTGCGAAATAAAATGTGACTTGCCAACGGGCAAATACAACTGCGATAGCAATAACTTTACAAAGCAAAATATAACTTCCGTTTTTTCGGGACGCCATGTTCTTAAAAATGCAAGCATTTTTAAGAGTTCTGTAGGGGCGTCGTCCCCTACGACTGTAAAACATCTTGCCGACGGGCAAATATAACTGCGATAGCAATATAACTTTGCGGAGCAAAATATAACTCTTTTGCCGCTCTACGGCTTTTCAATGATTGAGTGTATCTACTGTTGCTTCCTAATAAAACAATCCCCCCCTCTCTTGCTTTCCCCTCTGGGGAGAGTGGATTTTGTGAGCGAAGCGAGCAAAAGACGAGAGAGGTTTATCATTCCAAAAATGTTACGACCATCCATATTAGTCGCGTTACAGACCTCTATCGTCGGCTACGCCGCCACTTTCCCCAAAGGGGAAAGCAAGAAAGACTGCGGTTATGCCCTTTCGGACTTTAACCCGCAGTCTTTTGTTTGCTTATCATTCTGAAAAATGCCGTTTAATCGACTTATAGCCTCGTTTTTTGTGGAAATTCGCCGATTATCTCTGAACTCTGCCGCTTGCGTTTCCTTTCGCCAACGCCTCGACTTCCGATACCGATACCATATTGTAGTCGCCCTCTATCGAGTGTTTTAAGCACGAAGCCGCAACCGCAAATTCAATCGCTTTCTGAGCGTCGTAGCCGTTTAAAAGCGAATAGATAAGTCCGCCGCCGAAACTGTCGCCGCCGCCCACTCTGTCCACGATGTGCATAGCGTATTTCTTCGAGAATACCGCTTCGCCGTTTGTATAAAGCATTGCCGACCAGTTGTTGTCGTTCGCCGACAAACTCTCTCTGAGCGTTATCGCAACGCCTTTGAAATTAAATCTTTCGGTCAACTTCTTAGCGACGGATATATAGCCGTTTCTGTCAAGTTTTCCCGTGTTTATATCGGTATTGTCCGCCTCTATTCCGAATACGTCCTTCGCGTCCTCTTCGTTTGCTATGCAATAGTCGACGTATTTGCAGACCTCTCCCATGACCTTACCCGCCTTTTCTTTGCTCCAGAGTTTTTTGCGGAAATTGAGGTCGCAGGAAATCGTTATTCCCTTTTCTTTCGCCTTTTTGCATGCCTCTAAGGTAATCTCGGCGGTCTCGTCCGAAAGGGCGGGAGTTATGCCCGTAAAATGAAACCATTCTACGCCGTCGAAGATTTTATCCCAATCGAAATCTTCTTTTTTGGCGGTCGCTATCGAGGAATACGCCCTGTCGTAAATGACCTTGCTCGGTCTCTGGCTCGCGCCCTTTTCGCAATAGTAAATACCTACTCTGTCGCCGCCTCTTACGATTTTAGTCGTATCGACGCCGAATTTTCTCAAACTATTGACCGCCGCCTGTCCTATCTCGTGAGCGGGCAGCTTCGTAACGAAAGCGGCGTCTACGCCGTAATTCGCAAGACTCACCGCAACGTTCGCCTCCGCGCCGCCGAAAGTGGCTTCGTATTTCTCGCTTTGAACGAATCTCAGATAGTTCTCGGGAGCGAGCCTCAACATTACTTCGCCGAAAGTAACGACTTTCATATTTATTTAACCTCCGCTAAAATTTCGTTTATTTTGCGACAATTATCCGCGATATCGCCCTTCATCATAAACGAACCGCCGACCGCGTATATTTTGTCAAATTCCAAAAACTCTTTTAAATTCGTCAAATCAACGCCGCCCGTCGGTATGAATTTAACCTGCGGAAACGGACCCGATAAAGCCTTTAACGCCTTAAGTCCGCCGTAGACGTTCGCGGGGAAGAATTTAAGCACGGTAAGTCCCGCTTCCAACGCTTCCATAATCTCGGTAGGCGTTACGCAACCGGGATAGTAAGGCACGTCGTTTACCGAACAAATTTCGGCGACCTCTTTCGAAAAACCGGGCGAAACTATAAATTTCGCGCCTGCGTTCAACGCGTCGAGGCATTGTCTGCCGTTTATTACCGTTCCCGCTCCGATATTCATATCGGGGAAAAGACTTACGCCGAGCGAAATCGCTTCAGCCGCGCAAGCCGTTCTGAACGTGATTTCGGCGGTGTTTATGCCGCCTTCCCTTAACGCCGACAAGGTCTTTTCGGTGTCTGCTACGTCTTTGATTACCACTACGGGTATTACTCTGTCCATTTTATAACCTTCTTTATATCTCTATATTTTTTATCTTAAAAGCAAGTATAACGCGTAAGTTCCGCTCAGAAGTACGCTTGAAACGCCGATCGCCGCAATTATCGCGCTCGCGATTTTTCCGTATCCGTCCTGTCCGAAATAGTCTTTTCCATGCGAAAAGTTTCTCAATCTAATACCGCTTTTATTCTTCTTACGCCCGCCGAGGAAGCCTCTTCTTTCACTATGCGGAAATGATGAAGTTCTCCCGTACGGCTAGCATGCGGTCCTCCGCATATCTCCTTACTGTATTTCCCCATCGTGTAAACCTTGACTTTATCGCCGTATTTTGCGGTAAATACGCCTATCGCGCCCGAATTTTTCGCCTCTTCGACCGTCATTTCTTCCATCGTGACGGGTACGTCCGCTTTTATCGCCTCGTTTACCCAATTTTCAATCGCTTCGAGTTCTTCGGGCAGAAGTTTTCTGTCGAAATTGAAGTCGAAACGAAGTCTCTCGGTCGTTATGTTCGAGCCTTTCTGATTGATATTGTCGTCCTTTAAAACGGCTTTCAAAGCGGCGTTTAAAAGGTGAGTAGCGGTGTGAAGTCTCGCCGTGATTTCGTTCTGCTCTTCGAGTCCGCCCTTGAACGCGCCCTGCGGCTGCTTACTCTTTTCCTGATGCTCTTTAAAAGCCGCCGCGAAGCCGTCCGCGTCTACCGTATAGCCGATTTCGGCTGCGAGTTCTTCGGTGAGTTCCAACGGAAAACCGAACGTATCGTATAAGTGGAACGCCTGTTTTCCGCCGATTACCGTCTCGGGTTTATGCGACGGATCTTTCTGCGACATAAACTGATTTTTCCTCTTTATGCCGTCAACGCATTTATTGAATTCTTTAAGTCCGGTAGCAAGCGTAGCCTCGAATTTCGCGCCCTCTTTCGCTATTTCAGACAAAACGTACTCTTCTTTTTCTACGAGAAGGGGGTACGCCTCGCCGTAAATCTCCTCGATGAATATCTTCGACGCGCCCGAAAGGACGGACACTTCCGCTCCGAGTTGTCTCGCGTATCTTATCGCCCTTCTTAAAAGCCTTCTTAAAATGTATCCCGCTCCGACGTTGGACGGAACTATTCCGTTTACGTCGCCGATGAGCATAGTCGCCGTTCTGACGTGGTCGGCGATAATTCTCATAGCCTTTCTTGCCTCTTCGTCGTCGTCGTAACTTTTCCCCGTCGTCTTTTCGAGATATTCGATTACCGGCAGAAACAAGTCGGTCTTATACCCGTCTGTAATTCCGTTCAGAAATGCAAGTAATCTGTCGAGACCGAATCCCGTGTCTACGTTTTTGTTGGTGAGCGGTTCGTAGCCCGTCGCCGTCTTCTTGTACTGCATATACACGTCGTTTCCGATTTCGACGTATCTGCCGCAACCGCAGTCGGGTCCGCAATTCGGTCCGCACGGCTTATCGTTTTTCGGATAGAACCACTCGTTATCCGGACCGCATGGCGTTCCCACCGTTCCTTCGAGTTCCCACCAGTTGTCGCTTTTCGGCAGATAGAATATGTGTTCGGGTTTAATTCCGACTTCCTTTAAAAGCGAAGCGGTCTCTTCGTCTCTCGGCGCGGCGTCGTTGCCTTCGAATACAGTCGAACAAATCTTGTCGCCGTCGAGTCCGAACACCTCCGTTAAAAGTTCGTACGACCACTTCGTCTTTTCTTTCTTGAAATAATCGCCGAGCGACCAGTTGCCCATCATCTCGAAAAAGGTGAAATGGGTCGGGTCTCCGACGCTCTCTATATCGACCGTCCTCACGCACCCCTGAACGTTGCAAAGCCTCGTCTTTCCCGACGGGTGCTTAGCCCCTAAAAGGTAAGGCATAAGCGGCTGCATACCCGCAACGTTGAACATTACGCCCGTCGAGCCGTCGCCTATCAGAGAAACCGCCCCGATGTTGACGTGTCCTCTCTCTTCGTAAAATCTGATCCATGCCTTTCTTAATTCTTTTGACGTTATCATAATCGTTTTCCTTAATTTATTGTCCTAATTATAGCGTAAATCGCCGATTTTGTAAACCGTTTTAGCAAAATCTTTATTATTTCTCGGTCGTAAACCGCCAATCGCCGCGCAAAAGTCTGCCTATAAGTCGTTTATCACGCTTTTTTGACGGAAACACCGTCTTTGGAAATCATTACCGCATAACCGCTTGCCAGTATTTCCGCTCTTATCGAATCGCTCAAAGCGTAGTCTTTCGCCGCTCTCGCCGCCTGCATTTTCTCGGCTAACGCCCTGACGTTTTCGGGGACGGGTTCTTCGTGTGTTTTCTCGTAGTTTTTAACGTAAGTCTCGGGGTCGAACCTGAACAGTCCTAAAAGCGAATAAGTCTTTTTTACCTGCGAGAGCATTTTCCCCGCCACGGGGTCTTTTGCCGCAACCGCCGTCTTGATTTTCTTGAAAAAGGCGTACAAATCGGAAAGAGCGAGCGCGGTGTTGAAGTCGTCCGACATAGCCCTGTCGAACGCCTCGTCGATTTCGGGATAATCTCCCTCGATTTTTATCCCTACCTCTTCCGCTTCGCAAAATACCTTGTAAAACTCGTACAAATGCCTCTCAGCCTCGGGAAAGAGGTTGTCCGTAATATTTATATCGTTTCGGTAATTCGTCTGTAAGAGGGCAAATTTGACGGCTTCGTTGGAATATTTTTTAAGAAGATCCGAAAGAAGCAGACTGTTGCCGAGCGATTTGCTCATTTTCTGACCGTTTACCTTGATAAGTCCGTTGTGAACCCAGTATTTGACGAACTGTTTGCCCGTAAGAGCCTCGGACTGGGCGATTTCGTTCTCGTGGTGTGGGAAAATTAGGTCTCTGCCGCCGCCGTGAATATCCACTTCGTCGCCGAACGCCTTTCTGTTCATCGCCGAACATTCGATATGCCAACCGGGTCTGCCTTTGCCCCACGGGGAATCCCAGCAGATTTCGCCCTCTTTCGCGCTCTTCCAAAGGGCGAAGTCGAGGGGGTTACGTTTCTCCTCGTCGTTGTCTATTCTGACCCCGTTCATGGCGTCCTCGAGGTTTCTGTGCGAAAGTCTGCCGTAAGGGGCGAACGACTCGACCGAGAAATACACGTCGCCTTTTTTCGTCGCGTAGGCGTGTCCTTTCTCGATTAAGCCCGAAACGAAGTCGATTATATTGCCTATATTTTCGGTCGCTTTAAGCCATATATCGGGGTCGTCCACCGCGAACTCGCGCATAACCTTGTCGATTTTCTTTATCATTATTTTCGCGTAAGCGTCCGCGGGAATATTCTCCTGCTTCGCCCTCGCGATTATCTTGTCGTCCACGTCCGTGTAATTTCTCGCGTAAGTCACGTCGTAACCCTTTTTTATGAGAAATTTGCGGATAATATCGTATATGAGAGCCTGATATGCGTGACCGATATGAGCCTCGCCCGAGACGGTTATTCCGCAGGCGTACATATTCACTTTATTGCCGCTGATCGGTACGAATTCTTCCTTGGTTCCCGATAAGGTGTTATAGATTTTCATTTTTTTCGCTCCTTAATTGTTTTTCGAGTTCGTCAACCCTCGCCCTCAGACTACACAATTCCTCCATAACGGGGTCGCATTTGTCGGGTATGTTGTCGGGTACTTTTTCGCCTTTTATGCGGACTACTCTCCCCGGAACGCCGACGACCGTGGAATGAGGCGGCACGTCTTTCAAAACAACGCTGCCCGCGCCGATTTTGGAATATTCGCCGACGGTTATGCCGCCGAGTATTTTCGCGCCGCAGGACAGCACGCAGCCCTCGCGGATTATCGGATGACGGCGTTTGCCCTTGTCTTTGCCCGTGCCGCCGAGAGTCACGCCCTGATAGATAAGCACGCCCTTTTCTACTTCGGCGGTCTCGCCTATTACCACGCCCGAGCCGTGGTCGATAAAGACTCCCGAGGCAATTTTGGCGGCGGGGTGAATTTCGATTCCCGTCAGAAACCTTGCGAACTTCGACGTAACGTTTGCAAGCAGTTTAAGTTTGATACGGTACAAGAAGTTGGCGTATCTGTGCCATGAAAGGGCTTTAACGCCGGGGTAAGTAAGCCAAATCTCGAATTTTGAACGAGCGGCGGGGTCGTTCGCATAAGCGAACGCAATATCTTCGCGTAATCTTTTAAAAAACATTTATTTCTCCAAACTTGCTTTTACATTTGAGGTAAACTCTCCCGATAAAACGGGCAAATCTCCATTTCTTGCTTTCCCCTTTGGGACAAGCTCTCCCGAGAAATAGGTAAATCTCCATTTCTTGCTTTCCCCTCTGGGGAGAGTGGCGGCATAGCCGTCGAGAGAGGTCTAAGCGAGTTACATTTGCCTGTCGGCAATTACCGAATTTATACGAATACATCGCTTCCTCCTTCGGGGGAAGTGGCGGCTTAGCCGACGATAGGGGATAAACCCGAGTTATATTCCCTTTCGGAAATTATATTTTACTCCGCAAAGTATATATTGCTACCGCAGTTACATTTGCCTGTCGGCAAGCATCGGGCGAAGTCTTCTAAACGGACAAATCTCCATCTCTTGCCTACCCCAAAGGGGAAAGCAAGAGCAGCGAAAAATTAAAAACGCCTTCTCGCGTAAAAAACACGAAAAGACGTCTTGCAACGTGGTTCCACTTTTCTTCAAAAGTCATTCGTTCCGTTTACGCCGAAACTCTTTGACTTTCCTTTAAAACCTTTTAACGGCAGGCAACCGAAGGCTGTTAACCCCTCTTGACTGCGGAATGCACTTCACATACGCTCGTTCGAGGCTCGCACCAACCGCCTCGTCTCTGTTTCTTTTTAGTCTGCAACTAAAAACAATATCAACGAACTATACGCTACTCTTTTCCGCAACGATTTATTATTTATAAACAATATGCAATTATGATTATATTCTACCACAACGGCAGAAAACTGTCAAACGATCAGAAGTCTTCTTCGTCGTCCTCATCCTCTTCCTCTTCGTCCTCGTCGTAATCCTCGAAATCTGCAGCTTCGGCGTCGGGATACTCGAAGTCGTCCTCGTCGTCGTTGACTTCGTTGTCGTAATAATCGGTATCCTCTTCCTCTTCGTCGTCGAAGAGTTCTTTCGCCTCTTCCTCTTCGAGTTGCGAAAGCGACAACATTTCCTCGCCTTCTTCGGGCTTATTGCTTATCGCCTCTTTCTCGTCCTCGTCGAGGTAGTTTCTCCACTCCTCGTCGTTCTCGGGATCGACTTCTCTGTCGGGTTCTATCGCCTCTTTTTCGCTGCGTTCCTCTCGACACTCGGCGCACATTTCGTCGCCGGGGTCCATATAGTTTCGCTTACAAATCGGGCAAAGCACCTGATCGTTGTCGTCGTCATCGGAAAACGCGGCGAACTTCATAGTCGGACCGAGTTTCAGTTCAGCTTTGCAGACGTCGCAGTATTTTTCGGTTTCGGGCATATAATTGAGGTCGCACCTCGGACATTTAACGTATTTCATAAGATTTAAGATTTCCTCCCCTTATAGCCATAGGCTAATCTGAAACGCTGAATGATAAAGTATACGGCGTTTCGAAGTGAAAAACGAATATAAAAAATTTCGTTGCAGAGACAAACCAACGAGTGAATAAATTTTGACTGCTGAGTAATTATATCATATTATATGAAAAAGTAAACTATTTTTGAGCAAAAACTAAAACTTTTTCATAAAGTGCAATTTTCGCGATAAAAATAACTTTTTCACCACGATTTTGCGACTATCCGGAAAAGCGCGCAACGTTTTTCACATTTTGCCCTAATCTACGGCTATAAAACAACTTACCGATAGGCAAATATAACTGCGGTAGCAATATAACTTTGCGGAGCAAAATATATCTTCCGTAAGGAAATTAACTTGTTGTACGCCTCGCCGAAATAATTTTATACACGAAAAAAGGGGCTGTAAAAAACACAAAATCTAATTCCTGTATCAAACGCCATCATTTAAAATGACGAAATGGCATTATTTTCCTTGCTTTCTCCTTCGGGGAAAGTGGCTTGACGGAATGAAATGAAAGTCAAGACGATAGGGGATAAAAACGAAAACTCGTAAAATTCGGTGATTTATCGTCCCCTTCCGTCAAATCTTCGCGAAAAGCCGCTCGATTTTCCCCCTTCCCCGAAGGTGACGGCAAGATGAGGCAAATACAACTACGCGAAGCGTAATATCACTCCGCAGGCAATATAACTTTGAGGAGCAAAATATCACTTCCGTAAGGAAATATAACTTATTGTACGCCCTCGCCGAAATAATTTTAAACACGAAAAAAGCGAACGTTTAATACGTTCGCTTTTTCTAATTGAATGTGGCAACGACCTATCCTCCCGGCAGGTCACCCTGCAAGTACTTTCGGCGCGGCAAAGCTTAACTTCTGTGTTCGGAATGAGAACAGGTGGACCTTTGCGCTATCATCACCACAATGGTTATATAATCTGTATCTTATATACAGGATATATACGTCTTTTTTCAGTTGAACACTGACAACTGCATAGAAGCGTTTATCATAATCTTTTTCTTTTTCGTACTTTCGGCCTTTTTTTTGTCTGAGTATCTTCTTTTTATCTACGCTATTTCGTATTGTTTTTGTCTATTCTTTTTTCAGAATAAGCATTCGACCTATTAGTATCGGTCAGCTCAACGCCTCACAGCGCTTACACACCCGACCTATCAACCCGGTTGTCTTCCGGGGGTCTTAAAAAGGATATCTTATCTTGAGGCGAGTTTCACGCTTAGATGCTTTCAGCGTTTATCTCATCCGCACTTCGCTACCCTGCTATGCCGCTGGCGCGACAACAGGCGCACAATAGGTGCGTTCATCCCGGTCCTCTCGTACTAAGGACAAAGCCTCTCAAATATCCTACGCCCACGATGGATAGGGACCGAACTGTCTCACGACGTTCTGAACCCAGCTCGCGTGCCGCTTTAATTGGCGAACAGCCAAACCCTTGGGACCGAATACAGCCCCAGGATGC
>ERZ779875.1200-NODE-1200-length-18074-cov-7.046839_pt1 | contig 18074 bp, 10 predicted proteins | sample MGYA00511246_ERZ779875 | MGnify/ENA primary metagenome ERZ779875 (study PRJEB29588, sample SAMEA2155093) | human gut metagenome | biome: human gut; feature: human-associated habitat; material: faeces | place: Denmark | collected 2008/2010 ... | reverse complement strand
CGGTGCGCAGCATGAGCGTTTGCATCAGGGCAGGCTGCGTACCGACCCCGTAAACGATGGCTGCCAGCATGGTCAGGCAAAGCAGAAGCGCCGACAGGACGGAAACGAGTTGATAGCGCACCGGAAAATCTCCTTTCCGGGGAAAGCAATATAACGGCGAGAACCCTCCCAGCAGACACTGAGAGGGTTTCGGCATTACTGCATCTTCAAATAGGCGGTGATGAAGCCCTCAAGGTTGCCGTCCATCACGTCGTCAATGTTGCCGGATTCGTAGTTGGTGCGGTGATCCTTGACCATCGTGTAGGGCATGAAGACGTAGGAGCGGATCTGCGAACCCCATTCGATGCGTTTTTTCGTAGCTTCGAGCGCCTGCTGCGTAGCCATGCGCTTGTCCAGCTCCCGCTGATAGAGTTTCGACTTGAGGATGCGCATGGCATTTTCGCGGTTCATCAACTGCGAGCGGGTCTCCATATTCTCGATCAGATACTCGATCGGCTCGCCCGTATCGGCATCCTTGCCGTGATAGCGCAACCGGACCGCCGTTTCGACCTTATTGACGTTCTGGCCGCCCGCACCGCTCGACCGGAAAGTGTCCCACTCGATGTCCGCAGGATTGACCGTGATTTCGATCGTGTCGTCGATCGCCGGCGACACGAACACCGACGCGAAAGTCGTCTGCCGCTTGTTATTGGCGTTGAACGGCGACAGGCGCACCATGCGGTGCACACCGTTTTCGCTCTTGAGGTAGCCGTAGGCGTATTCGCCCTCGAATTCGAGCGTGCAGGACTTTACACCTACCTCCTCGCCAGCCTGATAGTCGAGCACCTTGACCTTGTATCCGTGCGCCTCGCCCCAGCGGGTATACATGCGCAGCAGCATCCCCGCCCAGTCGAGTGCCTCGGTACCGCCCGCACCGGAATTGATGTCCATGATAGCGCCCATACGGTCCTCGTCACGGCGCAGCATGTTGCGCAATTCGAGTTCTTCGATGCGGTGCATCGCACGCGCATACTGCTCGTCGAGCTCCTGCTCGGTCACCACGCCCTCCTTGACGAATTCCGGCATCAGCCGCAGGTCCTCGACCTCCTTGACCACAGCATCGTACTCCTCGACCCACGCCTTGATTCCCGCCACGCGGCGCAACTGCTCGCGGGCCTTGTCGGGATTATCCCAAAAGCCCGGAACCTGCGTCTTCTCCTCCTCGTTCTGGAGTTCTATTCTTCGCTGATCGATGTCAAAGACACCTCCCCAACGTATCCTGACGTCTTATAGCCTCTTTAATCTGTTCTGCAAGTACCATATTTTCCGATTGATTTTTACAGGCGAGGCAATCCGTACAGACTCTCCCGCAAGGATAGCCGCCTCTCCTGTCTTTCTTCCAACAAATGTAAACAAAATTTCCGGTTTTCGGAAATAGGAACCGGGCTCGTTGCCAATAAAAACGATCCCGCCCTGGCAGCTCCTGGCCGAAAAAAGTCGGACGCCCAAACCCTTCCACCGAAAAGATCGCCTCGGGCGACGAGCTACCGAACGTTATCACAACCCACCGATCGAAAACAGACTCCGTCGCACCGGCACTGACCGTCCGAAAACCGTTTCCTTCATCCCTTCCCAAAACCGTCCGGCGCATCCCTGCGATTATGCCGAACACGCTCAAAGCCGCCGACTACCGCCCGGACAGGTTCATCTTCAGTTTACGCTCCGCGAACTCCCGGATAAAGTCGGCCGTACCTTCGATCCCCAGCACCGAGGAATCGATGCAGAGATGGTAGGTTGCGGCTTCGCCCCACTTGCCGCTGCTGAAATAGTCGTAATAGGAAGCCCTGCGGGCATCCGTACGCTCCATCTGCGCTTCGGCCTCTTCGGGCGTTACGTTCTCCTGCTCGCAAAGGCGACGCACCCGATCTTCCGGAGCCCCCGTAACGAAAACATTCACCGCGCGGGGATGATCCCGCAGGATATAGTCGGCACAACGGCCCACGAAAATACACGATTCCCGCGAGGCGATGTCGCGGATCACATCGCTCTGTATCTTGAACAGCGCCTCACTGCTCAGCACATCGGTCACACTCCCCTCTTCACTTGCAAAAGGCATGCGCAGATAACCGATCAGCGAGGAAAAGAGGCTCCTCGACTTCTTCTCGTCGGCCTGCTCGAAAAGCTCCGTGCAGAGGCCGCTCTGCTCGGCCGCCAGATTGATCAACTGCTTGTCATAGACGTGTACGCCCAGACGACGCCCCAGCGCCTCGCCGACGGCTTTGCCGCCGCTGCCGAGCTGACGGCCTATATTGATAACGAACTTATCCTGTTCCATAGTGCAACGGTTTTTATTCATTCACTCTGCGATCGTTTTCGACTTCGGCTTCCGAAACCTCGCCTCTCCCCGCAGCGGCCTTGGCCTTGAACTTCCGGAACTGGTAGAACAGCATGACACCGGCAACCAGCGAAGCCAGGAAATCCGACAGCGGCATCGAACACCATACGCCCCAACTGCCGTCCCAGGGCGTCAGCTCGTCGAAGATGCGGGGCAGGAAAATCAGACCCGGCATCAGGAAAAGCAACTGCCGCGACAACGAAAGGAAGATCGCCTTGCCCGCCATGCCGATACTCTGGAAAAAGTTGGTCGTCACCATCTGGAAACCGATGATCGGGAAGCAGAAGAAGACGATGCGCATACCCTCGGCCGAAAGACGGACCAACTCCGGATCGTCCGTGAAAACCGACACCGCCAGGCGCGGCGCCAATTCGCCGATCAGGAATCCGAGCGTGGTGACGCAAGTAGCGCCGATGATCGTCAATTTCAGCACCCGGTCCACCCGGTCGAACTGCCGGGCACCGTAATTATACCCCGCAATGGGCTGCATGCCCTGATTGATGCCCATGACGATCATCACGAAGAAGAATCCCAACCGATTGACGATACCGTAAGCACCGATATTGAGATCGCCGCCGTACTCCTTGAGCCCCTTGTTGATCAGAATCACGATGAAACAAGCCGCAAGGTTCATCAAGAAGGGCGACATGCCGATAGCCAGCACATTACGCACGATCTTGCCTTTCAGCCGGTAGATGCCGCGCCGGAAATGCAGCAGCTCGTTCCTGTCCGAAAAGATGCGGAACTGCCAGACGAGCGCGAGTATCTGCGCCAGCACGGTCGCAATGGCCGCGCCGCGAATGCCCCAGCCGAAGCCGAAGATGAACAGCGGGTCGAGAATCGCATTGATCGTCACCGTCAGGATCGTGGCGTACATCGCCTTGCGCGGGTGCCCGGCGGCACGCAACACGGCGTTCAGACCCAAATACATGTGTGTAACGACGTTACCCCACAGAATGACGGACATATACTCCCGGGCATAGCCGATCGTCGCATCGCTGGCTCCGAAAAAGTAGAGAATCGGATCGAGAAAAACCAGCGTCAGCAACCCGAAAGAGATTCCGATAATCAGGTTGAGCACCACGACATTCCCCAGAATCCGCTGGGCCGTTTCGTAATCCCGCTGCCCCAGGCGCATCGACACCAACGTCGCGGCGCCCACACCCACCAACGAACCGAACGCCGCCGCGAGGTTCATCAGCGGGAACGTCAGGGCCAGCCCAGAAATGGCCAGCGCCCCCACGCCGTGCCCGATAAAGATGCTGTCCACCATGTTATACAGCGACGAGGCGGTCATCGCGATAATGGCCGGCACGGCATATTGAACGAGCAGCTTGCGGATACGCTCGGTTCCCAGCTCCATCGCCGCTCCTTTTACTTCACTCATACACAAATCCTCCCTTCAATAATCATTCGGCGCACGAAACGGCTGCGACGGTCTTTCCGCCCCGGCAACCGCCCGCACGATCCAAACACACCGTTCCCGTCCGGAATACACCGAACAGGAACGATCGATTTATCAATACATTAATTAAAACGACGAAACGCTACTCGATCTCCCAGTCGCAGCCGTCCTTGCGGTCCTTGACCCGGATACCGATGGCCGTAAGCTCGTCCCGGATCTTATCCGACAGCGCCCAATTCTTCTCGGTCTTGGCCGTCTGCCGCAGGTCGAGAAGCATGTTCACCAACGGCGTAACCAGATCCTTGCCGCCGGCCGAAGCCGCCTTTTCGTCGCGCAAACCCAGAATATCGAACACATAACGACGGACGATCTCCCGGAGCTTCTCCAGATCGGCCGCCGTGATCCGTTGCTGCCCCTCGACCAACTGATTGATGATGCGCACCCAGTCGAACAGTGCGGAAATCGCCATCGGCGAGTTCAGGTCGTCGTCCAACGCTTCGCGGCAGCGGGTTTCGAGCTCCGCAGGATCCACCGTGGATTGCTCCGACGGCTTGATCTTGTCGAGCGCCTCGACAGCCTTCATCAGGCGGTCGAGTCCCTTTTCGGCGGCTTGCAACGCCTCGTTCGAAAAGTCGAGCGTCGAACGGTAGTGGGCCTGTAATACGAAGAAACGGATCGTCATCGGCGAATAGGCCTGCGTCAGCAACTTATGATTGCCCGTGAAAAGCTCCTCGAGCGTGATGAAGTTGCCGAGCGACTTGCCCATCTTCTGACCGTTGATCGTAATCATGTTGTTGTGAATCCAATACTTAGCCGAGTCGTGGGCGAGCGCCGCCGTCGATTGCGCGATCTCGCATTCGTGATGCGGAAACATCAGGTCCATACCGCCGCCGTGGATGTCGAACCGCTGGCCCAGGTATTTGGTGCTCATGGCCGAACACTCCATGTGCCAGCCGGGGAAGCCGTCGCTCCAGGGCGAAGGCCAGCGCATGATATGCTCCGGCGAAGCCTTCTTCCAGAGGGCGAAATCGCACGAATGGCGCTTGTCGCCCTGCCCGTCCAGCTCGCGCGTGTTCGTCAGAATATCGTCGAGGTTGCGGCCCGAAAGACGGCCGTAACTGTATTTCCGGTTGTATTTCTCCACATCGAAATAGACCGACCCGTTCGATTCGTAGGCGAAACCGTTGTCGAGAATCTCCTTCACCATGGCGATCTGCTCGATGATATGGCCGCTGGCGCAGGGTTCGATCGAGGGGGACAGCACGTTCAGCTCGTCCATCGCCCGGTGGTAACGCTCCGTGTAATAGTGCGCCACTTCCATCGGTTCGAGCTGCTCCAGCCGCGCCTTCTTCGAAATCTTGTCCTCACCGTCATCGGCATCGTGCTCCAGATGTCCCACGTCGGTCACGTTGCGCACGTAGCGCACCTTGTAGCCGAGCGACCGGAGATAACGGAACAACAGGTCGAAGGTCACCGCCGGCCGGGCGTGTCCCAGATGCGGATCGCCATATACGGTGGGTCCGCAGACATACATCCCCACATGCGGGGGATTGATCGGCTCGAAGGTTTCCTTGCGGCGGTCGAGCGTGTTGTAAAGGGTCAATTTCGATTCCATAACAAGCAATATCTTCCGAGCCACAAAATTAACATTTTTCCCACAAAAACAGTAAAAACGAAGACAAAGTTTGCAGTTCCGCCATCGTTCGGAGCGACACGCTCCCGACCTGATACCGCATAAACCCCGAATAAAATATGAAGCACCCTGCAAATCAAAAATAAAAATCATTTGCAAATACAAAATATTTTATCTATTTTTCAGATAGATAAAAACACATTTCTCTTCACACACAAAAAACTCCCGGACAGAATCGCTTTTTTAAGACCGGCCTCGTTTCTGCCGAAAATAAAAACCCGCCGTAGGCCCGGCACTAAAACCTTTTACGCTATGAAACACTTTAGATTCGCATGGATGTTGCTGATGTTCGGGGGGGGGGATTTTGGGATGCCTGCCTTCATGCAGCGACAAAGACAACGGTATGGAACAGACGGAGCCGAACGACCCGGACGACCCACAGGGACCCCAAATTCCGGACGATCCCAATCCGCCCATGACCGGGTACATCGCCCATACGATGACCGAAGGCGAACTGATGTACTACGGGCATGACAGTGAATACAGCAAAGAAGGCGGAGCCGTTTATTTCCTCTACCTGAAAGACCTGAACAACTCTGCCCGCGGATGTAGCGTATGCTTTTATGTCAATGTCCCACGACAGGAAAAGGGTAGCTTCACCCTTCCGGCCGGGAAATACACCGCCTCCTCCACTTGGGAAATAAATACGTTCAACAATAAAAATACGACTAGATACCGTTCCAACTGGAATGTGGTCGCCCCCAAATGGACACAATACGTTGCCGAAGCCGGAGAATTCGAAGTCGCCATCGGCGACAACATGACCTACACGATCAGAGGCCACATGAAAGGCGGCTCCATTCAGGACGGGGGTTCCATTATGGAAAACGAAGCGGGCGTAGCGTTCGCATTCACAGGTCGGTTGCTGATTTCCGATTACTCGGAAGACTATGAAGACCCGGATGATCCGGATACTCCGGATGATCCCGCACCCGAAGTGCCTGAGGTAACCATGTCCACCGGCTCCCTGTATCGTTACAACGACAACATCTATTATCTCCAGCTCAAGGATGCCAATCCCGCCGATCTCTACGAGACAACCTTTTACTTGAAGCTGCCCGCTTCGGATTCACCGTTGTTGGCCAGCGGCGACTATATGGCAGCAACGACAGGCGAAGAGATGACCATCGATGCGAGCAAGTCATTCTGGAACTTTACCGACAAGGACAACCACAACGACAAGATCAAAAACCGGCTCAAGGAGGGAACCAAAATTCACATCGTCAGCAACGGCGACCACAACTACACGATCACCGGCACACTGGAAGGTACATCTGATAAAACCGGTAAAAACACAGCTCTGAAAATCAACTTTTCCGGCACTCTTCCTTTCGAGGACTACGCCGATCCGGAACCCGTGGAACCGACTGTTACGGAGGTGACCATGACCATCGGCAACCTGGACTACTACGACGGCAATATCTATACTCTGACCCTCAAGGACGCCAACCCGACAGATACTTACGAAGCGTCGCTCTCGTTCAAACTACCCGCTTCGGAGACCCTGCAGCTCGTCAGCGGCGACTACCCCGTATCGACCGGCAGCGGAGAGATGACCCTCGACGCAGCCAAATCCTCTTGGACATTCATCGACAAGGAGAATTTCAACGACCGGATCAAAAATACGATCAAAGAAGGTTCACTCACCGTGACAAACAACGGGAACCACAACTACACCGTAACCGGCACTCTCCGGGGAGCGAGCGACACCGGACAGGAAACAGCCATTAAGATCGATTTTACCGGCACAGTACCTTTCAACAACTATTCGACTCCTCCGGCTCCGGAAGCACCGAAAGCAACCATGACCGTCGGCGACCTCTACTACAATGGGGACAATGTATTCTTCCTCGGCCTGAAAGATGGCTCTCCGATAAAAGAATACGGCATCACGTTCTACATTACGCTCGCGCCCACAGATCCTCTGCAACTCGCCAGCGGCGACTACACGGGCGGTGCCGCCGGTGAGAACATGACTTTCGATCTGGCGAAATCCTTCTGGAACTACAACGATCCCACCTACGGAATCATCAAGAACAGAATCACGGAGGGAACTCTCAAAATCGTCGCCAACGGCAATGACGACTATACCATTACGGGCTCGTTCAAAGCCATCGACGAGGACGACAAAAATACCGAGCTCGAAATCGAATACACCGGAAAACTTCCCTGCGAGGATTACTCCTATTGATCTTTTAGGAGTTGCTCCGAAGACAAAAAACCGGTCCGATTCATAATCAGACCGGTTTTTCTCAGGACGACATCCCTTACAAAAATTTTTCCGAATTCATTCCACAACACGATTCAGATCCGCATATACTCTCCCTTTGCCAACGCACACTCCTCTCTGTTGAAATTTCAGAATCCGGCAGACAACCGGAGTCCCGCATCCCCCGAAGATCGAACGAATCTCGCACCTCATATACCCGGATTCCGGCCTGCGGCACCCCATACTTTACCGACGATAACAAAGAATCCGAACAAAAAACAAAAATAAACACCCGATTTAAGCGTTATCTTAGTATCTTTGCAGAGTACAGGAAACCCGTTGCGGCAAAATCCAGCAAAATCGATTTTGCACCCGGCTTTCATCGTATTTGTACACAACAACAGACTTAAATCCGACGGACTGCCCTAAAAAACTGAACGTTCGACTTCGCACGCAGGGGACATGCCGTTTTGCGGACAAACCGAAACTCAAATGAATAGCTACAAACGCTGGAACAACATCGTCGGCTGGATCGTCTTCGCTATCGCGGCCATGACCTATCTGCTGACCATGGAGCCCTCTTCGAGCCTGTGGGACTGCTCCGAATTCATCGCCACCTCGTATAAACTCGAAGTAGGGCACCCGCCCGGAGCACCGCTCTTCATGCTGCTGGCCCGCCTGGCCACGATACTGGCACCCTCGACGTACTATGTACCCCACATGGTGAACGCCATGAACTGCCTGGCCAGCGCGTTCTGCATCCTGTTCCTTTTCTGGACGATCACCCACCTGGCACGCCGCATCCTTACCCGTCAGGGCGCGGAGCTTACAAAAGCCAACATCGTGGCCGTATTGGGTACAGGTGCGGTCGGAGCACTCGCCTATACCTTCACCGACACCTTCTGGTTCTCGGCCATCGAAGGCGAAGTATATGCCCTCTCGTCGATGTTCACCGCCCTGGTGGTGTGGCTCATGCTCAAATGGGAGGAACAGGCCGACCAGCCCCACTCGATGCGCTGGATCGTGCTGATCGCCTACCTGATGGGGCTTTCGATCGGCGTGCACATCCTCAACCTGCTGACCGTTCCCGCGCTGGTATTCATCTACTATTTCCGCAAAACGCAGCGCATCACGTTCAAAGGTATTGCGGTCAGCACCCTCATTTCGGGCGCGATTCTGGTTTTCATCAACAGTATCATCATCCCCCATACGGTCTATATCGGCGCCTTGTTCGACCTCTTCTTCGTCAATTCACTGGGATTGCCCGTCAATTCCGGCCTCGTGTTCTTCGTAGTAGCCCTGTTGGGAGCGCTCGGCATCGGCGTATATTTCACCCATAAAAAAGGGCGCACGGTGCTCAATCTCGTGCTGCTCTCGACGCTGATGATCCTCATCGGCTACTCGTCCTACGCATCGGTTACGATCCGCGCGGCGGCCAATCCCCCGATGAACAGCAACAACCCGAGCAATCCGTTCGCCCTCTATTCGCTGCTCAACCGCGACCAGTACGGCGACAAACCGCTGCTCTACGGTCCCCAGTTCTCGGTCCCGATCTCCGGTTACAAATACAAGGACGTCCGCTATCTGGACGATGACGGCAAATACAAAACGGTTTCGATCCTCTCCGGATACGAACATCCTGACCAGTTCATGCACTTTTTCCCCCGCATGTGGAACGCCAATGCCGGTGCGGAAAACTATAAGTCGTGGAGCGCCTACCGCACCCGAACCGATTACGAACGGGACGAAAACGGCGAGATCGTCCGCGACGCGCAGGGACGCCCGAACAAGATCGAAGTGCTCGATTTCGGACGCCGGACGCTCTGGGACGACGGTTCGGGCTACGAACCGCTGGTAATCGTGGAGCCGACGTTCCGCGAGAACCTCAACTATTTCTTCACCTACCAGCTCAACCACATGTACTGGCGCTATTTCCTTTGGAATTTCGTGGGGCGCCAGAGCGACATCCAGCCTACCGACGCGATCATCACCGACGGCAATTGGCTCTCAGGCATCAAGTGGATCGACGAGCTTTACCTCGGGCCGCAGGACAACCTGCCGGACGAAATAGCGAATAACAAGGGGCGCAACACCTACTATTTCCTCCCCTTCATCCTGGGACTTATCGGTCTGATCTATCAGCTCAACCGCGATCCGCGCAACTTCTCGATCGTCATGTGGCTCTTCGTGATGATGGGCATCGCGCTGGTGGTTTATTTCAACACCTCGCCCAACGAACCGCGCGAACGCGACTATGTTTATGCGGGTTCGTTCTACGCCTTCTGCATCTGGATCGGCCTGGGCGTACTCGCCGTACGCGACCTGATCGTCTGGGCTACCCGACGCAAGGGCCTCATGGCTCCCATAGCCGCTACGGTCGTCTGCATGGTCGTACCGGGCATTCTCGCGGCCCAGAACTGGGACGATCACGACCGTTCGCACCGCACGATGGCCCGCGACATCGGCTGGAACTACTTGCAATCGGTACTGCCCAATGCCATCATCATCAACTACGGCGACAACGACACCTTTCCCCTGTGGTTCAATCAGGAGGTGGACGGCGTGCGCCCGGACGTGCGGATCATGAACACGAGCTACCTGGGCGCCGAATGGTACATCGACGAGATGAAAACCAAAGCCAACGATGCGCCCGGCGTCCCCTTCACGCTGCCGCGCAGCAAATACACTTATACCAACGACATAATTCCCATATTCAACGTCGTGGACCGTCCGCTGGAACTGAAAGAGGCCATCGACTTCATCCGCAGCGAAGATCCGCGTACCAAATACGATCTGGGCGATGGACACTTGGTCGATTACCTGCCGAACAACCGCTTCGCGCTGCCCGTAAACAAGGACAACGCGATCGCTTCGGGCATCGTCAAGGAGTCCGACCGCGACCTGATGGTCGATACGATCTACCTGGAACTGCCCAAACGGACGATCGACAAGAGCGAGATGATGCTGCTCGACATGCTGGCCCATTTCGACTGGAAGCGTCCGATCCACTTCACACAGGTTTACACGTTGCAATCGCTCGGGCTGCTCGATTACCTCCAGTTCGACGGCTACTCCTACCGCCTGGTGCCGATCTACACCCCCAATCGGTCGGTGCACGAGATCGGCCGCATCGATCCGGATTACATAACGCCGCTGCTGACCGAAACATTCCGCTACGGCAACATCGCCGATCCCCGTACTTATGCGGACTATTTCATCCAATACAATCTCAGCGCCTCGAAAGCCCGCGAATCCTTCGCCCGTGCAGCCAAGGAGTATGTTTTCCGTGGGGATTCGACACAGGCGATCCGGCTGCTCGACATGGGGCTCGAAAAACTGCCGCCCCAACAGATCCGCTACACCGACGCCAACACCCTCCCCTTCATCGAAGGCTACTACATGGCCGGTGCCCCGGACAAGGGCGACGGCCTGCTGATGAGCTATGCCCGCAACCTGATGCAGTATATCGACTACTACCTCGATTTCCAAGGCATTCAGGGCGACATGGTCACGCAGACACTCATCGACAAGATGCAATCGCTCGACCGGCTCTACTATCTGGCGGCCTACATGGGACGCCAAGACGTGCTGGCCCAGCTCAACGACTACTACCGCACGCTGGGCATTTATGAAGACGAGCTGATCCATCCCGATCTGCCCACGCCGTCGGACTCGGTGCAGATTCCCGAATAATCCGGGAAAAAATCCGTCCTGCCGACTGCGAACAATCCATACAACGAAATCGGAAAAGACCCGTGAGTCTTTTCCGATTTTATTTTAACAACGCTCTCTGCGTCCCCGCAACCCTCAAATTATAATTTGCGAAGTCCACACCGCAAGAAATCCCTCCTCCCGAAAAACCGGACAACGCGAAGCGGCGGTGTGCCGTACAAATCGGGATCCGAAAAACAGACGCTCCGGTAAAACCTCGACCGCTGCACATTCCGCCGGAGGCAGCAGACACGAACGAGCATACGGAACCGAAACAGCGGCATCCGGTCCGCACTGCCCCGACACAGACACAGCTCAGCTCTATCGGAAAGTCGGGACGAGCTCCGGCCAAAGGAAACGATCGGGAAGCAACCCGACCGTCCGAAAAAAGATTCAGGCGCAAACCGAAATCTGCACCTGAATCATAACTGCATACACACCCCTACCGCTTGGACATTTCGTGTTTCTGGTGAGGGTTGCGCTTGGTATAGAGGAAACGTCGGATCTTCTGCGTCGGAGTCTTGACGAACTCCTGCTTCTCCTCCACGACCTCGGAGATATGCGAGAAACGATTGACCTTGGAATTCACATAATCGACGACCTCCTTCTTGAGATTCTCCTTCCAATTCTCGAAATCCTCCTTCCAGCCGTCGAACTTGGCTTCGAGAGCGTCGGTATTGAAATGCACGAGCGCCACCAGGCGGCCTTCGTGCTCGGTAACCACCGAATCGGCGACGCAGACGTGCGAATTGAGGACGCTCTCGATATCCTCGGGATAGATATTCTCACCACTGGGACCGACGATCATATTCTTCAGCCGGCCCTTGATGTAAAGCCACCCGTCGGCCGAAAATTCGCCCAAATCTCCGGTACGGAACCATCCGTCCTCGGTGAAGACCTCCTTCGTAGCGTCGGGGTTCTTATAGTAACCGATCATGGCGCTCGGCGTCTTGGCAACGATCTCGCCCTGGCGGGTTTCGGGATTGACGTTCTCCAACCGCAGCTCAACGCCCGGCGCGGCAGGCCCGGTCGAACCCAGGCGCACCTGCGAGGGAGCTGCACCGGCCAACAGGGGTGCCGTCTCCGTCAAGCCATAGCCGATAGCGTACGGAAAACGGGCTTCGAGCAGGAACTTCTCGGCGCCGCCGTCCAGCTTCGCACCCCCGATACCGAGGAAGCGCAGCCGCCCGCCGAAGACCTTCATCAACTTCTTACCCGCGACACGATGCAGATAACGGCGCATGAAATCGATCTTGTAGAGCGCACGCCAGAATCCGCTGGAGGTAAACTTGGCGAGAATCTGATGACGATAAATCTTTTCGATAATCAGCGGCACGATGAGCATCACCGAAGGCCGTACCTCGGCAAGCGTCGGCATCAGAACCGAGGCCGTAGGCGGACGATCCAGGTAAACGACCCGGGCCCCCATCGAGAAAGGATAGATCATACCTATCGAGCACTCGTAGGTGTGCGCCAACGGCAGCACCGAGAGAAACGTATCGTCGGGAAAGATCGGGAAAATGGCGGCGCTCATGGAAATCTGCGCACAGAGATTCGCGTGGGAGAGCATCACGCCCTTGGGACGCGACGTCGTACCCGAGGTATAGATGATGACCGCGAGGTCTTCGGGATTCGGAATTCCGACCGCTCCCTTCTCCGCCGCAGGACGGGAGGCGATCACGCCCAGATTCTTGGTACGAATCACGATATGGAGGGATTCGATCGTGGACTTCGCCAATTTAGCGAAGAGCTTGTCGGAAACCATCAGCGCCTTGGCCTCGGAGTGGGCGATAATCATCTCCAGCTCTTCGGTCGAGAAATCGGGCAGGATCGGCACGGCGACCATGCCGGCAGAGGTGACGGCCAGGTACGAAACGCACCAGTTGGGCATGTTGCTGCTCAACAGCGCCACCTTGTCGCCCGCTTTCAAACCGGCTCCGATCAAAAGGTCCTGCACGTGTTTGACGCGGGTTCCCACCTCGGCATAGGAGAGCTCCTCCCCGCCGTACATGGCAAAAGCGACTTTCGATGCAAAACTCTTTACACTGTGCTGAACCAGTTCGTAAAGTGTATGGATAGTCATTTTCTTTCGAATTAAAATGAGAATATACTCGGGGCAAATTTACTATTATTTGCCGTAAATACACTATTTTTGAGCCGAATTATCGCCATGATCTCTGGTCAATACATCAAAAAACTTGCCGAGAATGCAGGCTTCGACCTCTGCGGAATCACGCCCTGCAAACATCTTGCGGAGAACGAATCCTACTTCCGCGAATGGCTCGCCAAAGGCTACGGTTCCTCGCTGGAATACCTCGAACGCAACCTCGACAAACGTTTCGACGTCCGACGCCTGGTCGAAGGGGCGCAGACGGTCGTGGTCTGCGCCGTGAGCTACAAGAACCCGCTGGGCGAAGGTTATCCGCCCGGGTGCCGCACAAAAATCGCCTCCTACGCCCGCAACCACGACTACCACCCCGTCCTCAAGGAGATGCTGGGCACGATGCTCGAAGCCCTGCGCCGGCAATACCCCGGGCTCACGGGCCGCACGTTCGTCGATACGGCTCCGCTGCTGGAAAAACAACTGGCCGTCGAAGCGGGTCTGGGCTGGATCGGGCGGCAATCCCTGCTGCTTACGCCCCAATACGGCTCCTATGTCCTGCTGGGCGAGTTGGTACTTACCCTGCCGTCCGACCAATACGATGCCCCGTTCGCAGGAGCCCGTTGCGGCCGCTGCCGGAACTGCCTGGACAGTTGTCCAACGGGAGCCATCGTCGCGCCCAAGGTGATCGACACGAACCGCTGCATCTCCTGTCGTACGATCGAAAAGGAGTCCGACAGCGCCCTGCCCGACCTCGACGGATGGATCTTCGGCTGCGATCGCTGCCAGAGCTGCTGTCCCCACAACCAAAAAGCCCCCATGCACCGCTCGCCGCATTTCGATCCCCTGTTCGACCCGCTGACGATTTCGGATCGGGAGTGGCTCGCAATGAGCGAAGAGGAGTTTCTCCTGCGGTTCGGCAATACACCTCTCGCACGCAGCGGACTGCGGCGCATCCAGCAAAACGTGCGGATAAACCAGGAAAAGAACGAAGAGTAGGGCCCGCCATTGGGCGGAGAGGCAGACAGCAAACCAACCCGAAACCTCTCCGGATATTGTCCGCAGGCTGTTCGGGAAACCTTCCGTACGAAAGGACAGGAAAACCGGAACCCGACCGGCCGGCTCACCGCCACCGCCCCGACTTGCGGCACAAAGGCTCCCGCTCCTCCTGAATCGGCCCGACAACCGACCCGCCGCGATAAAGTGCAAAACCATCCGCTGAACCGCCCCCGCGTGCATCCCGGAAGTCAAAGCCCTTTCGAATAAAACGGGGCAGACTTCCGAAAAAGTCTGCCCCGCATTTCAAAAACAGGAATACCCCGCTAACTGTTCGCTTTGGCTGCGTTCTCCTTAAGCTGTGCCACCGTTTTCTGTGCCGCAGCCACATTCGCACCGGCCGTTACTTTCGAAAGGGCGTCGATCGCCTGCTGGGGCATCGTGCGGGCATTGTAAGCTGCACCCAAAATGAAATAAACGTCGCTGCGCTCCTCTTCGTCGGTCTGCCCGGCAGCAGCCTCCTCAGCAGAAGCGATCACGCCAGCGTAATCCTTCTTGTCGAAGAGTGCCTGCAAACGAATCTTCTGGGCCAGCGCATCCTGCGGATTCACGGCCAGCATCTCGTCGGCAACGGCGATAATACCGTCGAAATCATTCTCGCCCTGCAACTTGGCAATACGGTTATTGGTATAGAGCTTGATGTTCTCCTTTGCCTTCACGACATCCTCCGCATATTTGGGGTTGTCCTGAGAAGCGATTTCGTTGAAAATAACCAAACCTTTCTGGAAGTCGCCCAGCTCGCAATAGCAAATGCCCAAGAAGTTGGCCATCTCCATATTTTTCGGATCGGCGGCATAACCTTTGGCGAAAATTTCAGCAGCCTCGGCGTAGTTCTTTTCGTTGAAAGGCTTTCCGCCCCACATCAGATATATCTTCGCCATCAACATATTCGACATACGCTCCTGCTGCAACTCACCGTAAAGAGCCGCCTTATTGGCCGACTTGGTAAGATTCTCGACCGCCGTGTTGAAATCATTTCCCTTAGCAGCCGTAAGACCCATTTGGAAATAGCACACCGGCACACTCTTCTTGGCCGTTGCAACCCAACTCTGGACATCGAGATCCTCGGAATCGAGCCCCTGATCGATAAGCGTTTCGAAAGCCGTAGCTGCGGATGCGAAATCCTTCGAATTGTAAGCGGCGACAGCCTTATTGTAAGTTTCGCCCAATCCTTCCTGCGCAGCCACAGACCCCACAACGAACAGGGCAAGCGCGGAAATCAAAAGTTTTTTCATAAATATTGTATAAATTATAGGTTAAAATTGGTTCCGTCCATTTTTATCACCATTCCCTGCAAACCCATCGGAAATATCGCCCCGTCCTGTAGGTCGCAACCATCCGTCGAAACTCCCGCCGGAAAGCAGGGAATGCAAATTTAGTTTTTTTTCGGCACTTTCCAAAAATCACCTTCTCAACGCGGCGAAGAACGAACGGACGAGCCTCTCGCACTCCTCGGCCAATACCCCCCGCGTCACCGTCGTTCGGGGCGGAAACACCTGCTCCGAATAGCGGCGATAGCCACGCTTCGGATCGTCGGCGCCATAGACCACCCGCCCCACCTGGCTCCACGCAATCGCCCCCGCACACATGATGCAAGGCTCGACCGTCACATACAACGTACATTCGGACAAGTATTTGCCTCCGACGGTCGAGGCTGCGGCTGTCAGGGCCTGCATTTCCGCATGAGCCGTAGCGTCCGCCAAGGTTTCGACCAGGTTGTGCCCCCGGCCGACGATACGTCCGTCCGCGACCACCACGGCACCGATGGGTACTTCCTGCTCTTCTAACGCTTTTTCCGCCTCGTTTAGTGCCAGGCGCATGAATTTTTCATCGGTTTGCTGCTGTTCCATCGTTTCGGTTTTTCGGCAAAATTAATAATTTAACGGAAAATCCGATATGCCTCTAATTTTCACCCGGCTCCACATCGCCGCCTCTCTTCCGTTCTGCCTGTATTCGTAAATAGCAGGAATTCCGACAAGAAACGAATTAGTTCGCACCACTCCGCACTCACTTTTCTTCCTTTACAAAAGACGGAAAGTCGCCGCCACCCCTCCCGACGAACCCGCCGGATTCAGCCTCGCACACCTCCCCTGTCGAAGGAAAGAGATGGCATCCGGTATAAAAAACGCGCGAGTTTGTTTTTTATACCTTCGTTTTCACTACCTTTGTGAATCACAATACGACAACAACGAAAAAAACAGATACGACCATGTACAGAACCCATACCTGCGGCCAGTTGCGTGCCGCAAATGTAAACGAAACGGTCACCCTGGCCGGCTGGGTGCAGAAAGTCCGCAACCTGGGTGCGATGACCTTCATCGACCTGCGGGACCGTTACGGCATCACCCAGATCGTCGTCGAAGAACACTCTCCGGCCGATGTCAAGGCCGTGGCCGGCGGACTGGGCCGCGAATACGTCCTTCAGGTCGAAGGCCGCGTGGTAGAGCGTTCGTCCAAGAACCCGAAGATGCCTACGGGCGACATCGAAGTCGTCGCCTCGAAGCTCGTGGTGCTGCACGAGGCCGAAGTGCCCCCGTTCACCATCGAGGAGAACTCGGACGGCGGCGACGACCTGCGTATGAAATACCGCTACCTCGACCTGCGCCGTCCTCCCCTGCAGCGCAACATGATCCTGCGTCACAAGATGGCCCAGGAGATTCGCCGCTTCCTGAGCGACGAAGGTTTCCTGGAGATCGAAACCCCCTACCTGGTCAATTCCACGCCCGAAGGCGCCCGCGACTTCGTCGTCCCGAGCCGCATGAGCCCCAACCAATTCTACGCCCTGCCCCAGTCGCCCCAGACCCTCAAGCAGCTGCTGATGGTCGCCGGCTACGACAAATACTTCCAGATCGTGCGCTGTTTCCGCGACGAAGACCTGCGGGCCGACCGCCAGCCCGAATTCACGCAGATCGACTGCGAAATGTCGTTCGTCGAGCAGGAGGACGTGCTCGAAATCTTCGAGCGCTGGGCCAAGCACATGTTCCGCGAAGTGATGGGCATCGAACTTACGGAGCCGCTGCGCCGCATGCCCTGGATCGAAGCGATGGAGAAATACGGCTCGGACAAACCCGACCTGCGCTTCGGTATGGAGTTCGCCGACCTGACGGACCTGGCCCAAGGTCACGGCTTCGCGGTTTTCGACGACGCGGAGTACGTCACCGGCTTCGCCGCGACGGGCTGCGCCGGCTACACCCGCAAACAGATCGACGCCCTCACGGAGTTCGTCAAACGCCAGCAGATCGGTGCCAAGGGACTCGTCTGGATCCGCGTCGAAGCGGACGGCAACGTCAAGTCGTCCGTCGATAAATTCTACTCGCCCGAGCAGGTGCGGGCGATGGCCGAACGCGCGGGCGCAAAAGCCGGCGACCTGGTGCTAATCCTCTGCGGCAAGAAATTCAAGACCCTCACCCAGCTCTGCGCCCTGCGTCTGGAGGTCGCTCAGCAGCTGGGCCTGCGCGACCCGAAGAAGTTCGCTCCGCTGTGGGTCATCGACTTCCCGCTGTTCGAGTGGGACGACGAGACCCA
>ERZ779875.1183-NODE-1183-length-18244-cov-3.514927_pt1 | contig 18244 bp, 18 predicted proteins | sample MGYA00511246_ERZ779875 | MGnify/ENA primary metagenome ERZ779875 (study PRJEB29588, sample SAMEA2155093) | human gut metagenome | biome: human gut; feature: human-associated habitat; material: faeces | place: Denmark | collected 2008/2010 ... | reverse complement strand
GTGCAGTTTCTTATTGCGCTTCGCCGAAAGGAGCTTGTATTTGTAGGTTCTCATGACTGGGATGATACAACGATCACCCCTATGTTTTTACATAAACTTCGGCGCCTTATATCCCTCTCCTGAAGGAACGGGTTTTACGGCGCATGTGATAAAAGAAATCTGGCAGGGATGGAAGGATTCGAACCTTCGTATACCGGAATCAAAATCCGGTGCCTTAACCGCTTGGCGACATCCCTGACACTCTTTCGCAGGCTCGTTTGAGATCGCTTACGGATCAGAGCCAGTGAAAAAGCGGATGCTGAGGCTGAATTGTAGCAAGCCATCCCTGCATACCGGCAGGAACGTCCGTTGAAACGGTGTCGTCAACGGTAAGAAGCTTAAAGACAGCCGAACCGGAACCGGTCATTCGGGCGCCGTCGCCTAAGTGAGCGAGTGCCGATTTCGTTTCCGCATTGCGGCGGAGAACGACGGGTTCCAGGTCGTTTCGACCGAAGGGACGAGGCCACTGAGCCACGATTTCGGACGAAAGACTCGTTATTTTCAAGGAAGAAGTGTCCCTTGTCAAGCCGGGGTCGGCAAAGATGCCGGCCGTAGGCGTAGCAACGGAGGGCATGACGAGAAGCACGTTGCCCGCGGGCAGGGCGATCGGCGTCTGTTTTTCGCCGATGCCGGTGACGAACGCCGTTTCGCCGAAAATAAAGAACGGAACGTCGGCCCCTAGGGTTTCGGCGACGTCAATGAGTTCTGCGCGGGTAAGGCCCAATCGGTACCAGCGGTTAAGTGCGATGAGCGTCGTTGCGGCGTCGCTGGAGCCGCCCCCCATGCCGGCCCCTGACGGGATGCGTTTCGTGACGTCGATCGTGAGGTCAAAGGTGCGGCCTGTGTGTTGCTCCAACGCCCGAACGGCTCTGACGCAGAGATCTTTTTCCGGATGCTCGGCCATGTCGCCCGTACGCACGACGCCGGTGCCGGGTGCACCGCGGGTGAAAGTGAGGGTATCGGCCAGCGTCACCATAAAGAAAACGCTTTCCAAGAGGTGGTAGCCGTCAGGGCGTCGCCCCACCACATGCAGAAAAAGGTTGAGTTTGGCGGGTGCCGGGACGGTGATGCTTACGGCGTCGTTTTCGGGCAACGGTACCGGTGGAATCAGGGTATTGACGGGCAGAAAATCGGACATAACGGGATCAAGCGGCGGAAACGGTTTCTTTTTCGACGGTCATCGTGAGGTTGAGGCGCTGCAGGGCATCGGCTCGGCTGAGTTTTAATACTGCGGGGCGTCCGCCGGCAGGCGACGCGGTGTAGGTAACACTCCAGCCGCTCTGCGTAAACGAACCGACCGCCGTGCGTGTGAAGGGGATTTTAGGGGAGGGAATCCCATCCAACCAAGCCGTAAAAACGGCAATCGGCAGGTCAAAACCGAAAGCGTTCTGCATCAGCTGAGTTTCGGTCGGTGCCGTTAGGTCGGGATGGCCGCCGCGTTCGACGCGGGCTTCCGACGGGGTGACGGTAACTTTGCCGAGCACTCCGTTTAAGGGGGACAGAATGACGAGCTCGTAAACGTCGCCCGTTGCCGTCAGACGGTATTTGCCGGCCGCGGTCTGGACATTCTCAGCGCCGACGGCCCGAAGGGAGAATCGCCCGGAAAAGCGGCGAGTGCCGACGGGGCCGGTGAGCGTGGTGCAGCCGGCGAGCAAAAGGGCCGCAGCGGTCAACAGAAAACGGCGGTTCATGGGGTGTCCTTATCGGCGGCGTTCAGGCGTTTTAAAAGACGCTGTGCCGTGAGGTTGTCCGGAGAATTCTTGAGAACGAGTGAGAGCATCTTGCGGGCTTCGTCGGGCTTGCCGTTGACGATCAGCACTTCCGCCAGATGCAGGGCAATGTCGACGTCGGGCTGCAGCCGGAAAGCGTCCCGAAGGTAGGTTTCGGCTTCCCGGGGCTTTCCTTCTTTAAACCGAAGCCACCCCATGGAATCCGTGATGAAACCGTCTTTGCCTTCGGACAATTCCATGGCGCGTTCGATGTGGTGCCCGGCTTCCGCGAGGTGCATGTCGTTTTCAAGCCACATGTACCCCAGGGCGTTGTAGCCGTTGGCGTCGTTGGGACGAATCTCGATGTAGTGCTTCAAAAGTGCTTCGGCTTCGGTGTAGCGCGAGGTGGTTTCCGACAGCTGCGCTGCCTTATAAATCGTCTGCGGGTCGTTGGGGGCCAGTTTCAGTGCGTCGCGCGACGTTTCGTAGGCTGCATCGCGCCGTCCTGCCTGCAGGTAAAGATCCACGGCTGCAAGAAGGAATTTCCCCTTTTGCTTCGTGTCCGCCTTGATGGTTTTGAGCACCGTGCACGCCGCTTCCGTTTCACCGAGATCGGCCAAGACTTCGGCTTCCTTCATTTTGGCCGGCAGATACTTATCGCCTTTTTCGACTTTGCGGAACCATTCGACGGCACGTGTCTTGTCGCCGCGGGCAAGTTTCACCATCGCAATCCGCGCGTAGGCGGCGTCGGGCTGAAACCGTTCGTTTTCCGGACGGCTGATGAGAACGAGGTATTTCTTATAGGCTTTTTCCGCGTCGTCGAGAAACCCCGCTTCTTCAGCAATGGTGCCTGCGGCATAAACCGTGTTGGGCTCCGTACCGCCGCGGCGGTTGATTTCCGTTAATTCCCGCCGAATGTCTTCTTCAGTACCGGTGCGCAGGTAGGACTTTGCGAGCGCAAGGTGCGCCGGGATGAAGTCGGGGTGGCGCTGTAAAAAGGCAGTAAGCGCCTGGGTGGCGGCGGGGGCATCGGCGCGGAAAAGGTAGTCGATGCCGGCCATCAGGATGCGGGAATCGTCAGGGGCCGCTTTGAGGGCCCGTTTGGCGTGGCGCATCGCGGCTTCGGAGAACCCGGCGGCGTCCGCCGTTTCAGCGAGCACCAATTCCATCGGGGCGTTTTTTTTGATGTAGGGCTGCGTGAGTCGCGCGAGGCTCTCATACACCGCTTTTTTGTGGTCGGACGCGGCGGTGAGTTCCGTCACCTTGGCGATCATGGCGGCCGGATTGTCGGTTTTGGCAAGCGCTTCCTTTAAGCGTGCTTCACTGGCGCTGCGGACTTTGGCGTCGTCCGACAACAGGCCTTCGGCCGACGCGAGAATCCCGGTGCGCGCGTCTTCGGGCGCTAATTTACGCCAGAGCGTGAGAGCCAAGGCGGCATTTTCCGGGCTGCGGCTTGCGATGGCGGTTTCCCAGGCGCGTTCGGCGTAGCGGCTGTCGTGCGCGGCTTCGGCTGCAGTCATGAAGCTTTTCCAGGCCTGAGGCATCAGGTGGCGCTGCAGGGCGATTTCGCCCGTTAAAGCCTGTGCGAGTGCGTCGGATGCCGTGCCGGCGGACGCGTGGGCACCGGTGACAGCGACAAGCGATGCACTGATACCGAAGAACAGTCGGGCAACGGAGGTAGGAAAAACAGACGGCATGAAATGAGGTGAACTGGAAAAGTTGCGTAAACGCCGACTATACCGCTGACGACAGGAGTTTGTCAGGTTGGAAACGAGAAAAAATGAATCGGACGCATGCAGGGTGTGTTTTCTGAATATTGCGGTTTTTGAATACTTTTTCAGAGTGTTTTTTTGGCTGACGTTCAATAACGGAAAAGGTTTCGGCTGCAACGGAGGAAAACGGCATGGACGAACCCAAACAAAAGATCAAACCGGTAGTGAGAGGTATCCATGACGCTGTCGCCGAAGAGGTTCTGTCGGCCAGGAACCTTCCGGCGGGTATTGTGAGGGGGAGCATCCCGGAAGCGGCTGAGATGACGACGGATCGAAAGTGCATTATGAGGTGCCGAATTTCTAAATTTTTCTTTGTTTTTTCCGCGTAGTTCTCGGGTACAATGCCCGAGATTTGCCTCCGTCCTGCGTTTCATGAAGGATTGTGTATTCCGAAGACTTGCGAAGAGAAGGATCCCGCAAAAAGCGTACCAGAGAGTTCCGTAGGGCAGCCTGTGTCGGCTGGCGGAACTGAATCGGGGGCGACGCTTTTGAGTCAAGCAAGACGGCGGTGGGTTCCTCGGAACGAAATAAGACTAACCATCATGACAAATCGCCCCACCATCCTCATTACCGATGATTCGGAGATGAATCGTGAGATCCTCAAGGAAAGCTTGGGGATGTATTACCGCATTCTCGAAGCCGACAACGGAGCGACGGCGCTTGAAGTGCTGCGGGCCAATCCCGGCGGCATTGATCTTCTCCTACTTGACATCAACATGCCGGTGATGGACGGCATGGAGGTGATGCGGCGGATGCGGAATGATGACGTGGAGACGGTGCCTGTCATCGTCATTTCCGCGGAATTGGATCCTTCGACGGTTCATGCGGCCTATGAGCTCGGGGCGACCGACTATCTGCAGCGCCCCTTTGACATGGTCGTGGCGCAGCGCCGCGTCATCAATACGCTGAACCTCTACGCCCGACAGAAACATCTTGCGAAGCTTCTTGCCGACCAGGTCTACGAGAAAGAGAAACTTTCGAGCATGATGATCAACATCCTGAGCCACGTCGTTGAAGTGCGCAATCAGGAAAGCGGTCTGCATGTGGTGCACGTGAGAACGGCCGTGGGGGTGATCGGACGCAAGCTGAGGGAAATCTCCGATAAGTACCCGATGACGGAAGCTGAGATCACGATGACCGCAATGGCGAGTGCTCTGCACGACATCGGTAAGATCAAAGTGCCGGAGGCCGTTCTCAATAAGAAGGGAAAGTTCACTCCCGAAGAATGGAATCTCATGAAGATGCACATGATCTACGGGGAAGAAATTCTTCAGAAGATGCAGGTGCATCACAACGAGCCGCTGATTCTGCTTTCGGAAAAAATCTGTCGTTGGCATCACGAACGCTGGGACGGCGGTGGGTACCCCGATGGCTTGAAAGGCGACGAAATCCCCATCTGTGCGCAGCTCGTGGCGATGGCGGACGTTTATGACGCCTTAACGAGCGACCGCGTCTATAAGAAGGCCTACAGCCACGAAGAAGCGATCGCGATGATTCAGCGCGGGGAATGCGGGGCGTTTAATCCGCTCCTTGTGCAAGCGCTCGTGGCGTCGCAGGACGAACTTCGGGAAGCGCTTGCGATGAGCGTGGAAGACGCCGACAGTCACAAGGTGGCGCAGCGCCTGATTGAAGAACTTCTGAATACGCCGGGGGGGTAATTCGGCTCGAATCATATTTCAATAAAGTCTGATTAAATGTATAAATAACAACTGTAAATGTTATTTACGTGTTATATTTGAAATTATAAAACACGCTTAAAATTTTTACCTAGACAGTATGGTGAAGTTGACCCCGATGATCCGCATTTCCAACGAGGCGTCGGGGTTTACTGCGCTTGAAATTCTGCTTGCGACGGCTTTGATCGGCATTGTTTCGACGGTGGGACTGCCTCAGACGGATCTTTTTGCGGAACTCTCTGACCGAGGGGACGCGATTGCTGCAGCGGCGAAAGCGCAGAACCGCGTCAATGTGAAATTTACGGAACTTCTGATCAGCGGCTTAGCCTGCGAAAAGGCAGCCGACCGTGTTTCCGACTTGGCGGTGGTAAGCGACGGCAGATGGGCAGGGGGCGAAGTTTTTAATGGCTACGCGGTGTCACCGCGGTACCTCGAACGCTTTGAAACAGTACTCACGTTGGAACGATTGGAACCCAAGGCAGACGGCTCCGTACGCCGTTTTGAAAACCTGGTGGCGATTCAGACGCCGCGTTGTGGGGACGAGGGGTATCAGGCGTCTTCCGTAGATGAGCTTCGTAAAAAGCTCAATAATGACGGCGCATTAAATTTCAGATCAATGCTTTCGGACGCCGAAGAAACGGCGTTGCTGCAGAAAGTTAAGAATCAGGCAGCGGTGTTCTTAAAGAAGGCTCAGAGGGAGTGGCACCGCTTCTTTTCAACAGAAAACGAATCAACTCAGTAGTCTCGGAAAGACGGAAATTAACTATGAAGAATGACAAACGGCAAAAGCCAAAGGCAGAAACGGCGGGCTTCACGCTCGTGGAGATTGTGGCCGTTTTGGTGCTCTTAGGAATTTTGGCCGCAGTGGCGGTGCCGAAGTTCTTTGACCTTTCGTCGGATGCGGAGAAGAAGGCGGCGGAAGCGGCGTTGATGGAAGCGCAGGTGCGGATTAACGCGGGGTACAGCAAGGCGGTTTATGCAGGTAAATCGTGTGAGGATGCCGTGGAGGGTGTGTCTTCGTTGGTGAAAATTGGAGACGGCGGTAAAAACATTATTAATGGGTATACGCTGACTTTGCAGGATGGTGATCAGCTGAAGGAAGCGCCGGGGTCATATGTGACGTTGACGAAGAGTGGAAAGAGCTTTGACAGCAGTACGTTTGGCAATTTGAAGCAGATATTTAAGCCGACTTGCGATAAAACTGCGGGGGATACGTCTGTAGATAATGGATTGGTTTGTCCTGATGGAAGCGGAGGAAATAGTGGCGGTAATACAGATAATCCATCTTGTCCAGAGGCCAAGTGTAGCGTTCAGTTGACGTGTGTAAACAATAAAGTGAATTATTCGTGCAGCTGTACGGGAAACGGAAGCTGTGAGCCTCCTTCCGAAACTGTCGAGTTAACCTGTTCAACAAGTGCTGGTGGTAATGGTTCCGGAGATGCGTATGAATGGGGAGAAGATGATTTACCTTGCCAGGGGCTCGTATGTCCAAAAGGATTGGTTATCAAGTCTGGTAATGATTATTATTATATAACTAAGGATTGGGCCTACTTTTCATCAGATGAATTAGCGAATCCTAAAAAATATAAAATCGAAGATTTGCAGGCGTACGGTCATAATAATATGTTAGTGAAGATGAATAGATCGAAAAAAATTGAATGTAATGGAGAGTGTAAACCAAATGTTTTGGAGATTGGTGATATATATTTTGACGCGAACGGTAAGTGGTACGGAACTGGTTGGACGAGCATTAAAGATGCCTATCAGCAACCTCAGAACTATTGGGTTGAACTGATGTTTTTACATGCGAGTAAGTTTCCAGGATATGAATGATAATTGGTGTTTTTTATAATGGGTTGATTGATATGGATATCGTCAGTTTTTTATTTATATAATCAGATATTGATCTTGTGTCGTAGTTTAATTTTGCGTATGTGATGACTGAGGTGCTGGGGGTGTCTGTTAATTCGGTCGTTATGTCTGTATTGTAAATATTACCGGATGTTTTTGAAGCCGAAGCGATAAGAACGTTTTCTTTTGAAAACAGGAAGATTTTTTTCTGATTTTCGAATATATTCTTAACGTTTGCTATAAAATTGGTTGTTACATTATTTGTGGAATTGTCGATAATGTCGCTTTTGTTTTTTAGAAGGGTTGAATTGTTGGATGCGGTAATGCTTAACAATGTCTCCATTGAATCCGATAGGTATTCTGTGTTTAGTATTTTTTGAGTGTCATTGGTCTGAAATATCTTTGGATCAGACATTTTTTGTAGGTATAGAGAAAGACCACTCAAAAAAGCTACGGCAATGACAGCGTAGAGGAGTACCCCGCCTCGTTCATGATTGGGATGAGTCATTCGGATGCCCCCTCTTTAAATTGTGAGTTGTATACATCAAACTCAATGTTCTTTTGGGTGTCAGCTAGATCTATCGTTATTAGAACATGCTGAACTTTTGCCTCCGAAGAAACTGAAGAAAAGGCAGAAATTTCAGAAACATCGAATTTTGATACGTTATCAAGTAGTAATTTGTTATCGAGAGTCAATTGATTGTTTTCTCTTTTTAGAATCTGCCCCATGTTGCTGACGACAATCGCCGTGCCATTGTTTTGATTCCCTCGGGTAATTTTTTGAGCTGACTGCACAATTTTTCGGACGACGTTGAATGCAGCATCAACTTGCGGCATTACCGTGTCCATGGCTTGAGAGTTTCGGTACAGTTGGACGGAATATACAAGGCCGCTGCCAATGGAAGCACCGACGAAGCCGAGAATAACCAGACTGATAATAATTTCAAGAAGCGTAAAGCCTCGAGAATCAGTTTTGTTCGCCGCTGACCACATAATTGAACTCGATAGAACCTGACTTGACGGTTGCAAGGTAGTAGGGAGCGTTATCTGAGTCGCTGGCAGGAACAATGCGAATCACGCCATTGTCAGGAACACTGTTTTCGGGAATGGGTTTTAATGCTTGAACCACAATACTTGTATTCGAACAGACAAGATTATTGCGGTTTTTAACAAATTCTCCGGTATCGGCAATAGCTTTAATTCGTTCAATACAATTAGAAGCAGAAATTAAGTCAGTCTGCATCAGAACAGATTGCTCTGATTTGTATTTAAAAATGCTGATGACAGAAACAGAGATGACAGCCAGTATCCCCAACAGCATCAGCGTCATAACACATTCGATCAGCGTAAATCCTTTATTGTGCATACCCAACTCCGCTAATGGTGAGAGTAATGGACGCAGAGGTTTTGTCTGTAGGGGTAATGGTTATTTTTTTGGTAGCGCCTGTATACGTGAAATCTTTGTTGAACGACATTTCAAAGGTATTATTGCCACTGTCGTCAGTTAAAGTAACCCCCTCTAAGGATTGTATTTTTCCTTCACTGGCAAAAGTATCCATATCTTGATACTCAATAGAATTGCCGTTGGTAATTTTCAGTTTTACCGTTTTTTCTTTCAAAATTGCTTGGTTTCGTGCATGGGCGATACGGGCTGCCATCAGAGCTTTCTGGTATTCAGTAGTGGCATCCGGCGCCTGCAGGTACGACATCCGGGACGCTCCGACGGCGGCCAGTAGCCCCATCAGTATCAGCACCAGAATAATCTCAATGAGCGTAAAACCCGCTTCCCGCCCGTGTTTTACTATCCCACCAGCCATTGAATCCACCAATTCAAAAGCGTTTCACCATAAACCAGACTCACCCACCCACCTAAGCAGAGGAAAGGGCCGAAGGGCATCATAACCCCGGTGACGCCCGCGGTGCCGCCGCGTTTGATGCAGAGTACGGCAAACTCCAAAAGCGCCGTGGTGCCGGCAATGAGAAGAATCATGGGAAGATATGCGAGACCGCACAAAAAGCCCAACACGGCCATCAGTTTTATGTCCCCGAACCCCAGGCCGTCTTTCCCCGTACGCCAACGATAGTAAAGCGCGAGAAGCCAGAAAAGCGACACGCCGACAATGCCCCCCAAGAGCGTTTCCGTCCATTCGTGACCGAGTCCGTAAACGGCCGCAGGGACGGCCAATATCGCACCGGGGAACGTCATTTTGTCCGGCAGCAGAAACGCCTGGAAGTCGATGGCGGATAAAACCAAAAAGAGCCCCGTAAAGACGAGTCCGACGAGGCACGCGGCGGATGCCCCGAAGCGGTAGCCCACAAGTGCCGCAAAAAAGCCTGAAGCGAGTTCCATTAAGGGATAGCGCCACCCGATCACGGCACCGCAGTGTCGGCAGCGTCCGCGGAGCACGAGCCAGCTTACCAGCGGAATGAGTTCCAACGGCGACAGTTTGGCGTTGCAGGCCGTGCAGTGCGACGGTGGCCAGAGAATGGATTCTCCGGACAAATACCGATCGGAACAGACGTTGTAAAAGCTCCCCAAAAAGAGCCCCAGGATGCCGCAGAACAGAGCGACGTCCGTCGGAGGGATATAAGGGAGAAGGTGAAGAAAGGCCTGCATGACCTACTCCGGGAAGGCATAAAGTGCATTTTCCATCCGGCCGTAGGGCGGGAGGACTTTGGGGGTAAGCGTAGCCGGCGGATTTTTCTGCGCGAGCCACTGCCAGGCGCGTTCCGGCTTACGGAAGGAGGTGCGCGCGAGCAGATGAAATTTCATCTGACCCGCGGCATCCCGTCGGGCCGCCAGGCGCGGCGAAAACGCGGCTAAGGCGGGAAGCGCATCCCACGCGGCCTGCAGTGTGTCAAATTCCGCCAACGCCAACTGCGAATTCTTTAAAAGGTAATTCGGCGTGCGGAACGCCAACTCAGGGAGCACGAATTCACTGCGCCGTTCGGCAATTCCGGGGTTTGCGTTACGCAAGGCTTCTTCGGCTTCTTTCGTACCGTAGAAGGTCTGAGCCGCTTCGGTAAAACTCATGGGCGCGGTGAGGGTGACGGTACCCAACATAGGGTTGTTTGCGGCAGCTGTCGGTTCCGGCGACTGGTTCGGTGACGCTGCAGCCGTATTCGGTTCCGGTGCAAGCGTAACCGTGGCCGAAGCCGGCGTGCCGATGGTAACACTGGTTTCCACTGCGGGTCCGTCCGTTAAAGGTAAGGTCGTTGCGGGGTAAAAGAGTTGCTGCACTTTCGACGAAACCGCGGGCGGCAGCCATTCGGGGCGCAGTAAGGCCGTGACGGCGCCGAGCACGATGACGACGACTGCGCCGATGGCGGTATTGCGTACGGCGTGCGATTTTTTAGGCTCTCCGTCGTTTCTTTCCGCCTGTACCTTCACAAGCCCCGCGTCCACGGACTTTTTGTTCGTCATGAGCATTCCGAGAAGCGCCTGATGCGCCAACCGGATCATGGGGCGGGGCCGTCCGTTACCGGCTTTGTATAGGGCCTTTAAAGCACCCGTCGTAAAGAGTTTCTCCGCGGCTTCGCCACCGGAAAGGTTCAGACGGTGCCGCAGGAGCGCGAGGCTTTCTTTTTCCGACAACGGCGACAATGTGAGACATTCGTTCACGCGGTCACGAAAGTTCGGGATCGCATCCATCACCGCACGGAATTCGGGCTGTGCAAAGATGACGATCTGCAGTAGCTTTTCGGTGTTGGTTTCAAAGTTGAGCAACACCCGCAGAATTTCAAGGGCTTCGGGGGTGAGTTTTTGCCCTTCGTCGATCAGGAGCACCAGCTGCCGTTTTTCTTCAAGGGCGAGCTTCAGCACTTTGCCTTCGATTTTGTCGATGGCTTCAGCGGAGTCTTTCCCGTCCCAATCGACCCCAAAATGCGTGCAGAGGGTTTTTAAAAAACTTGCGGCACTTTCCGCCCCTCCGTCCAGGAGGCAGAATACCGTGAAGTCGGGCTTTTCCGAGAGGGTCTTCACAAGCTTACGGCAGAGCGTACTTTTCCCGGTGCCGACTTCGCCCAGGACGACGTTAAGCCCCCGCTTTAAGCGGATGGCGATCTCAAGGCGATTCAGGCACAGCGAATGCGTTTCCGCCGCGTAATACGCGTCCGGATCCGGTGAATTGGAAAAGGGTTCCCGCGTGAGGGACAGCAGCTCCAGGTAGCTCATGAAAGCGAAGAGTTAGTAAATCGGTGACGACTTGAATTTATCGGGGTTGCGGGCGTATTTCAAGGCCGTTTCCCGCGTAATTTCGCCCTCGCGCATCAGGTCTTCGAGAGCATCGTCCATTGTACACATGCCCTGTGCTTTTCCTGTCTGCAGAACGTTCGGAATCTGATGCGTTTTCCCTTCGCGAATAAGGTTGCGGATGGCGGGGTTTGCCATCAGAATTTCCATCGCCTGCACGCGGTGCGTACCGTCGGCAGCTTTCATGAGGGCAACCGACATGACGGCCTGCAGGGAATCGGCCAGACTCGCGCGGATCTGCGCTTTGTCGTCCGACGGGAAGATATCAATGATGCGGTCGACGGTCTGCGCCGCAGAACGCGTGTGCAGCGTTGCAAACACGAGGTGCCCGGTTTCTGCGGCTTCAATGGCCAAAGACACGGTTTCGTAGTCTCGCATTTCCCCCACGACGATGATGTCGGGGTCTTCGCGGAGGGCGACTCGGAGGGCGTCCGCAAAGGACTGCGAATGGGTGCCCACTTCTCGTTGGCTTATAAAACAGGATTTGTCCTGGTAAATAAATTCGATCGGATCTTCAATCGTGAGAATGTGATCCTTGCGGCGCTGGTTGGCGTAGTCAATTAGCGCTGCTGTTACGGTGGATTTGCCGCTTCCTGTGGGGCCGGTGACGAGCACCAAGCCGCTGTCCAACATCGAGAGCTTTTTTAAGTCCGGGTTGACGCCCAGTTCCTCCAAGGAGGGAATCGATGCCGGAATTTCACGGAAGGCTGCCGCCGTGCCGTTGAACGTTTTGTAGAAGTTCACACGATAGTGGCAGAGATTCGGAATGCTGTAGCGAAAGTCCACTTCGCCTTTTTCGCGGAATGCCGTGACGAGCTTTTCGTTGGCAATGGATTCCAAGGTTGCCGTCAGTTCGTTTTCGGTGACGGGAACGTTGTCGATAGGCACCAAGTCTCCTAAGACGCGGACGGTAGCGGGAGCATCGGCTTTTAAGTGCAAGTCGGAGCCGCGGCGCAGGTGGAGTTCGCGCAGGGCGACGGGGAGGGAGAAGGGCATGACGGGGCTCGGTGGTTGGAAATGGGGGAAAGGATAAAGAAAAAGCAGACTCACGACGGACGGGAGTCTGCTTCTTCATCTGAAGAATGACGTTAAGAATTATTCTTCAGTGCCGTCTCCTTTAGAGCACAGGGGAACAGAGATCTGAGGAATGTAAGTAGTGGCTTTGGCATCGGTCCCGAAAGTGTACGTCACTCCGGAATTCTTGCTCTTGATTGCGATGGTCTTCAAGCCCCCCTTATCCTCTTCTGCGAGCTGCGTTGTGAACTCAAAAGCATCAGAAGTCGTTTTATTGGCTTCTTTGATGCCTTTGAGACGAGCGCCCTCCTTATCAGCACCCGGATTCTTACATGCATCGCCATCAAGCAAAGCCTGAGCGAAGGCACCATTCAAGCGAGCCTGAACTTCAGCAACAAATGCTTGGGCAGTCTTCTGTTCCGCCTTATCTCGGAGGTCGAAGTACTTCGGTACAGCCACAGCGGAGAGGATGCCGAGCAGAACCAGCACCATCACGATTTCAATGAGGGTAAAACCCATCTGTTTCTTAGACATTTTTTGTTTCCTAAACTATATAGTTGTTTTTAGCGGAGGGCTGATCAATACCCTCTGAAGATGCGAGTGTACACTAAGCCTTATGGGGGGGTGGTGAGTTTCATCACGAAAAATCAATCGAGTAAGCCTGATTCAGTAGTGTCCGGTGAAGTAAAGCACGGCTAAACCTACGCTCGGTTGTTGTCAGTGAGGCGCTCGGAGTATCAGCATGTCGGTCGACGACAAATACCGGAAAGGTACAGCGGCGGCGATTCCAAACTTCAGAATCGCCGACCCCGTTACGTCACAATTTCTTGCGCGAGGAAGCCCCTGACTTTTAGTCAGGGTGAGGAATCACGCTTGCGCGTCAGCTCGCCCCTTTGATAGAGGTTCGGTCATAAAGGTGACCGGAAATCTCCGAAGACGAGTATGCCGGATGAACCGTACGGCCACCGAGAGCTACCGCGTGACGTTTGAGGTGCAGGTAAATCCCTTAAACCTGCCGAAAACTGAACTGCGAGCGGAGTGTGCTCGGCAGATTTGCAGCACTTGCTTTGGCCGTTGTCAAAAACTGTGGCGTCAAATTCGTAGTATTTCGGCATGGCGTTCAGCTTTGTGCGGGCTTCAAACGTTTAACCGTAAAGTCAACCTTTCCCCTGACGAAAAATCCCGGCAGAAGACCGCGACCTTCGCCTGGGGAACTTTTGAGCGGTATTTCGATGCCCGCCGAGCTCTATACGAACTTCACCAAATCCCACATCGGCAGGAAGATTGCCAACGCGAAGAACAACACCACCGCACCCAACGCGATGATGAGAATGGGCCCGATCCATTCGGTCAGCTCATCCACGGCGAGGTTCACTTCCGTGTCGTAGTGCTTGGAGAGTTCAGTCAACATCTCTTCCAGACTCCCCGTATTTTCGCCCACGGTGATGAGGCTTAAGGCCAACGGGCTGAAGCCCCCGACTTCCGTGAGAGCCGTCGCCACGCCTTCGCCCGAGTGAATCTTTTCCTTCACTTCCTCCATACGACGGCTGAAGAAAGCGTTGTTCACCGTCTCCGACACAATCGACATGGCGTCGATGATGGAGATGCCGCTTCGCTGCAGAATGGACAAAATGGCCGCAAAGCGGGCGATGGCTGACTTCTTCAAAACTGTGCCGATGATGGGAATCTTCAATGACAGCGTATCGCGCCAAAGGATGCCGCGCTCCGTTTTTATAAATTGTTGGTACGCCACGACGCACCCCGCGACGATGAGGGCGATGATCCACCACCATTCCATGCAGAGTTTGTTCAACGTAATCGCTGCCTGCGTGGGCCAGGGCAACGCCACTTTGGAATTGGCGTAAAGGGACGCAAACTGCGGAATGACGACGTTTAACAAAATAAGAAAGGCACCCGCCATCACCGCCACCACCATCTTAGGGTAGCGCGTGGCGGAGGCGATCTTCTGCCTCGTCATCTCTTCGTGTTCGATGATGTAGGTGAGGCGATCCAGGACGTCAGGCAATGCGCCTGATTCTTCACCGGCGCCGATCATGGCGCAGTAAAGGGGCGAGAAAATGTTTTTATGCGCCTGAAACGCCTGTTTGAGGCTTTCGCCCTGCGTCACGCGGCGCCGCATGTCTTCAATGACGGTTTTAAAAGCTTTGTGCTGCGTCTGACGCGCGAGAATCTCAAAAATGTCGTCCAGCGTGATGCCCGCCGTGTAAAGCGTACGAAACTGCTTCGTAAACAGAATGAGTTCCCCGGTGGGGAGTTTCTTTTCAAAAAAACGCCGCCAGTTGAAGGTCTGGGTCTGGCCGTCTTTGTCTGTGGCGGCAGAAGGCGCCGATCCCGCGGTCGCCGTAAGTTTCAGAACCGCCAAACCCGACTGCAGGAGTTTCCCCTTGGCTTCCGCAGCGTTCGCCGCTTCCACCGTCCCTTTGGTGCGTTTCCCCGCGGCGTTGATCGCCTCATAACTATAAGTCGCCATAGCGCGTCAGCCTGCTTATGCCGCCGTGACGCGGATCGCCTCTTCCGCGGTGGTGATGCCGGCTCGGATTTTCTTTGCCGCGTCGTCTGCCATGGTGCGGATTCCGAGTTCTCGGGCTCGCCGGTAGATTTCCTGCTTGGATTTGCCGGCCGTGATCATTTCTTGGAGTTCGTCCAACATCGGGAAGACTTCGAAAATGGCAGTTCGCCCCATGTAGCCCGTGCCGCCGCAGCGGGGGCAGCCTTTTCCGTGAAAGAAGGGGCCGTCTTCGGGGGTAAGCCCAAAGACATGCAGCAACCCGGTTGAGGGCTGATACGGCTCCCGACAGTGCGGACACACGCAGCGCACCAAGCGCTGCGCAAAGGAACAGAGAAGAACGGAGGCGACGAGGTAGGGCTCGACCCCCATATCGACCAAACGGTTCACGGCGGACAAGGCGTCGTTCGTGTGAAGCGTTGACAACACCAAGTGTCCCGTCAAAGCCGCCTGCACGGCAATCTGCGCAGTTTCCCGGTCACGAATTTCGCCCACCATCAGGATGTCCGGATCCTGACGCAGGATGGCGCGAAGCCCCGACGAAAAGGTCATCCCCGCCTTGACGTTTAACTGCACTTGACGCACACCCGCCATACGGTATTCCACCGGGTCTTCCAAAGTCATGATGTTGACTTCGTCGCGGTTTATCAATTTGATGATGGCGTACAGACTCGAACTCTTACCGCTCCCCGTGGGGCCGGTGGAAAGAATCATGCCGTAGGGCTTGTGAGCGGCTTGGGTGACGAGGTCATAGTCTTCGGGACCCATGCCGAGTTTCGGAAGTTCATAAATGCGTTGCGCACTCATGTCCAAGAGGCGCATGACGACGTTTTCGCCGTAGGTCGTGGGGATTGAAGACACACGCACGTTGATTTCGTGGCCTTCCACCTTAATCGTAAAGCGGCCGTCCTGCGGCAGACGCGTTTCCGAAATGTCCATGTTGCCCATGATCTTGATGCGGGACACAACGGACGGGGCAAGTTTCAGGGGGACTTCGGACGCTTTGCGGAGCATCCCTTCCACGCGATAGCGGACGTTCACCGTCGTCTTTTCGGGATTGATGTGAATGTCGCTGGCGCCCACTTTGACGCCTTCGGACAAGATGAGGTTTACGAGACGAATGACCGGAACGTCGTCAACGGCATCGTTCGTGATGACCTCTTCGTCCGCCCTGCCGGCGTCGGGCGCCGTGTCCGCGTCGATTTCGCCCAGCATTTCGGAGAAGGCGCTGTATTCGCCGTAGACCGCGCTGAAAAGCCGTACGAAGTCCGCCTTCGTGCAGAGTACGGGTTCCACCTGACAGCGGCAGGTTTCTTCGACGGTGTCCAAAGCCCGGAAGTTGTTGGGATCAAGAAGCGCGCAGTACAGCACTCCCCCTTCAAGGGTGAGGGGCACGAGGCGGTTTTCGCGCGCCACGTCCTGCGGCACCAAGTCCTTCAGATGGGGGTCGAGCGGAAATTCGTCCGGGTTGTAAAGGGGGAAGTTCAACTGCTCGGACAAGGCCTTCAGAATGTCTTCTTCCGGGACGATGCCGTGGCTCGTCAAGTATTCCCCCAACTTCATGTTGGTGGCTTTTGCGGCCGACAGGGCGTTTTCCAAAGCCTCTTCGGTGAGAATGCCTTTTAAGACGAGCTGTTCCCCTAAGCGCGGCGAACGATTAAAGCGCGGTACGTTGTTCGGCATTGTTTAATCCTCCACGGCAGGGCGGCGATGACGGAGCGGGGGCTCGGTCAAGACGTCAGGCGACGCCGACAAAGGACGCGCCGCTCGGTTGTCGGCTTCGCGCGTCGGGAGAATTTCAGGCGTAATGAAGATCAGCACTTCTTCCATCGATGTCGTGCGGTTTGTGGAACCGAAGACGTATTTGCCGCCCGGAACGTCGCGAAGGCCCGGAAGTCCCGCATCCGAGAGGGAGCCGCGTTCTTTGGTGAGGCCGGAAATGACGATGGTTTCACCGCTTTTTGCGAGAAGCGTCGTTTCCGTCTGCTTTTTCACGATGTAGGGGTTTCCCTGCACGCTTCGGGACGAATCCACTTCGTCCTTCTTGATGAGTACCTTCAGCTTCAGGTTCGAGGCGTCAATCACGTTCGGAGTCATCTCAAGACGCAGTACCGCATCTTCGAATTTGACGTTGTCGTCCCCGTCGCTGTCCTTACTTACGTACGGCACTTTTTCGCCGTTTTCCGTGTAGGCCATCTTGTTGTCGAGCGTGGTGATGGAGGGGGAAGAGAGAATGTTCAATACCCCTTCGCGTTCCATGAGATTTAACTGCGCTTCAAGAACGTTGCGGGTGCCGACGTGGGTGAGACCGATCAAACCTGCGCTCCCGGCGTTCGTGAGGGAGCTGTAGTCCAGTCGGAAATTCGAGGGATCAACACCGGAGGACGCGGTGGCGGAACCGGAGGAACCCGATGAGGCCGTCCCGTCGCCCGCTCCCCAGGTGGTGTGCGAGCCGTTCGTGAATTTGCCGCCCCACTGCATGCCGAGTTCACGCGCTTTTTCCTTCGTCGTTTCGACGATGTAGGCCTTCAAAAGTACCTGAGGCCGCGGCCGGTCAAGATGGTCGATCAGCGCCAGCATGCGCTTTTGTTCAATCGCCGTGCCCTGCAGAATGAGTGCGTTGTTGTGTTCGTCGATTTCGATCACGGCATCCTTGTTGCGCGTGACGAATTTGGAAAGGCTTTCTTTGAGGGACTTCGCGTCGGAATATCGGACGTTCACGACCTGCACCGAGAGGGGGCCCGTGTGGGAGGCCGCCTGATAGGCTTCGGCGAGCTGATTGTTGAGGTTCATCATCCCGGTAAGGCGCTGCTTTTCCGCGAGCGTCACCACCTGCAGGATGTTGCCCTGCCACTGCCAGTCAAGGCCGTTCGAATTCAAAATGGAGAGGAACACGTCTGACCAACGGGCGTTTTTGACGTTGATGCTCGTCGTTTCCTTGATGCCGGGGGTCATCATAAGGCTCACCCCCGCGGCGTTGGCCATCGCGCGCAGCACCGCGTCCACGCCGGCATTCTGAAGTTTGAGCGTGATGCGTTGGCCGGGGAGCGCCTTTTCCTTACCCTGCAGCGCAGCGTCGGACTGCGACAGGAGAACGCGCGGTTCGGGCTGCAGATCCGTGGGCGCCGGCGAATAGCCTTGGCGATCCCGGGCTTCCTGCTGCCAGTGTTCGGCGAATTCGTTCGGAATGTCTTTGGCGTTGCGGGTGGCGCAGCCCGACAGTATCAGGGCGGCAAGCGTGACGGCCAAAACCGGTTTGAAATTGATCATAGTCATAATGGGCAGCCTTTAAATTGCCGGCTGCGCCGGGCGGTTGGTTATTAACCTTAGCGCTATTTAGTGTGGCAAATACCGGGTGCAGGTAGAAGCAAAGCATGGAACGCGTAGGAACGTGCATACTGAAC
>ERZ779875.1178-NODE-1178-length-18295-cov-2.622204_pt1 | contig 18295 bp, 18 predicted proteins | sample MGYA00511246_ERZ779875 | MGnify/ENA primary metagenome ERZ779875 (study PRJEB29588, sample SAMEA2155093) | human gut metagenome | biome: human gut; feature: human-associated habitat; material: faeces | place: Denmark | collected 2008/2010 ... | reverse complement strand
GGGCCTCGGCTTTTCCAACGATGAAAAAATGAAGTACCTGTGGGTGGCGGCGCTGAGCATCATCATCTGCATGACCTGTATGTTCATGTTTGTCCGCTCCAAGTACGGCCGCTGCATCCGGGCCATCCGGGACAACGAGATCGCCGCCTCCGCCTCCGGCATCAACGTCAGCTACTACAAGATGCTGACCTTTACCATCTCCGCGTTCTTCGCCGGAATCACCGGCGCACTCTACGCCTGCAGCAACGCGGCCCTCTCCACCACCTCCTTTGCCTTCACCAACGGCTCCATCCTCAACTCCGTGTTCATTGTGGTCATAGTGGTAGTGGGCGGCATGGGATCACTCACCGGCTCCGTCATCGCCGCTGTGGTGCTGTTCCTGCTGAACTATACCATTAAAAACGGGGCATGGGTCCATGCGCTGCCTGCCTTTTTGCAAAACGTGTTTACCTATCCCATGCTGGTGTATTCCATTGCATTGATCGTTGTCATCATGTTCCGCCCGCGGGGCATCATGGGCAGCAGGGAATTCGCCCTGTGCGACGTTCCTCAGTGGCCCGCAAAGCTCCGCGCAGGGCGCATGGCCCGCAAATCCTTGCGGAAGGAGGCCGGACATCATGTCTGAAACACTGAAAAAGCCGGTGCTGGAGACGAAGCATCTGGGCATTTCCTTCGGCGGTCTGCACGCCGTGCAGGATTTCAACCTTTCCATCTGCTCCGGGGAGCTGGTGGGCCTCATCGGCCCCAACGGCGCCGGGAAAACCACGAGTTTCTACATGATAGTGGGCCTCGTTCCCCCGAACGGCGGCAAGATCGAATTAAACGGCATCGACATTACTCACCTCCCCATTTTCCGTCGCGCGCGGCTCGGGGTGAGTTATCTGCCGCAGGAAGCGAGCGTCTTTCGACGTCTGTCGGTTGAAGACAACATCCGTGCGGTGCTTGAACTGCAGACCGATGAGAAAGGCCGCGCGATTTCCAAAAAAGAAATCGAAACACGTCTCAACCGTCTTCTTGAGGAACTGCAGATTACGCACATCCGCACCAACATGGCGCTTTCGCTTTCCGGCGGCGAGCGCCGCCGTACGGAAATTGCACGCGCCTTAGCGACCAACCCTCGCTTTATCCTGCTTGACGAACCCTTCGCAGGCGTCGATCCGATTGCCGTCATTGAAATTCAGCGCATCGTGCGATTCTTGAAAGATCGCGGCATCGGCGTTCTCATCACCGACCACAACGTCCGGGAAACCCTCGGCATCTGTGACCACGCCTACATCATCAACGAAGGCGAAGTGCTCGCCAGCGGCGCCCCCGACGACATCGTCGCCAACGAAAAGGTGCGTCGTATTTATTTGGGCGAAAATTTCCGTATGTAGGGAGTCCCGCTGTGTCCAGCTTATCCACAGACCTGCATCTTGCCGCTCAGCAAAAACTGGCGCTCACGCCGCAGTTGAAAGAGGCGCTGCAGGTGCTGCAGATGAGTACGCAGGATCTGGCAGAAGCCGTTGCGGAAAAAGCCGCCGCGAACCCACTCATCGAAACGGACGCCGACGGGTTTGACCCGACGTTCGATCACGGCGAAGCCCCGGCCCCCGCGGTCGACCCCGTGCCGTTTGACCGACCCGTGGGCGTTGAAAGCAACTTCGAGAGAAGCGAAGCGCTCATTACTTGGTCACAAACCGCCCGCCGTACGGAAAATGAAGACGAGAGTCCCGAAGCAGGGGAGCTCGTCGCCCGGGAAGAAACACTCGCCGAGCACCTTTTAAAACAATTGGGATGTTCATCGGCAGACCCGGAACTTAAGGCCTGCGCCGAGTGGCTCGTGGGTTGCCTTGACGACAACGGTTTTCTCGCCGATCCGCTGGAAGACTGCGCGGCATCGGCCCCCTTTGCGGCAGACGACGCGGTGTGGCGCGCAGCACTCCGACTCCTGCAGAGCTTTGACCCCGCGGGAGTGGCCGCCCTAAACCTCGCGGAATCCCTTTTACTGCAGATAAAAGCCCGCACGGATCTCGCCGACGACGTCCGACAAGCCGCCGAAGCACTTCTTGCCGCAGGTCCCGAGCGTCTCGTCAAACTGACGACCGCCAAAGCCGCCCGAACGTTTAAGCAGCCGGAATCCGTCGTCGCAGCCGCAATCAGCGCCGTCCGAAAACTCACGCCGCGCCCTGCCGCTGATTTTGCCGATCCCCGGCAGTCTGCCGCCGTCATTCCGGACGTTATCCTCTACCGTACGGAGGCAGGGCTCAAGGTTCGGTTAAATCCCCAGGTCGTACCGGCATTGCGGTTTAACGACGAATACTTTCAGCTTCTCACGAAAGCCAAACTTTCGGGCGATGAAGCCGCACAGTGGAAAACCCGCTCGCAGGACGCCAAAACCTTTATCCGAGCACTTGAACAGCGTTTTTCCACCGTCACCGCAGTAGCGCAGACAATCGTTGACGCTCAGCGCGCTTTTTTTACAGAAGGTCTTACGGCTCTGCGCCCCATGGTGCTGCGGGACGTCGCGCAGCGGTTGAATCTTTCGGAAAGTACGGTGAGCCGGGCGACAGTCGGCAAATACCTGCAGACGGACCGCGGCACGTTTGAACTCAAATTTTTCTTCACATCGGCTCTCACGGGCGGTACCGCCGGCGCCGTTTCCGCCCTCACGGCCCGACGCCGCATCCGGGAACTTATTGACGCGGAGGATCCGAAAGCGCCGCTCTCGGACGAAGCCATTGCCCGGCAGCTAACCGTCGAAGGCATCGAAATCGCCCGACGCACCGTCGCTAAATACCGCGAAGCAGAAAATATTGCGCCGAAATCATTGCGGCGTCGGATGAAATCCAAAGAATGACCTCGTCGTGAGCACAATCCCCGATGACACTGCTGCCAAAATTTGTTGAGATGCGGGGTGTCTTTCTTTATCCTTTTTTCTGAAGCGGCTATGTCAAGCATGCGTTTAGTCATCGTCACCGGACTTTCCGGCGCCGGAAAATCCGTCGCCATCCGTCAGTTGGAAGACTCGGGGTACTACTGCGTCGACAATCTCCCCGTTCCCTTCATTGAAGAAGTGGCTCTCGACCTGAAACAACACGGTTACCAACGCGTCGCGATGGCGATCGACGCCAGAAGCCGCATGAATCTTGAGGAACTGCGGAATCATTTGGAAGCCCTGCAGAAAGCGGGCGTCGACGTGAAGAGCCTTTTTCTCACCGCGTCCGTCACCACGCTCATTCAGCGCTTTTCGGAAACCCGGCGGCGTCACCCCCTCACGATTCCGACGGAAGCCGGAGCGGCAGGCCTCACCCTTTCCGAAGCCGTCAAAAAAGAGCGGGAACTTTTGGCACCTGCAGAACCCTACGCGCAGGTGATCGACACTTCGAACCTCTCGCCCAATACGCTTCGGGACTGGGTGCGGCGTTTTATCGAGTCTCCCGCCACCTCCATGACGCTCGCTTTCGAAAGTTTTGCATTCAAAAAGGGGATTCCCGTCGCCGCGGATCTCTTATTTGACGTGAGAAACCTGCCTAATCCCTACTACGACCCGGCGCTGCGTCCCTTCACGGGACTCGATCAGCCCATCATCGACTTTATGGAAAAGCAACCTGAAGCCTCCGCGATGATCGACGACATCGAACACTTCATCCGTCGTTGGCTTCCTTCGTACGAAGCCCAAAACCGCCATTACCTGACGGTCGCCATCGGTTGCACCGGCGGACAACACCGCAGCGTCTACGTCGCGCAGACCTTAGCCGATCGCTTTCACGATGTGGCAGGCGTCGTCGTCCGGCACCGTCAGGTCGCGCGCATGAAAGAAGTCGAAGCGTCACTGCAGCAAACTGCCTGAGGATTTTTTGTATGACCACCGTTTGTCTTTTAGGATGCGGGGCACTCGCCCGCGTCTTTGCTCAGAATCTCAACAACGTGTTTCACGGGAGCGTAACGCTCGTCGGTGCTTATTGCCGCACGCCCGACGCCTGCCGCACGTTTGCCGAAAATTTCGGTTGCCGTGCCGCAACATCGCTTGAGGAACTCCTCACGCTCAACCCCGATTACGTCGTGGAATTTGCGGGGGGCGGCGCCGTCAGAACCTCCGCAGAAACCATCCTCGAAAAAACGAACCTCATCACGGCGTCCGTCGGTGCCTGGGCGGATCCCGACTTTTTCAATCGCGCCAAAGCGACGGCAAAACGCTGCGGCACCCGACTTTTTATTCCGAACGGTGCCGTCGGCGGCCTCGATCTTCTGCAGACCTACGCACTGATGGGCGGCGCGCACCTGACGATTGAAAATGAAAAAGCGCCCAAGAGCCTAAACGGCGCCCCTTACCTCGCGGGCCGTACGCTGTCTGAGACCGACGCGGAAACCGTCTTTACGGGAAGCGTCAAAGACGCCATCGCGGGGTTCCCAAAAAATGTGAACGTCGCCGTCGCGGCTTCTCTCGCAGCGGCCGCCCCCGACGCCGTCGTTACGATTCATTCCGTACCGGGCAAAACGGAAAATGTGCATCGCCTCAAAATCCGTAACGCGCTGATGCACGCGGAACTCACGATTGCCTCCAAGCCCGATCCCGCCAATCCGAAGTCGAGCACCTCCACTGCGTGGAGCGTGCTGGCGCTTCTCAAAAATCTGACGTCCGAAGTCGTCGTGTTTTAGGAGCATTGCGCCGCAGAAAGGAGGCCGAGCACGCCGTCCTCCTTTGCCTCCGAGTTCACGACCGGGGCAATGCCGCCAAAAAAGTCTTCACCGGCGCGGGAACCGCTTCTGCGGCCACCGCCTCCCATGGTATCTGCCGCATTTCAACGAGTTCCCGATAGGCCGCGGGCGGCGCCCCCTCAACACGCCACACATGCGCCGACAAACGGTAATGCGAAAAGTCGTGCGCAAACCCGCCCGCGGGGACACTGCCTTCCCCTCTTACTTCCGGCAGGCTCCACAAACCTTTCCACACACCGGCTCGCACCGCTTTTCCAGCCACACCCCGTTTACGTCCGCGTAAACCGTCATGTCCGCTTCGCGCACGGGCCTCGGTGCCTTCGGCTTTTTCACCGGAAAATCGGTTGCGCGTCCCGCCGCCTGCGCCGCACAAAACGCCCTGATCGGACACTCGGCGCATTGGGGCTGCGTGCGGGTGCAGACGAGGTTTCCCAAATCCATCATGCCTTGGTTATAAGTTCCGGGATCCGTGCGGGACACCAACGTGTCGGCCGCTGTCCAAAGTCTTTTCTCCGACGCCGAAGTGCCGAGCGGCGTCGGATCCGCCAGCACCCGCGTCAGTACCCGTTTCACGTTGCCGTCCAAAATCGGAGCAACGACACCGTACGCCGCCGACGCAATCGCGGCGGCCGTACTGCGTCCGATCCCCGGGAGTTCCGCAAGAGCTTCGGGCGTTCGGGGAAATTCACCGCCGTACCGCGCCGCCACGACTTTGGCGCAGGCATGTAAGTTTCTCGCCCGCGAGTAGTACCCCAATCCCGCCCAAAGCCGCATCACGTCATCTTCAGAGGCTGCTGCCAACGCCTTCACGTCCGGAAACGCTGCCGTAAACCGCCTGTAATAGGCCTTCACGGTCACCACCTGCGTCTGCTGCAGCATGATTTCCGACACCCAACGACAGTACACATCCTTCACCATCCAAGGCAGTCCCTGCCGACCGTACGCTTTCTGCCACGTCACCACGTTTTCGGCAAACGCGGCGGCATTTTCCAAGGCCCCCGTCATTTCTGACATCCTGCGCAAAAAAACGTCGAGCGACCGTTCTGCACGATACGTTCAATTTCACCGTCGCACCGCGGACACGTCGCTCCCTCACGGCCGTAGACCGCGCACTGCAGCGAAAACCATCCCGTCTTACCGTCCGCCCCGTGAAAGTCACGCAGAGTCGTGCCGCCCGCGGCGACGGCGCGCGTCAATACGTCCCTCACCGCCGCCCATAATTTTTCCGCTTCCTCTCGCGTCACCCGGTTCGCCGGCCGCAACGGCGAGATACCGGCTTCAAAGCAGCTTTCATTCGCGTAAATGTTGCCGCAGCCCACCACGATTTTTCCGTCGAGCAACACGGGTTTTACGGCGCGCTGCGTTTTCTGCAGTCCTGCGAAAAGACGCTGAGGCGTAAAGTCGTCCGACAAAGGTTCCGCACCGAGTTCGGACAGGGGCGGCACGGTTTCGGGATCCTCGTCCGACAGGACGATGTCCGAGAATTTCCGCGTATCCGTGAGCCTTGCGACGGTACTCCCGAACACAAAATCCGCCCGGTCGTGGGACCCGGCTTCAGGCAATGCCTTTCGAGGCCACAGACGCCACGAACCGCTCATTCCGAGATGCGTCAAGAGGTACCGCGACGAGCCGTCCGTTTTTTGAAAATGCCAAATAAGATATTTGGCGCGCCGCGAGAGCGCTACCAGCCGAGCGCCTTCCGCGTTCGTCATATCGGGCACCGGATGCCGCAGTTTGGCGCAATAAAAACGAACTTTTGTGAGCGTTTTTCCTTCGAGTGCAGGCGCAAGCGCCCGCCTCGTCACTTCCACCTCCGGCAGTTCCGGCATTGTGTATTTCCTCATGCAAAGTTAAGACAATCAGCGTATTATGCGCACCAATTCGCCGAGTTAAAAAAGACAACTTGCGGGGCGAAGCAAAAACAATACCGCTAAAGCGTCTGTCGCGACGTCGCTGGTATCGTAACCGGTTCGTTCTGTGAAGACGCTTTGATACGTCTCAATTACGCAGAATGGAGCATGGCTATGGCCGGCGATTTTCTTTTTACGTCCGAATCCGTGAGCGAAGGTCATCCCGACAAGGTGGCTGACCAGATTTCCGATGCGGTTCTGGACGCCTGCCTCTCGCAGGATCCCTTGAGCCGCGTGGCGGCCGAAACGATGTGCACCACGGGGCTCGTGGTGCTCGCGGGCGAAATCACGACAAACGCCCAGGTTAACTACATTGAACTCACCCGCAACGTGTTAAAACGCATCGGTTACGACAATTCCGAATACGGGATTGATCACCGCGGCTGCTCGGTGCTCGTGGGCTACGACAAACAGAGCGCCGACATCAAGCAGGGCGTGGATGAAAAGAACCACGATCCCTTGACGCAGGGCGCGGGCGACCAGGGGCTGATGTTCGGCTACGCCTGCGACGAAACGGCGACCTATATGCCGGCTGCCATCTACTACGCACACCGCCTGGTGCAGCAGCAGTCCATCGTCCGCCGCAACGGCACGATGCCGTACCTGCGCCCCGACGCGAAGAGCCAGGTGACGCTGCGGTACGTCGACGGCAAGCCCGTCGCCGCCGATACGATCGTTCTCTCGACGCAGCACGCGCCCGAATGGAGCGACGGCAACAAGATGAAGCCCGAATTCGTTGAAGCCGTCGTTGAAAACATCATCCGTCCGGTGATGCCCGCCGAATGGCTGAAGAACACCCGCTTCCTCGTGAACCCCACCGGACGCTTCGTGGTGGGCGGCCCCCAGGGCGACTGCGGTTTGACGGGACGCAAGATCATCGTCGACACCTACGGCGGCGCCTGCCCGCACGGCGGCGGCGCTTTCTCCGGCAAGGATCCCACGAAGGTGGACCGTTCCGCGGCCTATGCCTGCCGTTACGTCGCAAAGAACATCGTCGCCGCGGGGCTTGCGACGCGCGCTCAGATCCAGGTCTCCTACGCCATCGGCGTGGCAGACCCCATGAACATCACCGTGAACACTTACGGCACGGGCGTCATTTCCGACGAACGCATTTCGGAAATCGTGAGCGACCGCAAGATCTTCGATCTGCGTCCGGGCGGCATTATTCAGATGCTCGACCTGCGCCGTCCGATCTACTCGAAGACCGCGGCCTACGGTCACTTCGGCCGTGAAGAACCGGAATTCACCTGGGAAAAGACCGATAAGGTCGAAGCCCTGCGTGCTGCGGCCGGTCTCTGATCGTCAGACTGACTGGCGTCTGCAAGCGGACACTTCCTTACGTGGGGGGTGTCCGTTTTTTGTGCCGGGTTTCGCTTTCCGACGTAAGTTGCGCCAAATTGTCGGCTGAAAATCGGCCGAATTGTCGGTTTTTCCAACAGCCATTTTGTCAGCTTTTAGCATCTGTCGACTGTTTTTGTTGGTTTTTATATCTGCTCTCCTATGTTTTTTTGCCGCTTTTTTAAGCGGCGGACACCTTAATCTTTGCTACAGTAGCGGTTTGTCGTTTTTTTTCGGAAGGTTGACTTCACCATGACGGTACGTGTTCTCACCGGTATCAATACAACCGGTACTCTGCATCTGGGGAATTACTGCGGCGCCATCCGCCCCTGCGTGCGCGCTTCGCGGCTCCCCGACACGGACAGCTTCTTTTTCATGGCCGACCTCCATGCGCTCATCAAGTGCCAAGACCCGGCGCGCGTGGAATTAAGCCGCATGCAGATTGCGGCAAGTTGGCTTGCTGCGGGGCTCGATCCCGATCACGTCACGCTTTACCGTCAGAGCGACATTCCGGAAATCCCGCAGTTGAACTGGCTTTTGAACTGCGTCTGCTCCAAAGGCCTCATGAACCGCGCACACGCCTACAAGGCGTTTGTTGAAGCCAACGCCGCCCAAAGTGAAGACGTGGACGCCGGCGTTTCGATGGGCCTTTACTGCTACCCCATTCTGATGGCGGCCGACATTCTGATGTTCAACGCCGACCGCGTTCCCGTCGGTAAGGATCAGATTCAGCACCTTGAGATGGCTCGCGACATCGCGACGCGCTTTAATAACCTCTACGGCCGCGGCAAGGATTTCTTCCGCATGCCCTACGAGCAGATCGAAAAGGACATCCCGGTACTGCCGGGGCTCGACGGCCGCAAGATGAGTAAGAGCTACAACAACGTCATCCCGCTTTTTGAAGGCGGTGCCAAGGCGCTGAAGGACGCCATCAGCCGCGTCGTCACCGACAGCAAGCTGCCGGGCGAAGCCAAGGATCCGGATTCCACGTCGCTCACGCAGATTTTCGACGCCTTCGCTACCGACGAAGAAAAAGCGCAGTTCCGCGCTGACCTTCAGGCCGGTATGGGCTGGGGGGACGCCAAGAAGGTCGTCGCCGACTGCATTGAAGGTGAAATCGGCCCGATGCGCGAAAAGTACGCCTACTACATGTCGCACGCCGCAGAACTCGAAGACATTCTGCAGGCAGGTGCGGCGAAGGCCCGCAAGATCTCGGTACCGTTCCTTGCGGCATTGAAGGAAGCCGTGGGCTTGAAGAGCTTTGTGAAGACCGCGGCCGGCACGGAAAAGAAGACTGCTGCCAAGAAAGAAAAAGCCGCCCTCCCCACCTTTAAGCAGTACCGCGAAAAGGACGGACGCTTTTACTTTAAGTTCGTCGCCGCCGACGGCACGCTGCTTCTCACGTCGCACGGTTTTGACGACGGACGCAGTGCAGGTCAGGCTGTAGGCGCTCTTAAAAAGGGTGACCTCTCAGCCCTGACGGACGCCCAATTGGCCGACGGCGTCACTGAAGACGCGGTAAAAGCCGCTCTTACCGCACTCACGGCCGAATAATCGGGCGTTTTTCTTTGAGGCCGGTCGCTCGTCGGGCGTACCGGCCTTTTTGTTGACGACCGTTTACGCCCATCCCGACTGCACGCGCCGGATCAGACGGGCGTCGCGCTTGGTGGGACGGCCCTTCGCAATCGTTGAGGCGGGTTCCATAGCAATTTTGCGCATTTCGGAGGCACGCTCCCGCTTTTCCCGAGACTCATCCGTTTCCCGATAAAGCGTCTGCGCCACAGGGGCGGGGCCCCGTACCGCCGAAATCTTTTCAACGAAGATTTCAAAACGCTCTTCGCCGCGCTCCACCGTCAGCCGATCCCCGGGCTTCACGTCGCGCGACGGCTTCAAGCGCTGTCCGGCCAACCGCACCCGCCCCAATTCCACCGCTTCCTGCGCGAGCGACCGCGTTTTAAAAAAACGCGCAGCCCAAAGCCATTTATCGATACGGATACTTGCGAGCGGTTCAGCAGCCATGACAACTCCGAAAAAGACAGCCGACAAAAAACGGCGCCCGGTGCGCCGTCCGGTTATTGTACCTTTCCTTCGGCAAATATCTGAGATGGCTGCACGGACGACAGGTACAATGCTCGGGTTTTCTTTTTTCCCCGGAGTTCTCCGTGTCCGTTGCTGTCAGTTGTGCCCGCATTGCCGACGTTATTTTGGGCGACGGCCCCGTCAAGGTCATCACCCCGCTTGTCGGGCGCACGGAAGCCGAACTCCTAAAGGAACTCACCGCTGCTCAGACGTCCGAAGCCGACCTCATCGAGTGGCGCGCGGACTACTTTGAAACCGCCACCCAAGCGGGACTCACGTCCGCCGCGATGGCGCTGCGCTCTCACACCGTCAAACCCATTCTTCTCACGCTGCGTACTGCCCGAGAAGGCGGCGAACTCTCCATTACGGACGAAGACTACGGGGAACTCACCCGTTATTTTGCCGCCTCGGGATTTGCCGACGCGATCGACCTCGAAGTCAGACGCGGAGCGGCGGCGTCCGTCATCGCCGCTCACGAAGCAGGGCTTCCGGTGGTGATGAGTTACCACAATTTTGAAAAAACGCCGTCAACCCGCACGTTGGCGGAACTTTTTTCCGAGATGGCCGCCTCGGGCGGCGACATTCTCAAAATCGCCGTCATGCCGCAGACGGCCGAAGACGTGCTGCGCCTCATGACCGCTTCTTTGAAAGCCCGGGAAAAACACCAAAAACCCGTCATTGCAATTTCAATGGGTGCGTTGGGCCGCATTACCCGCGCCGCAGGCGCTCTTTTCGGTTCCACCGCGACGTTTGCGTCCTTAGATACGGGATCCGCCCCCGGACAGATTGACGTCGCGGAAATGAAGCACCTTCTCGCGATTTTTGCTCCGCAGTAGACCACCCAAAGAAAACCGCCCGGCTCTCGGGCGGTCGTTGTCTGAAAGTTAAGCGGCGTCAGGCGCCGAAGCCATCGTGAGTTTCCAGCGGGGTTTCACCGAAAATCCCAACCGATGCAGGCACTCCTCTCTTTCGGCCGTCGTCATCGATTTCAAACGCATCATGCCCGCAACCGCAATCATGGCGCCGTTATCCGTACAAAGCGCCATCGGCGGAAAATAGACTTTTCCGTGCAGCTTCTGCGCGGCAGCAATAAGCCCGGCTCTGAGCTGCTTATTGGCGGAAACGCCGCCCGCAACCACAAGGCGCTTAATCCCCGTTATCTTCATTGCCTTTTTGGCTTTTGCCGTGAGTACGTCCACGACGGCATCCACGAACCCGCGGGCGACGTCACGCCGAAACTGCGGATCTTCGGGATTTGCCGCTTTCTGCACCGCCGTCAACACGGCCGTCTTAAGACCCGCAAAACTCAGATTCAAGTCCGGCGAATGCAGCATGGGCCGCGGCAACTCCACCGCGCCGGGCCGCCCCTCGTCCGCCAACCGCGAAACGGCAGGCCCGCCCGGATAACATTCCCCCAAAAGCTGCGCTGTCTTATCAAACGCTTCGCCCGCCGCATCGTCCAAGGTTTCACCCAAGAGTTCGTACTCGCCGAACGCCGTCACCTTCATAAACTGCGTGTGGCCGCCCGAAACCAAGAGGGCCAAAAAGGGAAATTCCGGTTTTTCAGGCGACAACAAAGCCGCCATGAGATGCCCTTCCAAATGATGTACGCCGATCACGGGCACCCCCAGCGCCATCCCGATCGCGTGCGCCGTACCCGCGCCTACCAAAAGGGCACCGGCCAACCCGGGACCTTCGGTGACGGCCACTGCGGAAATATCTTTTTTCGTGATCCCGGCATCACGCACTACCTGATCAATCAGAGCAATCGAGCGACGGATATGGTCGCGGCTTGCCAATTCCGGCACCACGCCGCCGTAGGCCCGATGCATGTCGATCTGGGTGTGAATCGCCTGAGAGAGAAGCCCTTTTTCGCTGTCGACCACCGCTGCCCCGGTTTCATCACACGAACTTTCAATGCCGAGAACTATCATGAAAAATCACCTTAATCCCGACTCAGCGGAGCCGGATCACTGAAATCAATTACCGCATTGTAAATCCCGCCTCCGCGCCCCTCAAAAATCAGCCCTTGTAAGCACCTTCCCTCAGAATTGCTCCGTCCCCGCTTTTATAATCAGCGCCGCAGTCTGACGGGCACCCGTACGGTAAAGACGTCCTTTTCACCGCCGCGTGTTTTTCAGACTCGGGAGAGATACAGACAGGGACGACGTAAGCCGTCCGCAACCAACGACAAGAGGGGTACCGCTGTGAAAACCTACGATTTCGCCTACGGGCATGGCCGCAAGACGTTTGGTTATGATGAAAACCTCGTCATCAAGGAAGTCCGCACTGAAGAATTTCCGGTGATGGAAGATGTGAAGGCAGGCGTTTTGGACGCCATCTACCATCCGATCGGCTGTAAGCCCATCAATGAAATCGTGAAGCCCGGCGACACCGTGGCCTTCATCTGCAACGATCCCACCCGCGTCGCCAACAGCTTTGACTTCATGCCGGTGCTCGTTGACGAAATGAATAAGCTGGGCGTCAAAGACGAGGACATGCACATCCTCTTCTCTTTGGGCACCCACCGCGACATGACCCACGAAGAAATGGTGGCGGCCGTCGGGGAAAACGTCGCCTCGCGCCTTAAGATGTACAACAGCACCTGCACCAAGCAGGAAGACTTTGAATACTTCGGTACCACGAGCCGCGGCACGCCCGTGTGGATCAACAAACATATCTGCCACGTAGACCACGTCATCATGACGGGCACCATCGTGCACCACTACTTCTCGGGCTACGGCGGCGGCCGCAAGGCAATTCTCCCCGGGTGCGCCGCGATGGAAACCGTGCGCGTGAACCACAGCTTCATGCTCGATAAACACGCGGGACTCGGTCTCACCACCGGCAACCCCTGCTACGAAGATCAGATGGAAGGCGTGGCGCTTTTTGCCAAGGGTCGTTCACTTTTCCTCTTTAACGCGATTTTGAACGCCAAGCACCAGTTCCTCAAGATGTTCGCGGGCGACTACATTGCGGCGCATCATGATGCCTGCCGCTTTGTGGACGAAGTCTACGGCTGCGTCATTCCGAAGGAAGCCGATCTCGTCATCGCCTCCTGCGGCGGCTACCCCAAGGACATCAACGTCTATCAGATGCAGAAGACGATGGACAATGCGGCGTGCGCCGTAAGAGAAGGCGGCGTCGTCATTCTTCTCGCGGAATGCGAAGAAGGCTCGGGCTCCAAGGTATTGGAAGAAACTTTCCGCCGCTTAAAGACTCCCTGCGCCATCAAACACGAACTGGAACAGAACTTCAAGATCGGTGCCAACAAGGCGTTTGCCGTGACGCGGCCCTTGTCTAAGGCGAAGTTCATCCTCGTGACGGCCTTGGATAAGACGCTTGCGAAAGACATGCTCTTTACGGCTGCGGTCGACACCGTGGAAGAAGCGCTCGCGCTCGCCAAAACCTACGTCGGTGACGCCCCCGCCACGATTATGATGCCCGAAGGCAGCCTCACGGTTCCGCGCGTAGGCTGACCCGGAAATCCTTCCGATCGTTGCCGATTCTTATCGGATTTCGGCAACGATCGGGCTTACGGTTCTCAGCGGCCGCCGCATCAGGCACAATGCCCGGCGGCGGCCGTTTTGTTTTTGCCGCATTCGTGTGTTTTACTATGACCGATTCACCCTGCATCCGCTTTGACGACCATCGCACCGAACGCATCGGGCTTTCGGAAGCCGTTTTCTGCGAAGGGAAACCCCGCCGGGCGCTCGTGACGCTTCTTGAGCGTTTCGCGGCCCCTGATGCGATGCCGATTCTTTTTACGCGGCTCGCGGAAGATGTTTTCAACGCGTTGCCCTTAAGCCGGGAACTGCGCTCGATGCTGAATTACGACGCACTCTCGCGCACGGCTTGGTTTAAAAAGAACCCACTCGTTTCCGACAAAAAGGTGGCCGTCGTTTCCGCCGGCACCGCCGACGGGTTCGTGACGCGGGAAATTACGCGCACGCTCGAATTTTCGGGACGTGCCTTTGAGCGTTTCGAAGACTGCGGTGTGGCCGGTCTCTGGCGCATTGAAGCGGCGCTCCCCGCCATCAATGCCTGCGACTGCGTCGTGGTGGTCGCGGGACTTGATGCGGCATTGGCGAGCGTCTTGGGAGGGCTCACGGAGAAACCCCTCTTTGCCGTTCCCACGTCCGTGGGCTACGGCGTGGCGCAAGGCGGTATGACGGCGATGTCGAGCATGCTCGCCTCCTGCGCGCCGGGCGTCGCGGTCTTAAATATCGACAACGGGTACGGCGCGGCCTGCGCGGCGATCCGCGTTCTGCGCGCCCTCGATAAGGCGGCAGCCGCTTAAACGATTCAAAGGGTCTCTTATGTCGTTGTTACTTAATCATCCGGTTCTGACGATTCGGCTTTTTGCTGGCGTAAATGCCGCCTCGATTCTTGCGGGGTTTGCCGGGCTCATGAAGAGTCCGTTTTTTGACCTGACGGCGCTCGCCGCCGAAAAGTTTCCGGCGTTAAATACCGCCGTTCGCTTGGAAGACACAAGCGTCAACGGCGTCGCCGGGCTGACTGTCGCGATCGACGCGCCGAAACCCGCCGGACACATCCACCGTTCCATTCCCGACATTGCCCGAATGATGGACGAGAGTACGCTCACGCCCGCAGCGCGCACCGTTGCCGACCGCATTTGGTCAGTACTCGCCGCGGCGGAAGCGTCGGTACACAACGCCTCGCCCGACACCGTGCATTTTCATGAAGTGGGCCGCACCGCCAACGTTGTCGCGATCGGCCTCATCGCCGAACTCTTTAATACCCTCGCGCCGGAAACCTTCGCCGTGAGTCCCGTGCCGCTCACGGACGGCATCGTGCACTGTGCTCACGGTGCGGTGCCGAACCCCGCACCTTCGCTGTTTGCGATGTTGAAGAACGTCCCCGTCACCGCTTTTGCAGGCACCGGCGAAGCCGTGACGCCCACAGGGCTCGCAATTTTGAAGGGACTCGGCGCCCAATTCGGCCCCTGGCCCACGATGACCGTGCGCAAGAACCTTACGGCCTATACCCCCGGCAAAGTGTTTGCGGGAGCCCCCAACGGTCTGCTCTTTGCTCTGGGAGAGGCGATTTAATGACGGATACGGATGCTCTGCCGCAGGCTTTGAAGGACGCCGTCGCTGCAGCTTCGTTTGACGGCACGGTGACGATTGCCTACTCCGGCGGGCTCGACAGTCGGTTCCTCGCTTTTGCAGCGTCCAAATTAGGCTATCGCGTGGTGCTGCTGCACGTTGCCGGCCCCCACATGGCTCCTTCCGAAAGCGAAGGAGCCGTCAAGGACGCCCGCAACATGGGGCTCACGGTTACCGTCATCACCGCCAACCCTTTGGGGATCACGGAACTGGCTGCAGCCGGCAAAAACCGCTGCTACGTCTGTAAGCGACACGTCTTCACCGAACTCTTGAAACACGCCGCCGGCGGCCGACTCTGCGACGGCACGAACGCCTCTGACCTCACGGTCTACCGTCCCGGACGAAAGGCGCTCACCGAACTCGGCATTCATTCCCCCTTAGCCGAAGCCGGCATCGGGAAACCCGACATCCGCCGCATTGCGCGCACGATGGGGATGGCGCACCCGGATCAGGCCGCCAGACCCTGTCTGCTGACGCGGTTCCCCTACGGCATGATGCCCGATGCGGGAACGCTCTCACTTATTGCCGAAACGGAAGATTGGCTCGAAGCGCAGCCCGAAGCACGAGGGCTCAAATTCCGACTGCGGTTCCCGAATCCCCAAAAGCGGAATGAAGCAGTTCTTCATGTCGAAAAGAGCTCTCTCGGCTCCAGAACCGAGGCGGACTTAAATCACCTGGTGCAACGCCTTAAAACGCAGTTCTCACCGAAACTGAATTTCCTCACCTACGCGGTGTTGGAGAAACTCTCCGGGTTTTATGACCGGACTTGAATCCTCTCGGGATTCAGACCGCCTTCGGGCGGTTTTTCTTTGTTAAAAAACGGGAGCCGACTCTTCACCGCACTCCCGTTTTTTATGTTTTTATTACTCTCAGAACGGCAGTTTCAAAGACGCATCCACACTTAAGAGAAAATCCCCGAAGCGCTTCTTGATGCGCTCCAACGCCTCTTCGCTGTCGCCTTCCACGCGCAGCACCACCACGGGGGTTGTGTTCGACGCGCGGGCCAAAGCAAAGCCGTCTGCGAATTCCACGCGCACGCCGTCAATCAGAATCACGTCTTCGGCATCCGGGAAGTCCGCCTTTGCCTGCAGCTTCGCAATGAGTGCCTTATTTTCCCCTTCCTGCATCGGTATCTGCAGTTCGGGCGTGTTCACGGCAGTGGGCAACGCTTCCAACACCGCCGACGGATTTTCCGCGCGGCTCAGAATCTCAAGCATGCGGGCCCCGGCATACACCCCGTCGTCAAACCCCGGCCAGCGGCCGTCATTAAAGAAGAGGTGTCCGGACATTTCCCCGGCAAAGGGCGCCTCGGTTTCCCGCAGCTTCGCCTTAACGAGGGAATGCCCTGTGCAACTGATCACCGGTTCCCCGCCGCGTTCGCGGATCCAAGGCACGAGGCGCCGCGTGCACTTCACGTCGTAAATGATCTTGGAGCCGGGTTTGGCCTTCAGGATGTCGTCGGCAAAGAGCATCATCTGACGATCGGGGAAAATGATTTCACCCGACTTCGTCACCACACCCAAGCGGTCGGCGTCGCCGTCAAAAGCAAGGCCCACTTCCACATCCGTCGTCTTGACGCAACGGATGAGATCCTGAAGGTTCGCTGGCTTACTCGGATCGGGATGGTGATTGGGGAAAGTGCCGTCCACATCAAAAAAGAGTTCCGTCATCTCAACGCCCAGCGCCTTAAAGACGCGGCGCACGACGTCACCCGACACTCCGTTGCCGCAGTCAAACGCGACCTTCATCGGACGAGCGAGCTTAACGTCCTTCGTGATCGTCTCAATATAGGCATCCGTCACGTCGTGCTTTTCAATCGCGGCGGGCGTCGCCACGGGTTTACAGGTGCCGGCAATGATGGCGTCGCGCACGGCCGTAATGCCGTCGCCGAACAACGTCATGCCGCCCATCATCATCTTGAGACCGTTGTATTCGGGGGGATTGTGCGACCCCGTCACCGCCACACCGGTGCCGTTTTTAAAGTAATTCGTTGCGAAATAAAGAACAGGCGTAGGCACCATGCCGATGTCGATCACGAGGGTACCGGCGGCAGCCCCGCCCCTCATGAGTGCCGCGGAGAGTTCAGGCCCCGACGTGCGGCCGTCCCGTCCCACACAGAAACTCTCAATGCCCTTTTCGCGGGCCCAAGTTCCGAGCACGAGGCCGATTTCGTAAACCACTTCCGGCGTGAGGGTCTTACCCACAATACCGCGGATGTCGTAAGCCTTGAATATGCTCTTTTCGGGCGTCATCAATCTGTTCCTTCAACCAAAAAACGTCATCAAAAAGGGCCGACGGGAAAGCCGGCCCGGAATTTTCGGATGTTAGCGCAGTTTTGCTTTTGAAGTCGTTGCCACACTTCACAATTTCCTATCGACTGTGCAACCAATTGTGCAGCACTTCCATTGACCTATGTTGCTCAACCGTGCATCACGACAGGCTGCACTCTCCAGACTTGCTCCGGCGCCTGAACCGACTGCTTCCAACGCCCGACAAGCCGCTGCAGCAACAGTTCCGCGCTGTTTCGCAGGAGCACCGCCGCCAATACCGCCAAGGCAAAAATCGGAGCCGCTACCCCCAGCCCCACGGATAACGATGCCGTCAACCACACGGCCTCCGACGGCACGCGGTGCGCGAGTTCCAACAGGGTTCCTACGGAGAGCACACAGACCGCCGCCGCACACCCGACGGCTACATCCGTTCCCGTCAACACCGAACCGCACAAACTCAGAACCGCAAAAAGAACGGCACCGACTTTTGTCGCTTCACGCACATTGCGACGTCGCCGTACCGCTTCTGCCGCCACGGCAGCCGACACAAGAGAGGCGAAAAAGAAGAGAAATGACATGATGGGCTCCGTACAACGCAAAAGAGAATGATTCTCATTTGCATTATACGTAACCACGCCCGTCCGTCAAAAACGTCGAAATCCCAATGCGGCTTGGGCGGCTGCCCCCGGAAAATCAGGACTACCGAACCGGTGCCGTTGAAAATAAAGCCGCCGCCAATCAAAGTAGGGCCCGGGATCCGTTTTCCGTCCGGGGGCAATGTCGCTGTGCGCCGCTACGGCGCGTATGGGGTAACGGCGCCCGATCGCGGCCAGCAAAGGTAAGAGTGCCGCGTACTGCCGCTCATCAA